>Ga0209039_10000386_pt1 | contig 43003 bp, 38 predicted proteins | sample BogFormECP12_OM1_FD_188238 | JGI IMG/M metagenome (GOLD analysis project Ga0209039, IMG submission 188238) | Bog forest soil microbial communities from Calvert Island, British Columbia, Canada - ECP12_OM1 (SPAdes) (version 2) | ecosystem: Environmental > Aquatic > Freshwater > Wetlands > Bog ...
GCATCGTCGCCGGTGTGGCTGCTATTGTGCTGACCTCATTTTTCACAAGGCCGGCCGCGATCTGTGCCTATTAAAACGACGCATAGTTTACAATATATCTATTCTACTTGACGCCCACGTAATCACATGGTACCGTCCAAGTCGAGCGCCCTGGGGCGACTTAGGAACACTATGACAACCACCCTGCGCCTCGCCATCGGCAATCGTCAATCGCCAGTCGTCAATTGCATCCTGGCCGTTGTTTTGGGCGCGGTGGGACTGGCGGGGGCGCAGCACGACATGCAGCACATGGGCCATATGCACATGCCGCTCGCGGCCAACGTGAAGCTCGACGTGCAGAACGACGAGGCCGCCCACGTCCTCACGTTGCGGCTGGGCCCGCTCAGTCTGCCGGCCAACGCGGGGATGAACGTAGCGCAGCCGCCGGACCTTACCATGACGGTCCCTTTCGACGGCTGGTTCACAGCCTACCACCCCAGGCTCGTGGAACCCGGCGGCAGTCCCCGTCCGGGCCGCCTCCTGCACCACGTGGCGGTTTACAACTTGGCGCGCGCCGACTTCCTCTGCCCGCGCAAGCCCGAGCACATCTTTGGCGCCGGCGGCGAGATGAGCGACTGGCCGGCCATGCCCGGAGTCGGCTATCGCATGGAGAAGGGCGATCAGCTTCTCATCAGCACGATGGTCCACAACCCCACCGCCGTGGGTTACCCCGCCGTCTATCTGGAAATCAGGATCGAATATCAGCCCCTGGTTGCCGGTGGACCCCGACTGACGGACGTCTACCCTGCTTGGTTTGACGTGAAGCAATGCGGCAATTCGAGCTACGACCTGGCGCCGGGCCCTAACGTCACCAGCGGTGAGTTCACCCTGCCCTACGACGGTACGCTGATCGGCCTGGGCGGTCACCTGCACGACTACGGGCATGAACTCCGGGTGGAGGACGTGACGCGCCGGACGGCCCAGACCTTGACAGCCACGCTCGACTCGCAGGGCCGGTTGATCGCGATCCCGATCCATCAGTTTATTGAGGGGTTCGAGCTCACGCGGGGCGACATGGTGAAGGTGACCGCCACGTACCTGAACCCTACGGGCAAGCCGCTCCCTGACGGGGCCATGGGAATCGCGGTGGGTTACTTCCTGCCCGCCGACGAAACTGCGCTGGCGGCGCTAAAGCGTCAGCCGCATTCTGCCGATAGTCCCTAAGAATGGGAAGGGGAACGTTGATGAAACGTCGCGTGAAGAGCCTTTGGCTGCCGGGTCTCGTGACCTCCGTTGCCTCGGTGGCGTTGCTCCAGGTGTTGGACCGAACCGGAGTGAAACCGTTGACCATTCCTGTAGGGCAACCTCTCTACCTGGTTCTGCATTCGTTCTGGCTCCTCGCCCTGCCGCCCTTGGGCGCCCTGGGTGCTTGGTGGTCCAAGCGCGCCGGCGGCGGACCTTGGGAGCGCGTGCTCGCCGGCATTTCACCGGCATCGCCCGTGGCGGTGGTCTGCCTCGGGGTCTTCCCGGTGGCGGTGGTGGTCGATTCCCACGTCTCCCTGCGCTTGGTGCTCTCCAGTCTCGGAATCGCGCTCCTGAACTGGAGCCTGATCCCCGGCGTCGCCCTGTTCCTGGGCGCGTTACCTTTCCTTAAACAGCGCCCGCAGCCGGCCGTCGTCTCGCGACGCACAATCTAGGCTCGATTCATCGATACACGGCGTCAGAAGTCGGTTCGCATGCAGCGGTGCGGCGCTAAAGTATGAGCCCACCCTGCCGATGGTCCTAAGAAATGGAAAGGGGAACGCTGATGAAACGTCGGGCAAAGAACCTTTGGCTGCCGGGTATCGTGACTTCCTTTGCTTCGGTGGCGTTGCTCGGGGTATTGGACCGTGCGGGGGTGAAACCGCTGACCATTTTCATTTCTGTTGGCCAAACTCTCTACCTGGATTTGTTCTGGCTCCTTGCCCTGCCGCTCCTGGGCGCCCTGGGCGCCTGGTGGTCCAAGCGAGCCGGCGGCGGACCTCGGGAACGCGCTCTCGCCGGCATCTTCCCGGCGTCGCCAGTAGCGCCAGTAGTGATGGTCTGCCTCGGTGCCTACCCGGTGGCGCTCGTGATCGATTCCCACGTCTCCCTGCGCTTGCTATCGAGTTTCGGACTCGGCCTCCTGAACTATAGCCTGATTCCCGGAGTCGCTCTCTTCCTGGGCGCTCTGCCTTTCCTTAAACAGAGCTCGCAGCGGGCCATCGTCTCGCGAAGCACAATCCAACCTCGGTTCATCTAATCGCTGGGAGCGGCGCCTGCGGCGATAATGCCATCGATTGGGCCTCGCGGCCTTACGGGGATAACTCGTGGGCCGGCAAACCCGTGGCGGTGATGGGCGCGTCGTTCGCCGCCCAAGGCACGGCGCGGGCGCAATGTCATCTGCGCCAGGTATTCGTTTACCTGGACATGTTCGCGCTCAACAAGCCCGAGGTCATGATTGGCGACGCCGCCCATCGATTCGATTCGCAGGGGAACCTGACGGACGAGAATACCCGGAAGTACATCCGCGATCTCTTGGAAGGCCTCGTGGCGTGGGCTCGCCGCCTTGAGCAAGGAAGCCGGCAGCAGGTGCCTAATTAGCGATTGCCGATTGGAAAAGCCATCAGCTATCAGCTCTCAGCAAGAACCGGACTTTCGTGCTGAGAGCTGACGGCTGACATCTGAAAGCTGTTTCCAGGAGGACGCTCAGGCGTGCGGAGCCGGCTGAAAAATCGCGAACACGGCGCCTTGCGGGTCCGCCAGGATGGCCATGCGCCCTGTGCCTTCTATGCTCATCGGAGTAAGGTACACGGCGGCGCCGAGTTGCTGCGCTTTGGCGGTGGTGGCGTCACAATCAGAAACCAGGAAATGCGCCATCCAATGGGCCGGGGTATTAGGATTGTTCTGCGTCGCGGGCGGAAGGCCGCCGATGCCCTGCTCGCCGTTCATGATGTGCCAGTAGGCGTGGGGAGGATCCTCGTCCTCCTTCGCGATTTGCCAGCCGAACAGGCCCGAATAGAAATCTCCGGCGCGCGCCCGGTCCGGCGTGCTCAGGTCCGCCCAGCACAGCGTGCCATCGACTCCGGCAATGCCAATGCCGATGCTGTTCTTCGCCTGCCAGATGCAGAAGTGCGCCCCCGTCGGATCCTGCACCACAGCCATGCGGCCGGCGTCGTAGACGTCGAAGGGCGGGGCAAGCACCGTGCCTCCAAGCTCGGCCGCGCGCGGAGCGGCAGCATCAGCGTTTTCCACCGCGACGTAAAGCATCCAGTGCGGCGGCACGCCCTGGGATCGCTGGTCGGGCCGCAGGGTGTAAGCCGCGGCCGCGTCCCGACCCTCCAGCTTGAAGATGGTGTAGAAATCGTTCGGACCCATCGGCATATCAGCGACAGCCCACCCGAACAGCGCGCTGTAGAAACTCTTGGCAGCGGTCTGGTCGGTGGTCCCGAGCTCGATCCAGCAGAAACTTCCCGGAGCGTGTTTTTCAACGTTTGGCATGGCGGACCTCCTTGACGACGGAACACTATACTAGAAGAAAGCGGGATCAAAAGGCAAAAGCAAAAAACGAATATCTTACTTTCAGAATTAGATGGCACAGATCACGCCAGGCAAGAATTCACACTCTGGGTGAACGTGCGCGACTGACGTATTGTCCGAGTAGGCGTGGTTGCACTATGATATGGACGTGTTACGGCGTAGCTTGTTCATTTTCGGCATGCTCGCGGCTGGTTTGGCACCCTCACAAGCAGTGGACTGCGCCGGTCCGGTTCCCGGCCCACGCACTCTGCTCAGGTATGGTCAGGCCATATTTGTTGGAACGGTGATCAAGCGGGTCGAAGATTCTGGGCAATCCGAGTTCCGCGTTAGCGAGGCGTTCAAGGGGGTCACCGCAGAGTACGTCAATGTCACTGAGTTTCCTGGCGAACAGAGTTATGAAGTTGGCGAACAGTACCTCTTGTTTGCTGGTTCCTGCCCCTGGGAACCCCGTGACGCCGGGTGCCTCGTCTCTCCCCCATGCTTGGCCACTCGTCCGCTGGAATATGCGCAAGCCATTGTCGAACAGTTGCGCGCTGAGAAGAGCGGTAGACGCGTGGCGTCGCTCTACGGAATGCTGTGGCGCCTGAAGCCGGGTGACGGAGGGAGCATTGACCGGCCCCTGGCCAATGTGATGGTCAGGGTACGGGCCGGGGAGCGGTCGTTTGAGACGAAGACAGATGACCACGGCGCTTATGCCTTTCCCCGGCTCCCGAAAGGCAGATATGAAGTTTCAGCGGACTTGCCACCCGGTTTGGTGCTGGCGCAACAGTTCGATCAACGTCCGGTACCGCCATTCGATCTGCCGTCGCGTTCTTCCTTTGAATATGACATCTACGCCCGACCGACAGGCAACTGAAACAAAATGGGACCACGCTCGACTTTGGCACGGATCGCCTAAAGCTGACGGCTGGCACCTTCCCGCTGGCTCCGGAATCCGGTACCATGGACAACATGGATGCGGCCATTCGCTGTCACAACTTGCGCAAGACCTACGACGGCAAAGTAGAAGCCGTGCGCGGGCTCGACCTGGAAATCCTCGCCGGTGAATGCTTCGGCCTATTGGGACCCAACGGCGCCGGCAAGACGACCACCATCGAAATCCTGGAGGGGCTGCTCGCTCCAACATCCGGTGAGGTCAAGATTCTGGACAGGACCTGGGACGCGCACAGCCGCGAGTTGCGGGAAATGCTGGGCATTTCGTTGCAGGAAACGCGCCTCAGTGAAAAGCTCACAGTCCGCGAGACCCTGGACCTTTTCGCTAGCTTCTATCGCCGCCCGCGCTCGACCTTCGAGGTCATGGAGGAAATGGCCCTGACGGAGAAAGCGAACACCTGGGTGGGAAAGCTGTCGGGAGGACAGAAGCAGCGGCTGGCGGTGGCAACCGCCCTGGTGGCCAATCCGAAAATCCTGTTCCTCGACGAGCCCACGACGGGTCTCGATCCGCAGAGCCGCCGGCAACTTTGGGAGATCGTCCGCCAGTTCCAGCAGCGAGGCGGCACCGTCCTGCTGACCACGCACTACATGGACGAGGCGGAGCGGCTGTGCGACCGACTCGCGATCATCGACCACGGCCTGACCATCGCTTCCGGCACGCCCGCCGAGTTGATCGAGAGGCTGGGAGGTCATCACATGGTGGAATTCGACGCCACCGGTGCTACCGGCGATGGCCACGCGGCCTTCGATACGTGGCGCTCGCTGCCCGGCGTGGAGGCGGTCCACGAAGAGGACGGCAGGATCGTGCTGAGCGTGCGCGAGCCCCACGAGACCATCCCCGCTTTACTGGCGACGTTACAGGATCGCGGCGCGCGTCTGCTGCATCTCACCACGCGCCAAGCCAGTTTGGAGGACGTGTTCGTTCACCTCACGGGGCGCCACCTGCGCGAGGACTGAGAGTCGAAACTGGAAACTGGAAACTCGAAATTGGAAAGTCGACCTGCACATGGGTGAAGCTTTCGGGCTCGAGTTTCGATTTTCTAATTTTAGTTTCGAATTTCGAGTTTCGAAAATGAGGAGGAACGGTGCCTGAACTCGAGACCGAGCGCCAAAGCAAGAATGAGCCCGCGCGCATAGTGGAGGTCACCTTGCAGGCCGGGCCGGTAAACGGCCGCTGGAAGGGTTACCGGCAACTGCTCCTGGCGCGCATGAAGGAGTTGTGGCGCGAGCCGGAGGTGATCTTCTGGGTCTTTGTGTTTCCCATCCTGCTGGCGCTGGGGCTGGGGATCGCCTTTCGCGACAAACCGCCTGACGTAAGCCGCGCAGCCATCGTTGCCGGCCCGGGCGCCGCCCACGCGATGGAGTTGCTCAAGTCCTCGCCTGCGAGCGGCTCCGTCCACGCCGAAGTGCTTCCCGCTGCGGACGCGTTCAATCAGTTTCGTCTCGGCAAGTACGACCTGGTGATCACGCCCCGGGGTTCCAGTGGCTTCGAATACCGGTACGACCCGGCGCGCCCCGAGAGCGTTCTGGCCCGCACGGTGGTCGACAACGCGATCCAGGCAGCGGCCGGACGCAAGGATATTCTCCCCGCTTCCAGCCAAGTGTCGAGCGAACCGGGCGCGAGATACATCGATTTCCTGATACCGGGACTGCTGGGCATGAACCTGATGAACTCGGGCATGTGGGGCATCGGATTCGGTCTCGTGGACATGCGCCAGCGGAAGCTGTTGAAGCGATTTGTGGCCAGCCCGATGCGACGCGGCGATTTTCTTCTGGCCCTGGCGAGCAGCCGGTTGGTGCTGACGCTGATTGATATGGGGCTTTTGTTGGGCTTCGGAGTGCTTGCCTTTCGCATGCGGGTGATGGGTTCGTGGATGTCGATCCTTCTGGTTAGTGTGGCGGGGGCACTATGCTTCGGCGGAGTTGGCCTGCTCACCGCGAGTCGCGCTCAGAAGATCGAAACTGTGAGCGGGCTGATCAACGTGGTGATGATGCCGATGTGGATCTTCTCCGGTGTGTTCTTCTCTTATGAGCGCTTCCCGGCCGTCATCCAGCCCCTGATCCGGGTGCTGCCGCTCACCGCGCTCAACGACGCGCTCCGCTCGACGGTGCTCGAGGGCTCAACCCTCGCGGCCCAAGGAACACGGCTCCTCATCATGGGCTTGTGGGGTGTGATCTCGTACGTCCTGGCGTTGCGCTGGTTTCGCTGGACGTAACGGAAGAATTGACGATCCGAAAAGCTATCAGCTTTCAGCCATCAGCTTTCAGCACAAACGGGGCTTTCGAGCTGATAGCTGACGGCTGAAAGCTGAAAGCTGTCCCTCACGTGGCGAGGAAGTCCCTGCCCCGCCTTTCCGGCCCCAGCGAGATCACGATGATGGCAACCCCCATGGCTGTGATCTCGAACGCCGCCATGGCCCACGAGTATCCCAGGCGGCGGCTCAGACCGTACTCGATAGTATTGGTGGGCGCGGCGAAGAGAATCCCAAGTTGGTAGGCAAGGCCGGGGAGGAGACTACGCGTGGCATCGTGCGAAACCTCGTTCAAGTGGGCAGGGATGATTCCCCAAGCGCCTTGCACGCCCACCTGCATCACAAAGGCAGCCGCGGCGAGCACGGCGATCGTGGCGCCAAAAGCCCAGAACGGAATCACCGCTAGCGAGACGACAATGGCGGCGACCATGCTGCGCCGTCTTCCCCAGCGCTCGGAAAGGTGGCCGAAGATGATGGCCCCCACCACCGCGCCGACGTTGTAAAACATCGCCAAGTATGAGACGGTTGGCGTCGTGAGTCCATGCTCCGTTTTCAGGAAGTCGGGATACAGATCCTGGGTGCCGTGCGAGAGAAACATCATCATGGTCATCAGCAGCACCAGGTAGAAAAAACCTTTCCAATTGCCGGCGACGATCTTCAGAATGGCGTACATGCTCGGCTGCCGGTGCTTCTGCCAGGCCTCGGACTCCGGCACCTTCAGGCGGATGTAGAACGCCAGCAGGGCGGGCGCAGCACCCGCCCAGAACATGGCGCGCCATCCCCAGGCAGGCAGAATGAGACGCGTCGCCACCGCCGCCAGCAGGTAACCGATGGAGTAGCCGCTCTGCAGCGCGCCGGACACGATCCCGCGCCAGCGTCGCGGGACGGCTTCCATGGCTAGCGAAGCGCCCACGCCCCACTCGCCGCCCATCCCGATACCGTAAAGAGCGCGGAGGATAAAGAACACGGTGTAATTGGGCGCAAACCCACAGAGCAGCTCGACGACGGAGAAGTAAATCACGTTGGCCATGAACGGCACGCGGCGGCCGTAGCGATCGGCGAGCAACCCAAAGAGCAGCGCGCCCACCGGACGCATGGCGAGCGTGGCGGTCATGGTCCAGATGATATCGGCCTTGGCTACGCCGAAATTCGCGGCGAGCCGATCCACCAGGAACACCACCACGAAGAAATCGAAGGCGTCGAGGGTCCAGCCCAGAAAGCTCGCCACGAGGGTGTGGCCGTGCGCCCGAAGCGACGATTCCTTGCCCTGCGTGGTTCCTGAAGCGCCAACTTCGCTCATGATGTCAGCACCGCGCCCAGCGTAGTCGAGCGGCAACGGATTTCGCAAGCAAAATTCGTCGTGGTATGCTCCACTTCAGTGACTAATATCTCCTATCCCCGCGTCGCGAGTTTTCGGAGCGCGAGTTCGCTCGCCCAGCATCTGGCGGGCCTGGGTTGGGTTCTTCCGTTCGATGACCAGATCCTGACCGCTCCGGCATCGCCCCTGGCCGAGGCCATGGAAATCCCATGGCACGCGAGCACGAAGCGAATCGGAAACCGGTTTGCGGTCCAGCCCATGGAAGGATGGGACGGCGAACCAGACGGCCGACCCTCGGAGCTCACGCTTCGTCGCTGGCAGCGATTCGGCGAGAGCGGCGCCAAGCTGATCTGGGGCGGCGAAGCCGTGGCGGTGTTGCCCGAAGCGCGGGCCAATCCCAACCAGCTCCTGCTCAACGAGCAGACGGCTCCGGCGCTCGCGGCCCTGCGCGAGAGGTTGGTGAAGGCCCATCGCCAGCGGTTTGGCTCCGCCGATGACCTGCTGACGGGGCTTCAACTCACCCACTCGGGACGGTTCTCCCACCCGCGCGAGAAGTCTCGCCTGGAGCCCGTGATCGCCTACCATCATCCGATCCTCGACACCCGATTTGGCCCGGTGGGCTCATCCGCCGTCGAGTGCGCGCCGGTCTCGGACGCCGAACTGGGTGGCATCGTTGAGGCCTTTGCGGCGGCGGCGCGCCTGGCCGCCAAGATCGGCTTTGATTTTGTCGATCTGAAGCACTGCCACGGTTACTTGGGGCACGAGTTGCTGAGCGCCTTCCACCGGCCCGGTGCATATGGCGGAAGTTTCGACAACCGCACGCGCTTTCTGCGAGACGTCGTGGCCGCGGTGCGCGCCGCGGCTCCGACTCTCGAGATCGGCGTGCGCGTGAGCGCATACGATTCGGTCCCGTTTGTAACCGATCCCGTTACCGGCGCGGGTGTTCCGGCGGAGCACGCCAAGCTCATGCCTTACACGTGGGGATTCGGCGTCGATTCCGAGGACCCCCGGCGGCCGGACCTCACCGAGACGCGGCGGTTGCTGGCGCTGCTGGAGTCTCTCGGCGTTCGCTTGGTCAACATCAGCGCCGGCAGCCCTTACTACAGCCCGCACCTTCAGCGGCCGGCACTCTTCCCGCCGTCTGACGCCTATTCGCCGCCGGAGGACCCGCTGGCCGGCGCCGCGCGGCTACTGGCCGCAACCCGGGCGTTGAAGGCCGACTTCTCCGGTCTCATTTGTGTCTCTTCGGGTTGGTCCTATTTTCAGGACTACGTCCCGCACTTTGCGCAGGCCGCCGTCCGCGCCGGCTGGACCGACTTCGTTGGCCTCGGCCGCATGATGCTGGCTTACCCTGAGCTGCCCGCCGACGTGCTGGAAAAGGGCCGTCTCGATCACAAGCGGATCTGCCGCACTTTCAGCGATTGCACCAATGGCCCGCGGCAGGGTCTCGTCTCCGGTTGCTATCCGCTCGATCCTTTTTACAAATCGCGGCCCGAGGCGGCAGCGTTGCTGAAGCTGAAGAAAGGGAACAAGGAATAGGGAACAGGGAATACGGAATAGAAGACAGCGTGGAGCGCGCAGGAGGGCGCCGTTTTCTGTTCCCTGTTCCCTATTCCCTGTTCCCTCTTATAAGGCGACGTTATGGCTCTCACTTTGAACGACTATGACCAACGAAGGAAGCCCGGCCGCGTCGTGCACGGAATCAGCGCCGTGTTGCTGCCTTACCGCGCCGGCCGCATTGACGAAGCTGGTTTTCGCCGCCATCTCGGTCGCACGCTTCGCGCCGGGCTTCGCCCCGCCGTCAACATGGATACGGGTTACGTCGACTTGCTGAGGCCCGACGAGAAGCGCCAGGTGCTTGCCTGGACGCGTGAGGCCGTGGGCGCGCATGACTGGTTCGCCGCCGGAGCGTTGCCCTCCAGCGGGGCCGTCACCAGGGGATCCACCGCCAGCGGAGCCACCGCCACCGCTTGCGCTGAAGCTTACCTGCGAGAGTGCTCCGCGATTGCGGACGCTGGCGGGGTGCCGGTGATTTTCCCTTCCGAGGCCACGGCATCGCTTGACGACGATGGCTTGATCCAATTCTTCCGCGAGGTCGCCGCCGCCGGCGCGAAGTTCATCGCCTTCGAGCTCGGCGCCGTGTTCAACCCCAACGGCAGGATATTCTCCGAGCCCGTCCTCGACGCCTTGATGGGCCTGCCCCAGTGCATCGGCCTGAAACACTCTTCGCTCGACCGGGCCACCGAACTCGATCGCCTCGATAGGCGCGACCGGCTGCGCCCCGACTTTGTGATTTACTCGGGCAACGACCTCGCGGCCGACATGATCGAGTACGGCAGCGATTACCTGCTGGGCCTCTCCACGTTCGCGCCGGAACTCTTTGCGGCGCGCGACCGCGCGTGGGCTGCCGGCGACGCGCGCTACCTCGATTGGCGCGACCTGATTCAGTACCTGGGTTGGGTCGGCTTTCGCCAACCCGTCCCCGCCTATAAACACTCGGCCGCCATTTTCCTCAAGCTGACGGGTGGCCTCGAGTCGGATGAGCCCCATCCGCGCGCGCCGCAGCGAGAAGAATGGGACCGGGATCTTCTGGCCGACGCCGCCCGGCGGCTGGAGAGAAGTTTCCGCCGGAAGGAATAGATCCACAGATTTCGCAGATTACACCGATGGAGGAAACCGTAAATAGAGGCGATGTCCTGTTGTTGGTTAGTATCAGTGCAATCTGCGTAATCTGCGGATTGATCTCTTCCAATCTCTCGAAGTAAACTTGCAAGGAATGCGTCCCACAGAATTCATTTCGCGGCTGCGCCAGGGCAAGCTGGGGCCGGCGTATTTTCTGCGGGGTCCCGACCGGTTTCTGCGCGACGAATGCCGTGCCGCGCTGGTGGCTTCCATTCCGGCGGAAGCGCGCGAGTGGTGCCTGGCGGAGATTGAGTTCGAGGCGGGCCGCATTGGGCGGGAACTGGAAGCGGCCTATCAGATGCCGATGCTGGGCGGCCACGTCTTCTTCCTGTTTTCCGATTCGCAAGACTTCAAGCCCGCCGGCGACGAGGATTACGAGGCGCTGGCCAAGTACCTGGAGCGGCCGTCTTCTTTCGCCACTCTGGTGTTTTCCGCCAGTGAGCCCGACCGCCGCCGGCGTTTTATTCAGTTGCTGGAAAAGAAGGCTGAGGTCGTCGAATTGCTGCCTCTGGCGCGGCGCGAAGCGGCCAACTGGCTGGTGGGATACCTTCGCCGCGCGGGCGTGGAAATCGATCCACTCCTGGCGGAGGAGATTGCGGCGAAATTCGAGCCCAGCAACGATTCGCGGAGCGACAAGCCGGCTGGCGTCAACTTGCTTTGGTTGCGCACGGAGATGGAGAAGTTGCTCACCTCCAAAGCCGGCGCCAAGCGCATCGACCGCGCTGATCTCGACTCGATCACAGCTTTGCGGGAGGAACACGAAATCGGAAAGCTGCTCCGCGCCCTGGCGGAACGCCAGTTCGGCACGGCGCTCGATCATCTCCGCGCCCTCATTGCCGGCAAGCAGCCGGAAACCTTGCTTCTGTGGTCGATCGGCGACCTGTTCCGACAGGCGCTCAAGAGCGCTTCGGGGGCCGCCTACGGGAAGGGCTCTTACGGAGGAGGACGGGGTTCCTGGGACCGCTTTCGCAATCCGTTCTCGACTTACGAGATTGCGCCCTTGGCCGCCCGCAAGTACTCGCCGCCGGAGCTGCTTCAGGCGCTACGCAACGTTCGGCAGGCTGACCTCAGCATCAAGTCGTCGTGGAAGGACTCGCGGATTCTGCTCGAGTTTCTTATCTGGCAGATCGTCACCGGTAAGGGTCCGGAAACATCGCCGCCCCTCACCGATCAGTGGCCGACGCCAGCGCTGGATTGAGCTATTTTGGATTTTAGATTTTGGATTTTGGATTGAAGAAAACACAGTCGGGAGAGATTTTCGGATTTTGGTTCTTGGGTCCGCTTTTGGATTGAAAACCAAGAGCCGACAAGATTAGGTCTTGGTCTTCAATCCAAAATCCAAAATCCAAAATGAATTCGGCTCAATCAAGGAAGCGCGTTAAAAGCGAGGGTCAGTCTCGATTTATACCGGGCGGCGGTATTGGCGTGAAGGATCCCCTTGTGGATGGAGTGGTCGATGAGCGAAAGGGTCGGCTTGAGAAGTTTCTCCGCCTGGGCTTTGTCCTTGGCGTCGACGGCGGCGCGAAGTTCGCGCATTTGATGCCGCAACCGCGTGCGGTGGGTGCGGTTGATGGCTTCGCGCTTGCTGGTTTGCTTGATGCGCTTGAGCGCAGATCGATGGCTTGCCACAGAATCTCCTTTGGGTGAAATACGAACAGCTCTATGCAACGTTATGAGTGAGCGTCGGCGAGCGTGTCATTCTGAGCGCAGCGAAGAATCTCTCTTGTTCTTTGGGCTTGCCTGCCGGGCCTCGAAGAGGGATTCTTCGCTGCGCTCAGAATGACATGCGAACCTAGCTCGCACGGAATATATAGTTTAGCTGACGCGCGGTCGAGCGTCAACGGAGAAGCGCATGAAAAGAGACAATCTCGAAGTGCTGATCAGCGCCGACAAGATTCAGGAACGCATTCGGGAGTTGGCCGCCCAAATCTCCAACGACTATCGCGGGCGCCACGTGCACCTGGTCGGCATCCTGAAAGGCTCGTGGGTTTTCCTGGCGGACCTGATCCGGCGCCTCGACCTCGAAGTCAGCGTCTCCTTTCTGGGCGTGGCCAGCTACGGCAAGGGCACCAAGCCCTCAGGCGAGGTCAAGATTACGCTCGACCTCGACGACAGCATCGAGGGGAAAGACGTCCTGGTGGTGGAAGACATTCTCGATACCGGCGAGACGTTTCGTTACCTGCAAGGTGTGCTGGGCGCGCGCCAACCGCGCAGCTTGCGGAGCGTGGTGCTGTTGGATAAGCCCGCGCGCCGCAATCAACCCGTCCACGCCGATTACGTGGGCTTCACCATCCCGGATGCCTTTGTCGTCGGCTACGGACTGGACTATGCCCAGAAGTATCGAAACCTGCCTGACGTCTGCGTGCTCCACCCCGACCAGCCCAAGTAGCGCCGGGCTTCAGCCCGGCACTTGGTGCTAGCGGCCTGTGTGGTTTCGGCGGAAGATGCCGGGCTGGAGCCCCGCGCTACAACTTATAAACTCGAAGGTCCAGATCAATGCACACAAAAGTTGACCCCGTCCGTTTTTGATGTACGGTTTGAATGTGTACGTTATTGTGGAGGAGTGGCTGCCATGCCGAAAGTAGCGGTTGAAGACAACAGCCGGGTGTCCTTGCGGATTCGAGCCGAGGAAAAAGCGTTGCTCTTGCGCGCGGTGGCGCTCGCCCACACCGACCTGACGGATTTTGTGATTCGTAACGCCTTGCGTGCCGCCCGGGCCGTCATCGCGAAGGCGGACCATCTGCAGGTCTCCGAAAGGGATAGTTTGCGGGTTCTGGCTCTGCTGGAGAATCCCCCCGCGCCGAACGCAAAACTACTGGCAGCCGCTCGGGCATTGCCAAAGCGGCGGTCATCGTGACGGCATGGCACGAAGAGCCCATCAACAAGAAACACGATCGGGAAGCGTTTGACTGCGGCGAAGAAGCGTTGAATGAATTCTTGCGCCGCCACGCCCGCAGGAGCCACGAATTGGGCGGTGCGAAAACGTTCCTGGCGATTGACGATGCCGACAACAAAACCATACTCGGCTTCTATAGTCTGGCCCCCGCCTCGGTGGACTATGCCCGGACTCCGGAGATCATACGGCGCGGGCTGGCACGCCATGACGTGCCGGGATTCCGATTGGCGCGGCTGGCTGTGGATCGCCGGTGGCAAGGGCGGGGAATGGGCGGACAACTTCTGCTCGCGGCGGGCAGACGCTGCCTCTTGGCTTCAGCCGAGGTTGGCGGCGTGGCCCTGGTGATCGACGCCAAGAATGAAAGGGTGGCGCGATGGTATGCCAGCTATGGTGCCGTGCCGCTCCTGGACGCTCCGTTATCTTTGCTGCTGCCGCTCGCGACCATCGAGGCGGCACTTAAGAAGGGGGGCAAATACTGATACGACGTGCCATGCTGTCCTGCGTGCGTGGTGGGTGCTGCTGGATAAGCCCGCGCGCCGCATCCAACCCGTCCACGCCGATTACGTCGGCTTCACCATACCCGACGCCTTTGTCGTAGGCTACGGCCTGGACTTTGCCCAGAAGTATCGCAACCTGCCTGACGTCTGCGTGCTCCACCCTGACCAGTCCAAGGCTCGAGGGGAAAAAAACTATACAGAACAACATAAGTCGGTGCGGAATACCCCACGCTTGTCATGCTGAAAATAATGTTCTTTATACGTCCCAAATACTGTATTACACTGATTAGTTGCCTCGCCTCTGAGCTAAGCTATCGAGCCTCGCCAAAGGGGGAGTTCATGCTGCGCAAATCACCTACTCGGACCGAAGCATTCCTGGCGGCCAACCGCCGCAACGCCTTGAAGTCAACCGGGCCCCGCACCGCCCAAGGCAAGGCGCGGTCGTGTATGAACAACCTGAAGCACGGACGCTATGCCAAGCGGCTCCCGGAAAAGCTGGCGGCGGCCGGCGATCACGGCGGGGCGGCTCTTTACCAAAAAGTACGGGGGGAGATTGGGAAGACGTTCCAGGCGGAGCCGGGCGAGCCTCGTGAGACGCGGCAGTTGGAACGAATCACCGCCACGGTCTGGTGCGTGGCGCGGCGCGCTGGTATAGATGGTCTGAAGCCGCGATCCTCTATTTTTTCCAAGAAGATTGGCCCGTCGCACGGTTCACCATGTGTTTCTATATTGAGGATTCGGATCGCAGACCAGCGGCAAAGGGTCGGAATTGTGTATTGGGTCCAACGAAAACGGTATTGGACGGCGGAACGGGCAAGGCAGGCCGCGTTAAACCTACATCCGGCCGGGGCTCCGACACTGGGCGAGGCTCTGGAAAGCAAGCTACGCCATCGAGTTTTCCGGCCCGGGTCCCCGGTCATCCAATCGGGCCAGACTGGCGGGAACGGCGATGGGACCCGAATGCCGGTGGGTTCGGAAAGTGCCTCATCCAGCCACGAGAACGCCACCCCCAGCCAGATTGGTGGCTCGACGAAGTTGGACCCAGCGAAGCTCGACGCGCTAGTGTCCATCTTGGGTCTCCTGGCCAGGCTCTTTCGAGACGAAACGTAATTGCGAAGGCCTGATCGGGCCTGGGAGCGCGGGCGTCCCGCCCGCTCTTCCATTCCTTTCCGGCGGGGCCCGCTCCAATGGAGGTTTCATTCGAGGTCGGGCAAAAGCGGGCGGGACGCCGGCGCTCCCAGGCGAACTGTTTACAAATGTATACGGCGCGCCGCATAATGTTAATGACGTGGTCATGCCAAACTCTGAATTCTCCACTCCCTTGATGCGGCAGTACAACGCCATCAAGGAACGTCATCCCAACGCTCTGCTTCTCTTCCGCCTGGGCGATTTCTACGAGCTGTTTTTTGAGGACGCGGTCGTAGCGGCCCGCGAACTTCAGATCACATTGACGTCGCGCAACAAGGAGAAAGGCGCCGCCATTCCGATGTGCGGGGTGCCCTATCACGCCGCCGAAGGCTACATCGCCAAGCTCATCCGCAAAGGGTATCGGGTGGCCATCTGCGACCAGATGGAGGACCCGCGTCTGGCCAAGAAATTGGTGAAGCGCGAGGTGACGCGGGTGGTGACGCCGGGAACGGCGATCGACTCGCAGGTTCTCGAGCCGCGCGAGAACAACTATCTTGCCGCGGCCCTGGAGCGCGACGGAGCCGTGGGACTCGCTTTCGCTGACCTCTCGACCGGCGACTTCCGGGCCACGGAATTCGCGGGTCCGGAGTCGCTCGCGCGGTTTCGCGAGGAACTGATCCGCATGGCGCCTAAGGAAATCCTGCTTTCCGGCCCGGTGGGCTGGCCCGCGATCGAAGCGGGCCCCAAACTCGGCTCGGGCTGTAGCGGCGGTGTCCTCACCGCCGATCCCTCGACCCGTGGCCGCGGGGATCCCCGTCGCAGCGTCGTGCTGGACTTCGCAGCAGAGGTAGGGATTCGTCCTCGATCACCAGCGGCTGGCGCAGTGGTGCCTGACGCGTCGGGCGCGCCCGCGACTTCGAATTTAAGATCTGAGATCTCCGGCCTGAAGTCGGAGATCCCCGTCATGACGGAGAGCCGCCTCGACGAATGGGTCTTCAGCGAGGAATATGGGTCGCGGCTGCTTCGCGACCATTTCCGCGTGGCCACGCTCGATGGCTATGGTCTCGACGGCCGGCGGCTGGCGATCGGAGCCGCCGGCGCCATCCTGCACTATGTGCGCGAGACGCAACGCGGGTCGCTCACCCACCTCGATACGATTCGCTTTTATCAGCAGCAGGACTCGCTGATCCTTGACCCCGCCACTCTGCGCAACCTGGAGTTGCTGGAGCCGGCGTTCGGCGGGCCACGCGGCGCCACGCTCCTCAGCACGCTCGATCGCTGCGTCACGTCGCTGGGGGCGCGGCAGCTCAAGAACTGGATCCTGCGTCCGTCGATCCATCGCCCGGAGATCGAAGCCCGATGGGACGCGGTGGCCGCGCTCGAGCAGGATACGATCTCGAGGCAGGAGCTGCGTCGCGCCCTGGGTCAGGTGCAGGATCTCGAGCGCTTGTTGAGCAAGGTAACGCTGGAAACAGCCAACGCGCGCGACCTGCTGGCTTTGAAAAACTCTCTCCAGCCCCTACCAGCGATTCGCAGCCGGCTCACCGGCTTCCCCGCGGCGCGTCTTGGCGAGCTTCACCTCAAGCTGGACGAACTGGCGGACGTTCGCGACTTGTTGGAGCAGTCCATCCACCCCGAGCCGCCGGTGCTCCTGACCGAGGGCAGCTTGATCCGCGCCGGCTACCACGCCGAACTCGACGAACTCCGCGGCCTCAGCCAGAACAGTAAGCGGGTGGTGGCCGAGATCGAAGCGCGCGAGCGCGAGCGCACTCGCATCACGTCGCTCAAGGTCAGGTTCAATAGCATCTTCGGGTATTACATCGAAGTCTCCAAGCCCAACCTGCCTCTGGTGCCCGCCGATTACGAACGCAAGCAGACGCTGGTGAACGCCGAGCGATTCACCACGCCGGAACTCAAGGAATGGGAAGTGAAGATTCTGGAGGCCGAGGAAAGGAGCCGGGCGCTCGAACTGGACCTGTTCCGCGAGATCCGGCGCCGCGTCGCCGCCGAGGCTAGGCGAATCCGCCAAACCGCGGCCGTGCTCGCCGAGCTAGACGTTCTGGCGTGTTTCGCCGAACTGACGGCGGAGCGCAACTATCACCGCCCTGAGTTCTCCGACGACGGCGAGCTACTGATTGTTCAGGGACGCCACCCGGTGATCGAGCGCATCGGCGACGATGACCAGAGCGGCCGCTTCATTCCCAACGACCTGGCCATGAACCCGACCTCGGACCGCATTCTGATCATCACCGGTCCCAACATGGGCGGCAAATCGACCTATCTTCGCCAGGCCGCGCTGATCGCGTTGATGGCTCAGATCGGCTGCTTCGTGCCTGCCCAGCGTGCTCGGCTGCCGATCTTCGATCGCATTTTCACCCGCATCGGCGCCTCCGACAATCTGGCGCGGGGCCGCTCGACCTTCATGGTGGAAATGACGGAGGCGGCCGGCATCCTCAACACCGCCACGCCGCGCAGCCTGGTGCTGCTGGATGAGGTGGGGCGCGGCACCGCCACGTTCGACGGACTGGCGATCGCGTGGGCCGTGGTGGAGCACCTGGAAACCCATACGCGAGCAAAGACCCTTTTCGCCACGCACTATCATGAGCTGACGGAATTGGCGGACTTGCTTCCCGGCGTGCGTAACTACCACGTTTCGGTGAAAGAATCGGGATCGAGTATCGTTTTTTTGCGCAAAGTGGAGCCCGGCAGCGCCGACAAAAGCTACGGGATCGAGGTGGCGCGACTGGCCGGCTTGCCGCCCAGTGTCATCGAGCGAGCGCGCGAAATACTTGTGCGTCACGAACAAAGCGAGCATACTTTGAGCGAGAGGCTGGAGTTAGGGTCCGATTCGCGCGAACCTGGACCCGTGCAGTTGACCATCTTCACGCCGTTGAACGCCGAGATCGTTCAGGCCGTCGAGCAGGCTGACCTTGACAACATGAAGCCGCTCGAGGCGTTGAACCTCCTCGCCGAACTGAAGAGGCAGATTCGAACATGAGCAGCGATCAGATTGGCCAGCTTCTGGCCGTTCGTTGGGAAGAAACCCGCTGGGGAGGCGTCCTGGAACGGCTGCTGAAACGCTACCAGCCTGCCGGGGTGCTGCTACCGTTGCGGCGAGGGGACTCGGTGGAATCCATGGCCGCGATGCTCGGATGCATCACTGGAGCGCTCTCCGTCCCTCCTTTCCTGTGGCTTGACGCCGAGCGTACTATCGACCGTCTCTCCGAGCCGCTGCCATCGCCGCGCGCCGCAGCGCAAGCAGGCCCGAGCGCGGTGGAGCGACTGGCGGACCTGATTGGCCAGGGATTGCAGCTTCTCGGATTCAATTCCTACGGTGGCCCTACGCTTGATCTCGTGGCGCCGGGCATCGAGGGGCCCTTTACGGACCGCGCCTTCAGCGGCAACCCCGAGACCACGGCGCAATGCGCGGCTACCTTTCTTCAGCAACTCGACCGTCACCACATTTTGGCATGCCCCGGGAGTTTCCCCGGCTTGGCCGACTCCACCGGATTGCGGCCGGATCAGCCTATCGTGGTGGACAAGCCGATGGCGACGCTCTGGCGCGACGACCTCAGGCCTTATCGCGAAGCGCTGTCTCGCCTGCGCATGATCCGGATCAGTTTTGCCTCCTACAAGGCGTTTGACTATGAACCACCCAAGCCGGCGCCGCTTTCGGAGAGGGTCCTGGAAGGCTTGCTGAGGGTGAGGTTGGGATACCGGGGGGCCGCGGTGGCCACGCTCTACACCTCTGGTCTCGGCGGGCAAAGGCTGACCCCGGGCCAGGCGGCGGTCCGTTCCATCAACTCCGGTTGCGACTTGCTGATAGTCAACGGGGACACCGAGTTAGCGCAGGCTTTTTCGGCGCTGGAGGCAGGCGTCAAATCCGGGGCGCTTTCTGACGATCGTGTCGAACAGGCTCTGTCCCGCGTCAGTCGGGCCAAGGAGGGCCTTGCGCTTCCCACTGGCAAGCTGTCGGCATCGGAATGGGATCCTTTCGTGAATGCGTGCGAGCAGTTCAGCAGTGAATTGCGAGGCGGAGCGCAAGGGTAGTGGTTTCTCAGTTCGCAGTTGGTAGCCTTTAGCCGGAGGTACACCGGCACGGGCGAGGTTACTTGAGGCCAAAGACAGAGGACCTCAAAGACGCTGAAAGATTCCCCTTGACCTTGGAACTGATTCCAGCCTTTAAGCTGCTCCTGTGAGATCAGCCGCTCCCACTAATCGGCCGTTATACTCCGGAGAGCTGGCACGCCTGGCAGGCGTCAGCGCGGACACGGTGCGCTATTACGAGCGCCGCCGTCTTCTGCCCGCTGCGCCCCGCTCGGCATCCGGCTACCGGTTATTTCCGCCAGCGGCAGTGGCTCGCGTGCAGTTGATTCGAGGTGCGCTTTCCATCGGTTTTTCGGTGAGTGATCTGGCCAGCATCTTCCGCGAACGTGACGGCGGTGGCGCGCCTTGCCGTCGGGTCCGCGAGTTGGCCGCCGAGAAGCTGGTCGCCCTCGAAGCCCGGCTCCGCGATCTGCAGTCCTGGCGCCGCGAGTTACGCCACACGCTCGCCGAATGGGACCGCCTGCTAGCCAAGACTCCCCGCGGCAAGCGGGCCCGATTGTTGGAGGCGCTTGCTGCAACTCACCCGGAGAGCCACACCCGGCGATCTCTTCCTAGTGTCCTGGCTCGTGGAAAACAAAAACAGGAGAAGCAACAATGAACAGAATGATTCTCGCGGTCGCAGTTTGCCTGCTTGTTTGTGTCACCAACGCGGCTAGTCAGCAGTCCTCCAGTGAGCCGAAACGGGAGACCCAAGGCTCGCAATGCAGGTGTCCGATGCATGACCATTCGCAGATGAATGAGCGCGGCGAAAAGGGCATGGGTTTTTCTCAGACCGCTACCACACACCATTTTTCGTTGAACTCCAATGGCGGTGTGATCGAGGTGGAGGTCAAGGATCCGGCAGATGCTACTACTCGGAACCGCATCCGAATGCACCTGGCGCACATCACGCAAGCATTTCAAGACGGAGATTTCGACATTCCTATGTTTGTTCACGATACGGTTCCGCCGGGAGTACCGGAGATGAAGGATCTGCGGAAGAACATTCATTACTCGCTGGAGGAGATTCCCAATGGAGGGCGCGTCGTTATATCCTCCTCAGACAAGGAGGCTCTCTCCGCTATCCACAAATTCTTGCGCTTCCAGATCGAAGAGCACAAGACTGGGGATCCAATGGAGATTCACTAAAACGGGATACCGAAATCTGAGGACTGAGAACTAATTTAAATTGGCCGAACGGTTGGCGGTAGGACTAATCTCCGGGACTTCGCTCGATGGGGTCGATGCGGCGCTCGTTAGAATTGGCGGGTCGTTGGAGCGGCCGCGCCTGCGCCTGCTTGCCTTCACCACCGTTCCTTATCCGCCCCCTGTCCGTTTGCGGCTGCTCAGGGCGGCCGGCGGCGAAGCGGTGACTTCAGGGGAAGTGAGCGACCTCAACTTCTTGCTGGGCGAACTGTTCGCCGCCGCCGCGTTGCGCGTATGCCGCCAGGGACGCGTTGCGCCAAAACGATTGTCGGTGATCGGGTCGCACGGCCAGACCATTTTTCATCAAGGACGGCCCCAGCCGTTTGGCGGGCGTAACGAAGGACCCTTCGTGGGGGGCGGAGGAGAAACGAGCCGCCGGCAACTTGCTAGTACGCTTCAAATCGCGGAGCCAGCGATCATTGCCGCAAAGACGGGGGTTCCAGTAGTCGCTGATTTTCGTACCGCCGACATGGCGGCGGGAGGAGAAGGAGCGCCGTTGATTCCCCTGGTGGACTACCTGGTGTTGGGTGACGCAGGACGAAACACCATCGCCTTGAATATCGGCGGCATCGCGAACCTCACAGTAATCCCTGCCGGCGGCCAAGTGGAAGAAGTCTTCGGTTTCGATACGGGCCCGGGAAACATGGTCATGGACGGCCTGGTCCGGCACTTCACACGCGGCCGCCGGAGCTATGACGTTGACGGCCGGCTGGCAGCGCAAGGCAAAGTGATCGAGCGCCTGTTTGGCGATTTGCTGCGCCTTGCGTTTTTTGACCGCCAACCCCCCAAGAGTGCCGGGCGCGAGCAGTTCGGCGGCCCGTTCCTCGAGCGCCACTTTCTAAGTCGCCGCGGCGCTGCCTTTAAGGACCTGCTGCGGACCGCCAACGAACTCACGGCGAGGTCGATTGCGGAGGCGCTTCAGCGCTTTGTTTTCCCGCGCCTGGCGATCCAACCCGGGAGAGATCGTCTCGTCGTTTCGGGCGGTGGGGCTCACAACCGGCTGCTGCTGGCTCGGCTTGCTGAGTTCCTGCCGCAACTTGATGTTAGGCTATCGGACGAATACGGCTTGCCCGCCGACGCGAAGGAGGCCATCGCTTTTGCGGTGCTTGCCGACCGGACGATGCACGGCCTTCCTGGCAATCTTCCGGCGGTGACGGGAGCACGAAGACCGGTGGTATTAGGTAAGGTGTGCCAGCCGGTAGTCGGTAGACGGTAGACTGGGAAAGAGCCCGTTTCGTTTATTCCGTATGCCGTCCAGCGTCTACCGAGTCACTGTCGCGTGTCGCGATAACCCAGAATCCACAAAGTGGAGCTGGCCATCTCGCGCAGAGAGTGAAGAGTCCGGTCCCAAGGTTGGGCCTCGATGGGACTCGCCGGCGCGGGCGAGCCGTACGCCGTTATGCCGGCGGCGTTGAACATCAGCTTGATTCGATAAAGATGAAAGCCGTCGCTGACCGCGATGCATGTCGTGGCGTGGCGCTGTTGAAGCAAGCGCGTCGCCGCCTGGACGCTCTCGTAACTGGTTTCGCTGTGAGGGTCGGCGAGGATCTTCGTTTGGGCCATTCCTTGCTGGATGAGGTAATCACGGCCCACGCCGGCTTCCGTAAAGGTCGGGTCGCCGCCGCTGCCCCCAGTGGTGATCACCAGGGGGGCGAGGCCGCGCTCTTCCACATCGAAGGCGTGGTCGAGGCGCGCCTTGAACACGGGGGAGGGCGTGCCGTTGTATTGAGCCGCCCCGAAAACGACGATCGCGTCGGCAGGCCGAGCTTCGTCGCGCGCGGCCTGCAACCGGATGGCACGATAAAGGAGGGCCTCGGCGGCGGCGACCACCAGCACGCCAAACAAGAGGAAGAGCGAAAGCCAGCGACCGATGCGCAAGTGGCTCAGCCGAAAAACTCCTTCAGGTCAGACTCGGTGACCGGTCCGTGGCGGACGATGCGGCCGCCGTCCTCGATGAGTTCAACCACCGTCGAGGCCAATCCGCCCTTCGCCGTCCCGCCGTCGATGATCAAGGGTAGGTTTTGTCCCAGTTGCTGGTTCACCTCATCGGCCGTGTTGCAAGGGGGATTCTCGGTAATGTTGGCGCTGGTCCCGGTCAGCGGGCGGCCGGCGGCCGCGATCAGGGCCACAGCGAGAGGGTTCTTCGGCCAGCGCAGTCCGACCTTGCCGGTGTTGGCGGTCACCTTCAACGGGAGTTGCCGCGACGCCGGCACCACGATGGTAAGCGGACCGGGCCAGAATTTCTCTGCCAGCCTGAAGAACAGGCGCGGGGGATCGTCGGTGAGGTCTGCGGCCTGGTCGATCGACGCCACCAGCAGGGGCAAGGGCCGGCCGGAGGCGCGCCGCTTGAGGCGGAAGACCTCATTGATGGCCGCCAGATTCAAGGGATCGGCGCCCAGGGCGTAATACGTGTCCGTCGGGAACGATACCACGCGCCCGGCGAGGAGCAGCCGCGTGGAGTACTCCAGCACAAATTCCAAGTTCGAGTTTCCGATCTTCAAAATCTCCGACATACTGGTGGCCGATCAGCCGTTTTGTTGGCGCGGCGCTGACCGTAACATAAGCGCCGAAGCACGTCAAGCCGCGCGCCAAAGTTGGTATCATATTACAGAGTTGAGGAAGGTGGGCCAGAGAAATGAGATGATGAACAAGAAAGCGCCCATCCGCGTGCCCACCAGCAGGTGATTCACCTGTGTGCCCTCACAAATAAACCGCCCGAGAAAAAGAAGTGGTCACCGTCAAATCACTTATGTCGCCATGCGTAGAGATCGGTGATATCCTGAGCCAACCCGTGATTTCGGGTCGGAGGGGCGACGCCGGTCTTGATCTTTGGTCCGGTTACTTGGAATGAGCACTAATCTCAAGAAGGGGTTGCTGGTTCTCGCGGTGCTGTGGCTCAGCCTCGGGGGATTCATCTTCCGAACCATGCTCCAGCCGCCGGAGCATTTCGGCAGGGTCATGTCAAAAATGCCCGGCATCGTCTACCCCTTGCTTCCGTTCAAGGCCATGTGGACTTTGGCGCGGCGAGGCCGCCTGCGAGTAGGCGATTCGGCGCCGGACTTCGTCCTGGCCACCTCGGACAAGAAAGCGCACGTAGTGCTGTCTTCCTTCCGCGACCAGAAACCGGTGGTGCTGGTGTTTGGCAGCTACACTTGACCGCCCTTCCGCCGGGAGGTTCCCGAGCTTAACCAACTTTACGAAAAGTACCGGGATCGCGTGGCCTTCTACGTGGTTTACATCGAGGAAGCCCATCCCATTGACGCCTGGCAGGACGACGACAACCAGAAGGAGCACATCACCCTGGCCAGTCCCAAGAGCCTTGATGAGCGCTGCAATGTCGCGGGCACCTGCGTGGTGAAGCTGGGAATCAAGTTACCGGCCGTAGTGGACGACTTTCAGAACTCCACCGAGGCTGCCTACACCGCCTGGCCGGACCGCCTCTACGTCGTCGACCGCGAGGGCCGGATCGCCTATAAGTCCAAGCCGGGCCCCTTCGGCTTTCACCCCGAAGAGGTCGGGAAGACGCTGGAAAAGCTGGCCTCCGCCTCGACGCAGCAAGCCTCCGCTCATTGACGACTGGAAGTGAAGGCAATCCACAGATTTCGCAGATGGCCCAGATTACGAAGAGGAAGACAGGAGACAGGAGTCAGGAGACAGAATGAAGACAGTCTTTGTGCCGACTCCTGACCACAGATTTCGCAGATGGCACAGATTACGAAGAGGAAGACAGGAGACAGGAGTCAGGAGACAGAATGGAGACAGTCTTTGTGCCGACTCCTGACCACAGATTTCGCAGATGGCCCAGATTACGAAGAGGAAGACAGGAGACAGGAGTCAGGAGACAGAATGAGCACAGTCTTTGTGGTGACTCCTGACTCTTTTGCTTCTTTGTTCATTCATGTTCATCAGTCATCATTTCGTTCCGGTTTATGCCCGCGGAATAATGGGGCTCAGGCAGCTTAGAGACCGTCTTCATTCTGTCTCCTGACTCCGGTCTCCGGTCTCCGGTCTCCGGTCTTCCTCTTCGTAATCTGGGCCATCTGCGTAATCTGTGGATTGCCTTTTCTTCCAGTCGTCAATCGGCAATTCTTCATGCCCGCACCCCCGCGCGCCGGGACGAAAGCCAGAGGCTTTCGACGGCAGGGAACCGGGGCGAGGCAAAGCGCATGCCGAAGCCCTGCAGAAGAACTTGACCGGGCATGCCCGCGGCGCTGAGCAAAACGACGAGAAACGCGGTGAGCAGCATCGCCGCCGCTGAAGCAACCAGGATTGTAGCCCCATTCCATACCCAGGCGAGACCAACCATCTTCAACGCCAGCACCACCAACCCTACGGCAAGGATGACCCCTGAGAACACGCTGAAGAGAACGGGAAAGAGAAGCAGCAGCACCAGGACGGCCACTCCTAGTGAAACTACGAAGCGCAGCAGGACATAAAGCGTGACAGCACCCGCCTCGAAGCGCAAGCATCGTGCCAGTTTGCGCCACGCCGCACCAAGTGGAATCCTCTCGGCGTACATCAGAGGCACCACCAGATCGTCGGTAAGGGTGACGATCACCATAAGACCCAGGCCGACCAGCGCGATGGACAGGAGAATGCCGACCAGAACGGCGGAGAAAGCCAACGAACTCGTCCCAGTGGCGGCCGCTAAACGCAGGTACTCAAAGGCGGCGATCGCGGTGACCGACAGAGCGGCCGCGGCGCTCAGCACCAGGCCCAACAGCCAGCGGAAGTACGACCGGCCCAGGGGTCGTAACTCGGTCCATGCGGCGCGCACGGAAATCTCGTGCGTCACGATGGTATCGACGAGGATGAACCGGAAAACGGAGCGAACATACAACCCACCCACCGTGATGGCGAGGCCCAACAGAATTGCCAGAACCACAAGCCACTGGTGGTTGCCAATGTACGCGCGGGCGCGCTCGATCCCCGGCCGCACGCTCACCTCGCCGGGCAGGGCGAAGGTCCAATTGAAGGCGGCGGTTGGCGTGCCGCCCCCGAGAAACAGGCACACCAGGCTAAGCTTGAACCAGCGACCGCCATCGAAGGGAGTGAACAACAGCCCCACGGCGTCATAGAACGAGGCCACCAGCGCCTCGCCGGCCCAGGCGCGGCGACCGAGCCGGCTTCCGGCAGCGAGAGGCGGGCGGACCTGGGTTCTTTCCGGCGGGCTGCTCATACGGGCCTCATCTCCTGGCGGTCCAATACCTGGGCGGCGCGGGGCGCGGGTTCGCGTGCCGCGGCGGATTCGTGGAAGGTGGCGGCGGGCAGGCAGACGCGAAAGGCGGTGCCACGGTTCACTTCACTGGTGAAGTCGATGGTGCCGTTGTGGAGCTGGACAATCCGGAAAGTCATGGCCAGACCCACGCCGGTCCCGCCCGGCTTGGTGGTGTAAAACAATGAGAAGATCTTGTCGCGCTTCTCCGGCGGGATGCCGACGCCCTGGTCGATGATCTCAACCTGGACCTTGGTACCGAGGGCGTGAGGCCTCACCGTCAGTTCGCCGCCCTCCGGCATGGCCTGGCACCCGTTCAGCACCAGGTTCAGCAGCGCCTGCTTCACCAAATCGCGGTCGACCCACAAGGGCGGATACCGCCCCTGCGCTTTCAGGACCAGTCGCACTCGGTTCTGCCGTGCCTGAGGTTCCGCCAGGGTCAGGACTTCGCGAACCAGACTCTCGACCTCGGTCTCGGTGGGGCGAATCTCCACCGGCCGGGTGAAGTCGAGGAAGGTCTTAACGACGCGGTCGAGGCGCCGCACCTCAGTGGATAGGACTGCGATCTGAGGTTGCGCGGCCGACTGGTGGGCCAGCTTAGTCTTGAGGATTTCGAGCTGAAGCACCATGGCATTGAGAGGGTTCCTCACCTCGTGGGCGACGCCGGACATCAGCTTCCCCAGCGCCGCCAGCTTAGCCGTGACGTCGATCTGATCTTCGAGCTGGGCGCGAGTACTGGCATCGCGTAGCGTCACCAGGCTGGCCACGCGCCGGCCCTGATCCTCCACCAACTGGGCGCTCACGGCCACGCGCCGGACCGGGCAGTCTTCCGGCATCTCGATGATGCGCCACGGCGCGGGTTTGCCGGCCCGGAAAACGTCACGCAGAAAACTGTCCAGCGGGCTCTCCGGGGCGAATACCTCCGTCGCCGAGCGGTGGATCAGGCTACGCGGTGAGCGGCCCAGAAACCGCGCTACTGCCGGCGTTGCCAGGACCACCTGGTCCGCGCCGTCGAAGAGCAGCAGACCGTCGGTGAGGTTGCTGAAAAGCTGGCCGAGGTTGTCCTTCAAGGCAACGAAGGCGGCCTTCTCGCCTCGCATTTGCTCGCCCAGCAGATTCAGCTTGGACGAAAGAATGCCCCACTCATCGCGGCGGTCGAGATGGATCGATTCCGAGTACTCGCCGCGCGCCATCCGGTCGACGCTCCGGGAAATCGTTTCCAGGGGCCGCAACAACCGGAAGCAAAGCGCGCCCGCGGAAAGCGTACCGATCACGATAGCTCCCGCCGACAGGAAGAGCGCCCGCTTCAGCGCCTGGTCGATGTCGTCGCGCAGGAACAAGGTGAGGACACCCACGCGCACGTGGCCGAGCGGCCGGTCGCCGATCATCAACGGGAGCACAATTTCGTAGGCCTGCTGCGGCCCGTAGATGACGCGAAGCTGGCGGTCAAAGCTGGCGCTCAGCAACTCCGAAAACGGCGGGACCGCCGGGAGTTGGTGGCCGATCGCTCCCGGATCGTCATGGACGACGACCCGGCGCGAGGTGTCGGTGATCGCCACGTAGTAGATGGTCTTGGAGTAGCCGACAGCGGAGAGGAGCTGCGACTGCACCGCCGCGCTCCCGGCCAAAGTGCCGTCGACAAACTTCTGCAGTTGATCGAAGTCGTTGGGGTCTGAGCCGCGCGGCATGCGCTGGCCGGAAAGCGCCGTCCGCGCCTGGAGATAAGTGGCCCGGGCGACGTACTCGCCTCGGCCACCGACCGTGGCGATCTCCCATCGAATAAGATTGGAGAGATAGACCGAGGATGGCACCAGCACGGCGAGCAGCACGATCAACGAAATGAGTGCGGTCAGCTTGGCCTTGAGGCTCATCGTTTCTCCTCTGTGTTTCCGCGTTCAGAGGGGTCGTGCGACTAACCCGTGGAGACGCTGGCTCGCGAGAGCGTGTCTCTCTGGTATTCCTTGACCTTATTGTGCAGGGTCTTCAGGCTGATGCCCAGCAGCTCTGCCGCGCGCGTCTTGTTATTCTGCGTGAACGCCAGGGTTTCCTGGATGAGATGGTGCTCGGCCTCTTTCACGGTCAGGCCAGGGCGCAGCCGCAGGTGATCGCCCGAGGCGGCAGCCAGGGCGCGTCCGAAGTCGGCGGCCAGGTCCTTGCGGGCGATCACTTCGCCGGAGCACACCACCAAGGCCCGCTCCAGCGTGTTGCGAAGCTCGCGCACGTTTCCGGGCCACGAGTACTGGCGGAAAACCTCCACCACGTCGGGATCGGCCAGCTTGATCGACCGGTTATGCTTGCGGTTCAGGTCTTCCAGCAGCAACTCCATCAAGTCTTGCAAGTCCTCGAGGTGCTCGCGCAGGGGTGGCATAGCGATTTGCACGACGTTCAGGCGGTAATAAAGGTCATTGCGAAGCTGGCCGCCCGCCACGGCTTCTTCCGGCACCTTGTTGGTGGCTGCCAGGACGCGCGTATCGACCGCGATCTCCGTCTTGCTGCCCAGCCGGCGGACCTTCGAATCTTCCAGCACCCGCAACAGCTTGGCCTGCGTCCCGATCGGCATCTCGCCAATTTCGTCCAGCAGCAGGGTGCCGCCATCGGCCAGCTCAAAGCAGCCCTCGCGGCGCTCGACGGCTCCCGTGAAGGCCCCTTTCTCGTGGCCGAAAATCTCACTCTCCATCAACGTCTCGGGGATGGCGGCGCAGTTGACAGCCACGAACGCCTTGGAGCTGCGCGGGCTGAGATCGTGGATGGTGCGTGCCGCTATGTCCTTGCCCGTGCCGCTCTCCCCCGTGATCAGCACGGGAGCGCTGGAGGGCGCCACTTGCGCGATGAGAGCCATCACCTCCTGCATCTTTTTCGACCTGCCGCCGAGCCTTCCCAGCACGCCCATTCCGCGCAGCCGCCGGTTTGCCACCTCCAGCTTTTGCCGGTTGTCCTGGCGTTCCAGGCAATTGCGCAACTCCACCTGCAGGCGTTTGATGTCGATGGGCTTCTCGAGAAAGTTGAAGGCACCCAGCTTGGTAGCCTCTACCGCGTCCTCAATGGTACCCTGTCCGGTGAGCATGATGAAGCTGGTGCCGGGACAGCTCTCCCGGATCTGTTTGAGCAACTCCATGCCTCCCATCTGCGGCATTCGGAGGTCCGAAATAACCAGGGCAGGATTAAACAAACTGGCCTTCTCCATGGCTTCCACGCCGTCGGCGGCCGATTCCGCCTCGTGGCCCCAGGCGCGCAGCAGTTCCGCCAAACCCTCCCTTTCGTGGGTCTCGTCCTCCACCACCAGGATCCGCACGCTGTGTCCCATTCTCCTCTTCTCTCGCTTTCATTCTACACCCAACACCGAATCGCGGCTGGTTACCATGTCAAGTTGTCCCTCGGCGTGTAAGTCTTACACACACGGTCACGATCAAGAAGCGTCATCTTACTGTCACGGCTGCAAGCTGTCCCTTAGACGACTGGCCCGCCACGTGCTGGGAAACCTGATGGTCGGTGAGGGTGAAAGAAGGGCTGTATGCGGAAAGCGACCAACGGGCAAGTCAGCCGATGGACTCTTGCCTTCGAGATTTTGACCGTCGTGGCCACCCTGGCCTTCCTCCTTGGGATTAGGACCCTGTGGCCAGGGGCGTTGGCGTCCAGTCGACTGATTCCTCGCGGAACGGTCCTGACGGTCCAATTAGACGGGCCGATCAGTTCCCGGACAGCTCATCTCGGCGACCGGTTCTATGGTCACATTCTGTCCGCGCAAGGCGCCGATGAATTGGCGCTGACTCTGGCGGGGCTGCGGGTTGTCGGTCGGTGCGTGGCAGCCCGGGATGGCCAACCCGTCGGCGAGCGGGGATACTTGAGGCTGGCGCTCTCCGGCTTGGTCGACTCTAGGGGACATATCGCACCCCTCGATACCAGCACGGTGAGTTTCTGGGGCGAGCAAGTGATGACCTCCGACGGTGCGGCGGGCCTGGTTCGCGGTGCCGCCCTCGCTCAGGACGTGGAGGCTGGCGACTCAGCCCAGTCTTCCGTAGACGCGGTTGCCGCACCGGACCGGCAACTCAGCTTCGTGATGCTGCGCCCGGCGGTCGTTCCCCGGCCGTGAAACGGCTTTTGACGGGAAGAGAAGACAATCCACAGATTACGCAGATGGCACAGATTATGAAAAAGAAGAGTCGAAGGATGGGATTGAGTCATTGAGTCATTTGGCTATTGAGCCATTAAAGAGGGTCTCCCTTTTCAATGGCTCAATGATCGAATAGCGCGATGGCTCAATCACCCTCTCGGCTCTGTTCTTGTTAATCTGAGCAATCTGCGTAACCTGTGGATTGTCTTCTCTTCCGGTTCTCTGTGGCTCCGAGTTCAAATTAATGGTGCTCTCGCCACCACTGAAAGCAAAGCAGCGCCCACAGGGCCTTCCGGTGGTCAGCACGCCCCGACCAGTGTTCTTCCAGCAGGCGGCGAATGAACGGCGGGTTGAGGATGCCCTCTCGCCTTAGCTTGTCCTCAGCCAGAGTGGTGTCAACAAGCGGCCGCAACTCCTGGCGAATCCACTGGGCGATGGGAACGGAAAAGCCGCGCTTCTGCCGGTAGACAATCTCACGAGGAAGCCAGGGTTCGACCGCTCTCTTCAAGATGTGCTTCAGGCGAAAACGGCTTACCTTGAGGGCTGCGGGCAGCCCCGCCGCAAACTCCACCAGCCGATGGTCCAGGAAAGGCGTCCTTAACTCGAGCGAGCACGCCATGCTGGCGCGGTCGATTTTGACCAACAGGTTATCCTCCAGGTACAGCCGAAAATCGAGGTAGAGTACCTCCGCTAGCGTGTCTTCGAATCGCGTTCCTTCGAGGACGCGCGACAGTGGGGCAAGCGCCATCTCGCTTGGGGTGCCGGCGGCCAGCGGTGAAGTTCTCGTCGAACAGGGCGTATCGCCATCGTGGACGGCCCCTGCTCGCGCCAGGGCCAGCCGCTCGCGCGTGAAGAGCTGATCGAGTTGGGCGGGCGAGAACATCCCGAACCAGACCTCGTGGCGCTCGGCCGGATCGCGCTCGACGCTGGCGAGAAAGCGTCGGAGGAACATCCCCTTGGGAACAGCTCCCGGCGAAACCGGAAGCCATCGCATCAGGTGCTTGCTCACCTGGCGACGAACGGCGCTCGGCAGGCGTAGATAATAGTCCGCGGCCCGGGCGCCCAGGTACGTGGGATAGCCGCCAAACAGCTCATCGCTACCCTCGCCGCTCAGGGCCACCTTGATACGCGAGCGGGCGAAGCGCGAGATCAGGAAAGTGGGAAGGATCGCCGGGTCGGCGAGCGGCTCGTCGAGATTGCTAACTAGCGTGTCGAGGGCATCACGCAGATTGGGCTCGTCGGCCGTCAGGACGTGATGGCGAGTGTGGAAGCGGTGCGCCACCAGGTCCGCATAGGACTGCTCGTTGAAAGACTTCTCGGGAAAGGCAACGGAGAACGTCTCCACGTTGCCGGGCGTCAGCTCGCTCATGATGGCGACGAGCGTGGAAGAATCCACGCCGCCGCTCAGAAACACGCCCAGCGGTACGTCGCTTACCAGGCGCGAGACGGCGGCGTCCCGCAGATGCTGGCGGAGGTTCTCCACCAAAACCTCTTCTTCCTTGGCGGTCGGAGCAGGGAGACCCGGGGGACGAAGATAATCGCGCAACTGCCAGTACGGTTCGATCGAGACTTCTCCGCGTTCCACCACCATGCGGTGCGCCGCCGGCAGCTTGCGGATCTCAGCATAGGCACTGCGCGGCGAGGGGAAATAACCGTAGAGGAAGTACTCGACCACGGCCTGGGGATCGGGCTCGTGGCTGATGCCCGGATACTCAAAGAGAGCTTTGATCTCCGACCCGAACACCAGCATGTCACCGCCGCGCCAGTAGTAAAGCGGCTTTTCACCGGCGCGGTCGCGCGCCAGCACCAGCCGCGCGGCACGCTCGTCCCAGAGAGCGATAGCGAACATTCCGTTAAGCTCGCGCACGAAGTCCGGGCCGCGATCTTCGTAAAGGTGAACGATGACCTCGCTGTCGGAGTGGGTCTTGAAGGTGTGCCCGCGCTCGATCAACTCGCGCCGCAGCTCGCGGTAGTTGTAAATTTCGCCGTTGAAGACCAGGGTGATCTCTCCGGTCTCGTTGGAGAGGGGCTGGTCGCCGGTAGCGAGGTCGATGATGCTGAGGCGGCGGATGGCGAGAGCCACGTGTGGCAGCTCGAACTTACCGTGGCTGTCGGGTCCCCGATGCACGATCCGCGCAGACATGGCGTCGATCCGCTCGCGGTGGGGCGCCGGGTGGAGGGTCAAGTTGAGGAGGCCGCAGATTCCACACATAAGAATTGATCCCGCCTGGCGGGACAGATTGACGATTGACGATTGGAAAGAAATCGTCAGTCGTCCGTTGCCCGTTGTTCGTTGCAGCGGTCAGACCCCGGATGCGGTGGCAACTGACCACTGACCACTGACTACTGACAACTGACGGCTCTTCAAATCGTCAATCGTCAATCTGCAATCGTCAATTCTCCCTGCCTGGGATCTTCCAGACCGAGTATTGCCATCCGCTCCAAAGGGGTTCGAGGCGCCCCACGGTCTCGGCAAGTTCACCGACTTCGTTGTTGCGCACCATCACCAGAAACGGTTGCGACGAGGTTTCCCCCAGATTTTTCAAACCCTGCGCGTCGACCAGCAAAGGCGCAGAACCGCCAGGGCTGGCGCCACGCTGAATGAGCATGGCTGGTGGTAAAGACGGCAGCGAATGGGCACCCCGGGCGAGCAACGAAACGATGTAGTTGCTCGTCAGTTCGTCGCCGTCTTGGGTCACGAGCCCGATCGGGCGCTGGAGATAAAAGCCCAAACCGGTGCGAAAGTAATAGTAACCGTAAATCGGGAGATCTCGCTCCGGGCTGGCAAGGATGGTTTCCGCAAGCCTGCGGCTGCTGGTGCTCTCGGCATAGAGCCGGAGCGCCGGAATCCAGCGTAGAGTAAGGAGTGGCGTTGCCAAAGCCAGCAGGTTGAAAGCCACCCATTGCCATGCTTTCCCTCGTCGTCTCGTCACCATGCGTCCCAGCACTGCGAGGGCCACCAGGATGAGCCCGGAATAGAGTAACGTGCCCGAAAGAAGCTCGGCCGCGCCGGGAGGAATGCTCTTCATCAGCCGATTCCAGTTGAGGCCATAGTGCCCGAACTGGGGAAGCGCGGCGATCAGGAATCCGAAGAGCATGAGAGCCGCGAAGCCCCCCGTGAGCCAGTCCACGCGAGCCGTGCCTGCGAGGTCTAGTTGCGACCAGACATGGGCTATCAGGATGCTGAGCGGAATCAGCGCCGGCAGGAAGTACGCAGGAAGCTTGGAGCGGGAAATAGAGAAGAACACGAAGACCACCGCCGCCCAAGAGAGCAGGAAGAGAGTTGCCCGGTGCTGCTCCTGCCGCAGCGCTTTCCAGCTTCGCCAGCGGTTCAGCGCGGCAAAAAACAGAAGAAGGCTCCAGGGAAAGAAACCCGCAAAATAAACGGGAAAGTAATAGAAGACATTTCCCGAGCGATGAGCGTGCCCCGTCGCAAACCTCAGGATACTTTCCTGCCAGAATGCGTAGCGAGGAAAGCCTGGGTTACGCATCGAGACGGCCACAAACCACGGTAAGGCCACCGCCAGAAAAACGACGATGCCCAAGCCCCAGCGGAGCCGTTTCAGCTCTCGGACCTTGCCGCGCGCGGCCTCGTAGACCAGAACAGAGAGCAGCGGGAGAAGAAAACCGACAGGCCCTTTGATGATGGTCGCGATGCCCATCGCGGCAAAGAAGACGAGGTCCGGACCGCGCCGCTGAAAGTCGCGGTCCTCAGCCATCCGGAAACTCACCATGGCGAGCACCACGAAAAAGGTGAGGGTCATATCAAAGGTCACCATGCGAGCGAGACCCAGCGCCAGTGGCGACGACGCGAAGACGAGTCCGGCGCGCAAACCGGCGGAGTCTCCGAACATACGCCGCGCCAGCATCCACACCATGAACATTGTTCCCAGGGCCATAAGGGCGGAAGGAAACCGGGCCGCCCATTCGGAAACGCCGAAGGCGCGGTAGGACCCGGCCACTAGCCAGAAAAAAACCGCCGGCTTATCCAGGTAGGGAAGCGTATCGTAGTGCGGAGTGACCCAATCGCCCGAGGCGAGCATCTCGCGTGCCACCTCGGCGTTGCGTCCTTCGTCCGGCTCGAGCAGCGGCAGGCGTCCCAAACCGACAAAGAAGAAACATGTGGCTGCCAGCAGCAGGAGAAGCAGATGAAGCGCCGGGGTCGATGAGCCGCGTGAGGAACCAAGAAGGGGTTGAGTCATTAGACTTGAATCGAATCAAATCACAGCCCATGGAATTGAATCGTTTAGACCGTTGAGGCTGGACGGCTGGTTGGCGATCTTGTCCCGTCAGGCGCGCTCCTTTCCGTTACGCAGGGTTCTGTCCACGACGTCAATCAGCGCGTTGAGCTTATCCGTAGTCTCGCTCATTTTTTCTTCGAGTATCGCCAAGCGCTTCTCGGACTCCATTTGGGAACGACGTAGCTGATTACGGAATCGCAGCCCCATCCTGGCCATCTGAGACATCAAGCGATCCAGGCGATCCAGGCGCTTCTCGGCCTTCGCGAAGCGCTCATCGGCGCGGCGAAAGTTCTCTTCGAACTTAGCCTGGTTCTCCTCGAACCTAGCCTGCCGTTCGAGGATGAACTCCATCGTTTTATCGATGTCCATTTTGGATCTCCGGTCCGCGCCCAACGGTTCCTGGTTGAGGATAATCGCGCCCTTCAATGATACCATCGGACCGCTCGGAATTCGCCAATCCTCGAGTAATCGGATTAAGCCTGGAGATGTGGAGACAGCAGGCGCGAGACGAACCCGACGGTATTTATGCTGACTCCTGACTTCTGACTCCGGGCTCCTGACTCCCGGCTCCTGACGCCTCATCTTCCAACACTTCCAACACCGAACTATAGTCGATGCGGTTTTTTTTCATCCAGCGTACTGCCCACACATCCGCCAGCCCTTTTACCAGCCGGTCCCAGGTGCCGTACTTGGTGACGCCGCGCAGTCGCGGGCGATGGCTGACGTCCACCTGCGTGACGCGATACCCCCGCATCCTGAGCAGCGTTGGCAGAAAGCGATGCATGCCGTGGTAAAGCTCCAGCCCCTCCAGGCACTCGCGCCGATAAGCCTTCAGCGTGCAGCCGGTGTCGATGATGTCGTCGCTCGTCGCCCAGTTCCGAAACCCGTTGGCGATGCGCGAGCTGAGTCGCTTCCACCAGCCGTCGTGCCGGCGCCGGCGCACGCCGCAGACCGCATCCCAATCCTTCAGCATTTCTGCCAGGCGCGGGATGTCGGCAGGATCGTTCTGTAAGTCGCTGTCGAGCGTCACCACCGCGCGTCCGCGCGCCAGCCGAAACCCGGCGGCCATCGCCGCCGTCTGCCCCAGGTTGCGCCGGAAGTGGGCGACGCGGATTCGCGGGTCCGCCGCCTGCGCTTGCCGGAGCAGGGCCAGCGTGGCATCGGTGCTGCCGTCGTCGACAAACAGGATCTCCACGCTGCCCGGCCAGCCAGCGAGCACGGGCCGGAGCTGATCGAGGAGCGGCCCAACGTTCTCCGCCTCGTTGTACGCGGGAATAACGACACTCAGCGAGATACCATGCATAAAGTCTCGTACGACCGGAACAACGCGAACTGCGGCCAGCAAAGGCAGCTCGCACAACCCTCTTCGAACAGCCATGTTTACTATAAGCACTGGGGGGCTTCCACCACAAATGAAAACAGGCCCAGGTAGTGTCGTAATTTGGCCTGGGAGCGTGGGTGTAGGATGTCACGATAGCTTACAGGCCGGGCGTCTGCTTCTAAAGGATATACAGAATTCCGTGCCACAATTCGCGACAATTCGCGTCGCAATTCCTGGCAAAATCCTATCTGTTTGCCACAGCTCCTGTCACGATTCTACGGCAGTCTGTCCGCCCAGCCAAAGGCACAAGAGGGCAAGATTAACGGTGTGGGCAGCGGCCCACTCAGGCCGGTAAACAGTAGCCACACGGACGGAATCGCCGGCATCGACCGGCACTTTGATTGAACGGTCAGCCTTCCCTCGGGAACGTCGGCGCGCCACGCCGCGTAATTGCCTTGGTGGCGCTACGCTGCGAAGGAACAGTCGCCTTTCGCGAATTGTTCCTGGGCTGCTTATAATACGGAACGAAGGAGAACTCTCTTGTACGCGCAACGCGCATCCGCAATTGCATTCTTTGTGGTCGCCGTTTGGAGTAGGGCGACTCTTGCGGGCGAGCCCGAACTCAAGCTGGGGCAGGTTCGCGAGAGCAGTCTGAGCCCAGGTCAAGCGCAGTCGTTTGTGGTTTCGCTCGGTGGTGGCGATTTTGCCCAGATCGGGGTGAACCCTCGCGGGCAGGCCCTCGTTGTCAAAACCTACGATCCCTCGGGCAATCCCTTTCGCAGCGCCGAACTGGGGCCACAGGAGGACAAACTCAACTTCGTCGCCGAAGTTCCGGGCGCCTATCGGGTGGAGGTTGCCGTCGTGGACGAGGGCGCGACGGGGACTTTCACCATTGCGCTCGAGAAAGTGGTTACGCTGGCGGCACGGCTCGCACCACCCAAGCCCACGGTGGAGAGCCAGCGGATTCGAGCCTTGCGGGCTTCGGTCCGGCACGGTGAACGGGACAGCCTCAACTCGTTCTGGGAGGAGGTCAAGAAGGCGGGCGCGCCCCTGATCGAGCCGATTCCCGGCGATCGAGAAAACATGGCGGTCACCTTCCTCTGGAAGGGCAAGCCCGATACGCACAATGTCATGGTGCTCTGGATTCCATACGCCGGCGTCGTACCCGACGAGTACCTGATGGCGCGTCTGGACGGTACCGATGTCTGGTACAAGACGGTCAAGGTGAACCGGAAAATGCGGATGGCATATACGCTGGCTCCCAACGCCGCACGGCTGCATCCGTTTTCGCTAGCTATCGACAACGACGCGATCACCATGATTGCGGCGGCGGCCAGGCCGGATCCGCTGAACCCCAAGCGCTGGCGCGACGATCCGGAGAGCGTGGATGCACCCGAATATCGCGGGAGCTCGGTGCTCGAAATGCCCGACGCTCCGCCGCAGCCCTGGATCGCCCCGCGGCCAGGCGTTCAGGCGGGACGAGTCGAGAGGCACCAATTCAAGAGCACGGCACTGAACAACGAACGGGAGATTGCCGTCTATCTGCCACCTCAGTATTCGCCCCACGCCGAGCCGTATCCACTGATAGTCCTATTCGACGAAGACGCCTATCTTACTCTGATACCCACGCCTACGATCCTGGATAACCTGATCTCGGAAGCGCGGATTCCGCCCGTGGTCGCGCTGTTGGTTGGCAACGCACCGGGGGCGCGCTCGCGCGAGCTACCGTGCAATCCGGTGTTCACCCGGGCTTTGGTGACTGAACTGCTCCCTTGGGTGCATGGTCTGTACAACTTCACCAGCGATCCTCGCCACACCGTGGTGGCCGGGTCGAGCTTCGGCGGCCTCGGCTCCGCCTGCGCCGGCCTGTGGTATCCGGAGACGTTCGGCAATGTCCTCGCACAATCCGGCTCCTTCCATATCATTCCGTCGTCGGCCGGCGATAGCGCAGATTCCAGCTCGGAGCCGAACTGGGTCGCGCGCCAGTTCATCGCCAGCCCCAAGAAGCCCCTGCGCTTTTACCTGAATGCCGGGACCGCGGAATTCAACGCTACGGGAGGAGCTGACTCCATCTTGTTTTGCACTCGCACGTTACGCGATGTGCTGCGCGCCAAAGGCTACGAGGTGCACTATCAGGAGTTTGCCGGCGGACACGACTCCCTCAACTGGCGTGGCACACTCGCCGACGGCCTGATGGCGCTAGTAGGTGATACTGCGTCCAAGACCCCGCGAGAGCACCCGCCGACGCAATAACTCCACCCCCGGATCGCTGCGGGGAAATTATCACTGGCGGCTGACCCGCGATTAACGGCCTAGTGTAGACCCAAGCGACCGACAACCGAATCGTAGCTCAGAAGCCATCCCGCCACAGGGCGTTACCGGCCCTTCATCTGCTGGCGCGCGGTTCTTTGGATGTGCCGATGATCATCTTGTCGACCCCCAAGCACAACCGAACTCGCGGACGAACCCTCTTCTTCCGGCTGTGTTATCATGTCCAGGAAAAGGGATGAACCAAATGAGCCAACTGTCGCCGGAATTCGATTGGGATGCCGTCAATCGCTACCACCTTGGCCGGCACCACGTTTTCCCTGAAGAAGCGCAACACGCCATACGTGATCCTCACGCCATTCTGCTCGCGATCGAATCGGGCAACGGCGCGGATCGAACCAAGGCAGTTGGCAAGACCGCCTCAGGTCGGATGCTGGCCGTAGTGTTTACCCTTCGTGGCGAGGCCATCAGGCCTATCACGGCTTACGTTGCCTCGCCGCACCTGCAATCGCTCTATCTTCGACCGAGACGAATATGAGCCTGAAATTCACGCTTCCCCAGTTTCAGTCGGAGGCTGAGGAAGCCGAGTGGTGGGACCGGCACCGCGAGGAGACGGCGCAGTGGATGGAAGCGGCCGTCAGCGTCGGCGAAACCACCACGCTTTCCGCTGTTCTCGCGCGTGCCCGCGAGCGTTCCGTCGTTGCGGACGCTCTTACCATTCGGGTTGACCCGCCCGACGCCGAGCGGGCGCGTGCCCTGGCGGCCAAAAAAGGGATTCCCTCCGAAACCTACCTCAAAACGCTGCTCCATGACGCTCTGGATCGCGACGAACAGCTCCGAAAAATGCCTTAGCCCCGAAGGGGCAAAAGAGAGTAGCCCAGGCCGTCAGAAGGTGTTAAGAAATCGGAAGAACAAAAGAGTTTCTCGCCAGGGCGCAAAGGTTCGCAAGGCAAACAAAGAAGTTCTTCTTTGCGACTCTTCGCTGCTCTGCGACTTTGCGAGAAACTCTTCATTTTTTTTACACCTTCTCTGGGAGAGGGTAGCACGAAATGCCGGGTGAGGGTCAGTCCGCATGTGACCGTACTTATGAAAGGGTACTTAGTAAGCAAAGCTTAGGATGATAGTTCGACTTGTATTCGTCGTATTGGAAGATGCTGGTTCGGCATAATTCAGAATAATGGATATGAGATTTAGAATGGTCTGACCAAGTGGAAGACGGCAGAAGGTTGCATGATATATTTTTCTTGCAGTTATTTCCCAAAGTCCATTAGATTTGTGGCCGTCGGCTTGCTCTGGGCAGAATCGCGGCCTTCCGGGCCGTGCCTTTGACTATCAGATAGGGGTGGGCCCCCCTAGCCAAAGCTTTGTTGATAGACCTAGTCACTTTTTCACACCAATTAGAGAAGGGAGGACACAAATGAAGAGAGCGGTACTGCTTCTTGGATCGATTCTCTTGTTAACTGCCGCCGCGTGGTGCCAGCAGCAGGAATCGGCCACGATCGTGGGTACGGTGACCGACTCCAGCGGCGCTGTGATTCCCCACGCTAAAATCACGGTCGCCAACCCTGACATAGGTGTTACACGACAGCTTACCAGCAACGCGGCCGGAGCTTATTCGGCCGAGTCGCTACCCATTGGCAACTACACGGTGACGGTGGAGGCGGCGGGCTTCGAGAGGCTCGTTCGATCCGGAATCACCTTGCAGGTCGGGCAGACTCAACGCGTTGACCTGCAGCTTACGGTAGGCCAGGTTACCCAGGAAGTCAGCGTGACGGGCAACGTGGTTCAAGTGCAAACGGAGAACGCGGCGATCTCCGGCGTGGTCACGGGGAGCCAGATCGAGAACCTGGAATTGAACGGCCGCAACTTTGTTACTCTCGCCACCCTGGTTCCCGGCGCCGTGCCCGACAACGGCCTGAACACCAGCGTAGTCGGCGTCGCTGGTAACAACAGCATCTCCTTCAACGGCGGCCGCTTGCAGTACAACAACTGGGAGATCGACGGCGGCAACAACACCGATGAGGGCTCGGCTTCGACTTTCAACACCTACCCGAACCTCGACAGCATTGCCGAGTTCCGCATCTCGACTTCGAATTATGGCGCCGATCTGGGCAAACACGCCGGGGCCAACATTGAAATCGCCACCAAGTCCGGCACCAAGACTTTCCACGGCAACCTCTCGGAGTTCAACCGGAACAGCGCCACCGCCGCCAACGACTTCTTCCTCAACCGGAATAACCAGCCCATACCTTTTCTGAACCAGAATGAGTACGGCTACACCTTCGGTGGACCGGTCTATATTCCTGGCCACTACAACACCGACAAGACCAAGACCTTCTTTTTCTGGTCGGAAGACTGGCGGAGCATTCGCTCTGCCAACATCGTTGGTGCTAATGTTCCCACCGCGCTCATGCGCCAAGGCGACTTCAGCGAGTGCGACCCGAACCTCAACCCGAACGGAGATCAGGTCATCACCGACGGCTGCATTCTGCCGAAGTTGAGCGGCGTCACCTACGATAATATAACGCAGATGCAAGCCGTGGAAGTAGCGAATGGCGTTCCGCAGGCGCAACTCACGCAATCCTTCACCAACGGTGTAGACCTGCTGAACGGCATGATTCCGCTGCAAAACACCAGCGTTCAAGGTCACTGGCTAACGGCCTCAACCGCCCCCACCAACTGGCGGGAGGAGCAGATCCGCGTTGACCAGAACCTGGGCGACAAGACACGCGTTTTCGTTCGCTACACCCAGGACGCCTGGAATACGTTGTCGGTCCCTGCGCTGTGGAGCGCGTCGAATTACGACACCATCAAGACTCCGTTTGGAGGCCCCGGCAAGAGCGCGGTAATGGACATCACCCACAGCTTTGCGCCGAATTTGATGAACGAGTTCACCGCCTCCTACACGACAGACCACATCATCCTCAGCAACTCCTTCGCCGATTCGGTAGCCGGCACTGCCAATCGCCCTTCGAATTTTGTCATGAACCACCTGTTCACGGCGAACGACAGCAACCCGCTGCTGCCGTCGATTACACTCTGCGCTGGATTGAACTTTTGCGACTCGGAGGACGCCTCTAACCATCCCTGGAAGAACTCCAACCCTATCATCGTGTGGAAAGACAACGTGGCTTGGACGCACGGCAACCACACCACCAAAATGGGCTTCTATCTTGAGAACTACCGCAAGAACGAGCAGTTCGGATCTAACACGCAAGGGTTCCTGTACTTCTACGGCCAAGGCCCAACAACCCTGAACGGTGCTCCATACGAGACCGGCAACGCGATGGCAGACATGTTCCTGGGAGCTATCACGCAGTACCAGGAAGGTACGCAGGCGGTCGGCGGCGTCCCGGTGGGAGGCTATCCCAAGGGCCACTGGCAGATGACCGACTTGGAACCCTACATCCAGGATGACTGGAAGGTGACCAAAAAGTTGACCGTGAACCTCGGGCTGCGGTATTACAGCTACACTCGCATCCACGACGTTTCGCGGCCGACGATTGACAGCGGCTTCCTCCCCAACCTATACAATCCGGCGAATGAAGACCCGCTGCTCGCCAACGGTAACATCAACACCGCGGCCGGGCTCAACACCTACACGGCTCCCGGTAACGGCTTGGTGATCTGTGGAACCGGCAGCATTCCCAAAGGTTGCCAGAACAATAACAGTGGCCTGAATTTCGCGCCGCGCTTCGGGTTCGCGTATGACCCATCGGGCACCGGCAAGACCGTTATTCGCGGCGGTTACGGCCTTTACTTCGAGTCGGGTAACGGCAACGAAGCCCAGACAGAAGGCGGCGAGGGCAACCCGCCGGCGGCCTTGAGTCCGTCCGGCTTCAATATCCTCGGCTATTCGAAAATCGTACCGGGGGCGATCGGCCCCACCGGCTACACGGCGATCCCCTACAACCAGGGCTGGCCGTACGTGCAGCAGTTCAATCTCAACGTCCAGCACCAGTTCGGGAGCAACCTCTTGTCGGTGGCTTATGTCGGCAGCCTGGGACGCGACTTGGCGCGGGCTCGGGACATTAGTGAGATTCCCCTCGGCACCGGTACCATGAATGTTCCGGTGCTGGCGGGGGCCGCCGGCACGAAGTGCCCCAACGCTGCGCTGAACGCTCCGGGAGACGCCACCTGCAACGCGCAAGGGCAAGTGATAAGCGCCCAAACCCTTTGCGACGCTTCCGGCAACTGCAACGTACCAACTACACTGATGTTCCAGGAGCAGCCCAGCACCTTCTTTCAGCCGTACCAAGACTATAACGGCATCAGCCAGAAGGAGAACACAGCGGTTTCCAGCTACAACGCGCTCCAGGTGAGCCTCAATCACACCTTTAGTCACGGGCTCACCTTCCAGGCGGCGTACACCTGGTCGCACGCCATCGATAACTCCACCAGCACCTATTCCGAGACGTCCGGGGCAATCGACGACCAGAATCTCAGCCGCTGGAAGGGAACCTCAGACCTGAATCGTGCCCAGGTGCTCCAGGTGAATTACATCTACGAAATCCCCTTGTTCAAGAACAACAGTTCGGCTCTGGCGAAGGGCGTGCTGGGCGGCTGGCAAGTCAGCGGCATCAGCAGCTTCTTCACGGGTGAGCCGATGGACTTCAACTGCGGTGTCTCCGGTTATTCCAGTGCCATCGGCTCGGGCGTCCGCTGCGACCCCGTGGGAGCCGTGAAGATCGACAAGACCGTCGCCAGCGAACCCGGCTATGGGCCCACGCTCAAGTGGTGGAACCCCAACACCGTCAGGCAGCCGCAGTCTAGTGAGTTGGCGGCGGGCGGTGAGGCCTGTATGTTTGGCTGCATGGGCCGCAACATCCTGACGGGTCCGGGCCGCAACAATACGGACCTGGCAGTGATGAAGAACTTCGAGTTGCCGTGGTTCGCCGGTGAACATTCCACCGTTCAGTTCCGGGCGGAGGCGTTCAACGCCTTCAACCACGTCCAATATCAGTACGCCAACGGCGGGTGTAACGGAATCACGCCTTTTGGCGTCAGTTGCGGCTCAGCCGCATACGGCAATGCCAGCAACGGCTTCGTCAACTCTGACTGGGGCCCGCGCGTCATGCAGTTTGGCTTGAAGTTCGTCTTCTAGCCTCGCTGCTGCTTGCGTCGAGAAGTGGAAAACCCTGGTCTCCCTGCCTGAGCGGGGGGCCAGGGTTTTTCTCTTTTGTTCCCTGGAAGGTTGCTGAAAAACCCCTTTGGGGCCTCGTAGAGGCCGGCTTTAGCCGGGCATCTTGTTGAATTCAAAGTGCCGCCCCTTCGCTCCGCTCAGGGCTCTAAAGGGCGCCTCTACGAAAACT
>Ga0209039_10000387_pt1 | contig 42976 bp, 42 predicted proteins | sample BogFormECP12_OM1_FD_188238 | JGI IMG/M metagenome (GOLD analysis project Ga0209039, IMG submission 188238) | Bog forest soil microbial communities from Calvert Island, British Columbia, Canada - ECP12_OM1 (SPAdes) (version 2) | ecosystem: Environmental > Aquatic > Freshwater > Wetlands > Bog ...
TTGCTGAGCGCCTTCAGAGCCACCCAATCCGCGGTGATACGTTGCTGAATGGTGGCAATCGACTCGGGCGTGAGGTGCCTGAACCGCCCCTGTCCCTTGAGGTACTCCGTGATCGGCCGCAAGGGTTCAGCATTGTACGTTACCCGGTACTTACCGTTTTCCACTTCATAAAGAGGAAAGACCCCCGTCTGAACCGCCAGCCTGCCGTACCGTATCGACAGGTCGGTTGGGGTTCTCCAGCCCGTAGGACATACGGAGAGCACGTGGAGATAGGATGGTCCGTCCGCCATTTTGGCTTTCTTTATTTTCTCGAGAAAGTCAAAGGGATACGAGGGACACGCGGTGGCCACGTAAGGTATATTGTGCGCCACGGCAATCTTGGGCATGTCCTTTTTCCACGTGGACTGGCCTATGCTGTTCTTTCCAGGGGGGCTCGTGGTCGTCATCGCACCAAACGGAGTGCCTGACGATCGCTGTATCCCCGTATTCATATACGCCTCATTGTCCAGGCAGATGTATGTGAACTTGTGGTACCTTTCCAGCGCTCCTGATAACGACTGCAATCCGATATCCATTGTCCCGCCGTCACCTGCTATGGCGACGACATGCACATCCTTGTCAGGAATTTTCCCTTTCTTCCTCAGGATCTTGAGCCCCGACTCAACGCCTGAAGCAACCGCAGCGGCATTCTCAAAAGCCACATGAATCCAGGGTAGGGTCCAGTCAGTGGTGGGCAAGGGGCTGGAAACAATTTCCATACATCCCGTAGCCATAGAGATGATGGTGTCTCTTCCGAAACCCTTCAGCGCCAGGCGCACGGCCAGTATCTCCGCACAACCGGTACAGGCCCTGTGTCCCGGGACCGCAAACTCCTCCCTGGGTATCACATTTGCCGCATAGAGTTTGACGTTGGGCAGTGTCGCTGTCATGCTCTTACCCCTATCATTGCAAAATTCAAGCCTTTCTGTATCTTCTTATCCTTGGTACCCGCTGCCTGGATATCATCGAATATGTGGCGGAAATCCGATTGCAGAGCATCCCTTCCTCCGAGAGCGATCACATAGTTCTTGATCAGTGCCGTCAAACTGGAGCGATAAGCGAGGGACGTAATCTCGTTGTACAAAGGGCTATTCAAGGCTCCGCCCGGCATCACCCGTTCGATAACTGCTATGCGCTTTTTTCCCTTTAGCACGGCCAACAGCTCGTCCCCCGGAAAGGGCCGGTAGAGCCGCAAGTTAAGAAGCCCCGCTTTTTTCCCTTCGGTGCGCATCTCGTCTATCGCAGTCATAATATTCTCGTTGATTGCTCCTAATGCAATGAATACCACGTCGGCGTCTTCCAACTGATAGGTCTCGACTGCCTTATACGACCTGCCGAAATGCTTGCCAAAGGCATCCATGACCTCAATCACCACTTCCTTCGATTTATTCATGGCAACCTCTTGAGCAAACTTGCACTCCGTGTAGATCTCCGGAATGCCATAAGCCCCCATAGTAACCGGCTTGTCCGGATGGAGCGTATACGCAGGAGTGTACGGCGGAAGAAATGCGTCAACCGCCTCCTGAGAGGGAAACTCGACAGGCTCAACAACGTGGGTCAGAGTGAATCCGTCTATATTGACCATGACAGGCATGAGCACGCGCCTGTCCTCGCCAATCCTGTATGCCATAATGGTTAAATCGAGCGCCTCCTGCCCGTTCGTGCAGAAAAGCATGATCCAGCCCGAATCTCTCGCCGCCATGACGTCAGAATGATCATTCCAGATGTTGAGCGGAGCTGAGAGCGCACGGTTTGCCTCGGCCATCACGATCGGAAGGCGCAGCCCGGAAGCGATAAAGAGGATCTCGTGCATCAGCTCAAGCCCCTGGGAGCTGGTTGACGTGAAGGTGCGCGCACCGGCCGCGGCTGCCCCGACACAGGCTGACATGGCCGAGTGTTCCGATTCGACCGTGATGAAATTCGCCTCCAATTCCCCTTCGGCCACGAGCTCGGAGAGATGTTCAACGATGTGTGTCTGGGGTGTGATCGGGTATGCCGACACGACCTCCACGCGGCACAGTTTGGCGGCTTCGGCCACTGCCAGGGATACCTCTATGCCCTTTCTCCCTATCATCGTCCCTCCTCAACCATTTTAATAGCACCGGTGGGGCACTCCTTTGCGCAGATACCGCAGCCCTTCGAGTAATCGTAGTTTGCAACAAAATAACCGTCATCTTTCTGATAGATTGCGACGTCCGGGCAGACCATCCAGCAGATGCCGCATTTAATACACCTTGATTCATCCCAGACAGGCCTCTGGCTTCTCCAGTCTCCCGTCAGGTATTCCCTGGCATTCCCTGGTTCGTCTATGACTCCGCCGATGTTCAACTCGTGCCACTTAATTTCATCTACCTTTTTTGCCATATCGAAGCCTCTCTCGGAACAAGATGAAAACCCCGTAGTTTAAACCGTTTCCGTGCCTGCGTCAAGACAGGCACAGGCCGGACAGCGGTCTGGAAAGGACTCTGCCGCCCCTTCAGGCCAGCCTTATTATCGTAGACCCACGGAATTTATGTATCCGCGTGTTTTGTCGTGTCTGAGGCCGGACCCGGCGCATCAGGCTGCCCCGCATGGCCCACTTTTTCTATGAATTCGTGGATGGGGATGACCGGGAGGGTCATGATCTGAACCGTCCCCCTGGAGCCAAGCTCCATGGAGACCCACATGATTGACTCATTATCAGAGGCCTCTATGAGATTGATGAAGTCATGTTTGCCGAGACATGCGTACTGGGCGATCACGTATGCGCCCATATTTTCGATCTCTCGGTTTACCTCTTCGATGCGTTCCGGATTGGCCGTAACGGTCTTTCTACCTTCATCAGTCAGGGTACTGAACATAATGTACAGAGGCATTCTTCTACCCCCTTTCTCTCCACTGTACTATATATATCCTGCAGTAGTGGTGTCAATATCTTTTGCGGCTGGCCGACTACCGGTGCGCCAACGACTCAATTGCACAACAAATGTTGACAAAGAGCTTGGTTCATTTTAGATTTAACATCATGGAAGAAAGAAGCAGTTACAAGGATGCTGGTGTTGACGTAGGCAAAGCAGATACGCTCATCAACCGTATGAAGGAGCGGATACAGGGGACCTTTAACCCGTACGTCCTATCGCCCATAGGAGCCTTCGCGGCGCTGGCAGAGATTCCGCCAGAGTATAAGCACCCGGTGCTTGTAACAGCAACGGATGGCGTCGGCACCAAGCTGCGCATCGCATTTGCTACTCAAAAGCATGACACGGTCGGTATCGACCTGGTGGCCATGAGTGTAAATGATGTGCTTACGATAGGTGCCCGTCCTTACTTTTTTCTCGATTACTTCGCCTGCGGCAGGCTGGATGAACGGATTTACACTGACGTGATCGCGGGCATCTGTGCAGGCTGCGAGATGGCCGGCTGCGCCCTGGTTGGGGGCGAGACTGCTGAGATGCCTTCATTTTACTCAGAAGGAGAGTATGATCTCGCCGGCTTTGTCACCGCCTTTGTAGAAAAAGAGAAAGTGATCAACGGGTCTACAATAGAATCGGGTGACCGCGCTATCGGCCTTGCATCGAGTGGGCTCCACAGCAACGGTTTTTCTTTGGCCAGAAAAATTATCATCGAGCAGCACGGACTGACGGCAAAGGACCAAATCAACGGCTTACAAGGCAACCTCTATGAGGAGATGCTCAAGCCGACGCGAATTTACGTGAAGCCTGTGCTCGCGCTCATGGAGAAAGTCGAAATTAAAGGTATGGCTCACATCACCGGCGGAGGCCTGCCCAGTAATGTAAACAGGATCATCCCGGATGGCCTTTGTGCTTACCTCTCCGTCGCAAAAGAGCCGCCCGATATTTTCAAGGTGCTGAAGCGACTTGGTAACGTGGCATTAGATGAGATGTACGCTACCTTCAATATGGGTGTAGGGTTTGTGATCGTAGTCAGCAAGGCTGATGAGGCAAGAGCAATCCAGGAATTGCGCTCCCTGGGAGAAAATGCTTTTCCCTTGGGAGTTATAGAAGACGCTCAGAACGAAAAGAAGGTACTCATTACCAGCGAAACGTAAACGTGCGCCCATAGCTCAATGGATAGAGTGCCGGACTACGAATCCGTAGGTTGCAAGTTCGAATCTTGCTGGGCGCACTTACCTTAAAGGTATACATCAGCATGAATAGAAGACGGACGCGCCAGATCAACGTGGGGGGGGTTCCTATCGGTGGCAATAGCCCTATCAGCGTTCAGTCAATGCTGAAGACAGACCCTCAGAATCTTCCGGAAACAGTGAACCAGATGCGGGAATTAAAGAAAGTTGGCTGCGAGCTGGTGCGCATCGCCCTCCCTCAACAGGAGATCTGTAAGAACATCCCCTTCTTGAAAAGAGAGACCGAGCTCCCCATCATAGGTGACGTCCACTTCAATCACGCGATTGCCCTGGCCGCCATGGAAGAGGGCATTGATTGTGTGCGCATCAACCCGGGCACCATCAACAACGTGCGGAAGGTCAAGGAAGTGGCAAGCGTCGCGCGACAGACGCAAACACCGATCCGCATAGGCATAAATATAGGCTCTTTGGAAAAGAGGGTGCTGCGCAAGCACCGCCAGCCGAACGCTGAAGCGATGGTGGAAAGTGCCTTGTACTACGTCAAGCTGTTCGAAGACGAGGGTCATACTCAGATAAAAGTCTCACTCAAGGCATCGGACATATTCCAGACAATCGAGGCCTACAGGGGTTTTTCGCAGGCTTCGGATTATCCCCTCCACATCGGCATCACGGAGGCGGGCCCCCTGTTCTCCGGGGCCATCAAATCAGCTATCGGTCTCGGTATACTGCTGAACGAAGGCATTGGGGATACGCTACGGGTTTCCCTGACAGCCCACCCATCGTACGAGGTGACAGCCGGTTATCACATATTGCGCAGCATGCGTCTCAGACAAAAAGGCATAAACATTATCTCCTGTCCTACGTGCGGGCGTTGTAAAGTTAATCTCCAGGAAATCGTCGAGGAGTTCGAACGGGATGTTGCCCACGTCGATCAGGCCATAGACGTAGCAATAATGGGATGTGAAGTAAACGGTCCGGGAGAAGCGAAAGAGGCCGATCTCGGTGTAGCCTTCGGCAAAGACAAGGCTATCCTTTTTTTCAAAGGGGAAGTGAAGAAAACGGGTATTCCCAAGGAACTCGCGAAGGATCTCCTGATAGAGGAGATCCACAACCTCTCTTAAGCTCCCCGCATTCCGGAAACGTCTGTCTGGTCTATTTAGTCTATCTGGTCCATCTGGCCCCCGGACCCGTGACCCCTGACCCTATTTTTGCGCAGCCTTTCTCACTATCAGTATGCGTTGAATTGCAGTGAGGTGGGCCAGAATTGCGAGTAGGATAACGACGGGTTTCAAGAGGCCAAAGCAGAGGCCGATTATGAGCAATATGGTGCGTTCAGGCCTTTCCAGCAGGCCACTCTTGCACCTCAGGGATGCAGCCTCAGCACGTGCCCTGATGTAGGACACGAGAACAACACCGGTGGCAGCCACAAATGTCAGAACGGCAAAGGATGAGTCACCCTGATTCAAGAAATGGACAAAGATCCCGAAAGCAACAGCAAGGTCTGTATAGCGGTCCAGGACTGAATCGAGGAATCCACCGTACGCCGTAACCCTGCCATACTGGCGCGCCACAGCCCCGTCGAGCAGATCAAAAAAACCTGAGATAGAGAGCGCAAGACCCGCGAATAACAGCCGATTACTGACCATAAGAATAAGGCAGATAAATCCGAACAACAGACCGATGACCGTGAGCAGATTCGGTTTAACGATAGTATCCCGAAAGAAGAGTTGATAAACGCGTACTAAAAGAGGGTCCAGAGAATGGCCAATTTTAGAGCTTATCACGGGCACCCGGCTGGCGTGTTGGATTCTATCGTGCTCTCTCCCCTTTAATAAACTCCTCGACCATCTTTCTTGCCACGTCGTCCGGGTATTGTGTCATGGGGTGCTTCATGGTGTACGCCGATATCGACTCGAGAACTCCCCCTACCCTCCTGTCCCGCGCCACCTTGCAGCATCGGATTGCATCTATGACGCATCCTCCGCTGTTGGGCGAATCCTCGACGGAGAGTCTCAATTCCAGATTCATAGGCACATCCCCGAATATTCTCCCCTCTATCCTCAGGAAACAGATCTTATTGTCGTTCTGCCAGGGCACGTAGTCACTGGGCCCCACGTGGATATTTTCCGGCTCGATCGGAGCATCCAGGATGGACTGGATCGCTTCCGTCTTTGAAATCTTCTTCGACACGAGCCGGTCACGGTTGAGCATGTTCAGGAAATCAGTGTTGCCGCCCGTATTAAGTTGATAGGTCCTGTCAATCTTCACACCCCGGTCTGTAAAGAGCTTCGCTAACATTCTGTGAATGATGGTGGCACCTATCTGTGACTTGACATCATCCCCGACGATGGCAATCCCTTTTTCCTCAAACTTGCGCACCCAGCTCCTGTCTGATGCGACGAAGACCGGGATGCAGTTGATCATGCTTACCCCGCTTGCCAGGCAGCAGTCAGCGTAATAACGCGTCGCCTTTTCTGAACCAACGGGCAGGTAGTTCAAGAGTATATCTACGCCCCTCTCCTTAAGGATCCCTGTCACATCATCAGGCTTCTTTCCTGCCAGAACAAATGTCCTTGTCTCCGGGTACTGCGCCATATGAGGAGAAATGCCGTCGAGCGGGTTCCCCATGGAAACCACTACGTCCCTACTCTGCACGTTTGGCGTGATCACCTTGGTACAATTTGGTGGGGCGAAAATTGCCTCGCTGAGTGGTCTGCCGACCTTTCTCTTGTCTATATCAAAGGCTGCAACGATGTTGATGTGCTCGGGGGTGTAACCGCATAGGTCGTAATGCATGAGTCCGATGACATCGCGTGGATTCTCTCTCGCATAGTACTCGATCCCCTGGGTCAAGGAGCTTGCACAGTTTCCAACGCCGACAATCGCAACCCGAATTTCCCGCATCAAATCACCTGGATCTGTTTTTGTTCTTTTAAAATATTTACCCCGAAAAGTCAAACCAATTTGCTCCTTATTCACGATTTAGAGCCTGAGCATCCTATTTTAGACACGGGCCCGGTCACCTTAGCCGCGGCCTGATGTCCCGGATACGTTGTCTCCTGTCTGGACTACAGGGTCTGTCTTTCACCTGCGATATTTGCTCGTACCCATTTCGTACAGGTCGTTCCCACTCGTGTCGTTGATAACAAAAAGAGGCAGGTCCTTCACCACGAGCCGGGCAACAGCCTCTGGACCAAGCTCTTCATATGCCACGATATCATACGAGACGACGGCCTTCGACAGGAGCGCTCCCGCACCCCCAGTTGCGCCAAAGTAAACAGCCCTATATTTTACGATGGCTTCCTTCACAGCCTGAGATCTCTTGCCTTTGCCTATCATGCCTTTCAGACCCAGGGCAAGCAAGGTCGGGGTGTATACGTCCATTCTGCCGCTGGTTGTTGGACCAGCAGCGCCGATTGCCCTTCCCGGCAACGCGGGCGATGGTCCGCAATAATAGATCACCTGTCCTTTGATCTCGAGAGGCAAGGAGCCCCCAGCCTGCAACGTGTCGACGAATCTCTTATGCGCTGCGTCCCGGGCAGTATAAACCACCCCGCTCAAAAGAACTTTGTCGCCCGCCTTCAGTTCCTCCACGACACCCTCGCCGAAGGGCGTAATAATGCGTCTCATTTCCATGAACTCACCTCATATGGTCGCTTCTTTGATCCTGTGGGCATGGCACTGTATGTTCACAGCCACGGGTAGAGAAGCGATATGGCACGGCTGCGATTTGATATGGACGTCTAGAGCCGTCACTGTTCCACCGTAGCCTTCGGGACCGATACCGAGCTTATTGATGTCACCAAGGAATGATGTCTCCAGCTCCCCCAAGTACGGGTCCTCGTTCCGTTTCCCAAAGGGAAGCATCAGCGCCTCTTTCGACAGAAGGGCCGCTGTCTCGAAGTTGCCACCGATACCCAGACCTACGGTAATAGGGGGACATGGGTTGGCGCCTGCCCTCTGGATCATCTCCAGCACAAATCGCTTCACGCCGTCCACCCCGTCCGAAGGTGTCAGCATGCGTACCTCGCTGTAGTTCTCGCTCCCTCCCCCCTTCGGCATGGCGACAATTCTTATCTGCTCGCCCGGCATAATCTTCTCGTGCAGAATAGGGGGCGTATTGTCGCCGGTATTCCTCCTCGTAAACGGATCGCAGGCCGACTTCCTCAGGTATCCCTTTTGGTAGGCCCGGCGTACCCCCTCTGAAACAGCCTCTGAAAGGTTGCCCCCCGTGACATGCACATCCTGTCCGATCTCCACGAAGAGAATAGCGAGTCCCGTGTCCTGACAGATAGGTATTCTCTCGCCATGGGCTATCTCTGCGTTGAGAAGCAATTCCTCAATGACCTCTCTCCCCACGGGCGACTCCTCTTCTCCCAGCGCATTCTTGAACCGTTTGATAACCTCCTCGGGGAGGTTGTAGTTTGCTTCTATAAAAAGCTTCTCAACAACGTCCTTTATAGTGTCAACATCTATCTCTCTCATGATTTGCTCCTCGTACTTATCTGTCCTTATCGTACCCGGCAAAAAGTGAACGCGATGGTCCGGCTCCCCGGTTCGTCGGTTCATCTCTTGCAGCCAGGCATCTGACCATATTGTATAGATAATTCTTGGAATATGAAACGGATTTTTAACAAAGAATTAGGTTTTTCCGCGTTTACCCGATAATCCTACAGTAAGGCATACGTACGCTGCCGGACCGCGGCCCGAGCGTACACAATAAGAGGCCCTGACGATGACCGGAACGCTGAGACAACGGATTGAGGCCATACGGCGATACCTGCCTCCCGTACCGGGAGTATTTGCCGAACTGGTCCAATTGCTCCACAACGACAATGTTGATACGAGGGTCCTGAGCCGCGTCATAGCCAGAGATCCGGCCATGAGCATAAACGTACTGCGCATCGCCAATTCTGCCTTTTACGGATTGCCTAACAAGGTCAAGACTGTTGAACACGCCGTGACCATGCTCGGCCTCAAAGAGATCACAGGCCTTTGTATGGCCTGTGAGACAGGACGTATTTTTAAGCCGCGCCCCGGCGAAAAGCACGTCAATCTCCACGCTTTTTGGCTTCATTCGGTTGCGACAGCGGTGTTTTCACGGCTATTTTCTAATCAGTTTCGCGTCGAGCCGCAGGACCAGGCATATCTCGCTGGGCTCTTGCACGACATCGGCCAGCTCATACTGGACAGGTTCCTCCATGCCGAGTACGAGCAGGTAGTGAAACTTACTTATGACGAGAATATACCGCTCGTCGACGCAGAAATACGGGTGCTCGGAGAATCACACGGGACGATCAGTGGGTGGCTCATGGACAAATGGCATCTGCCTCCATTGTTAAGTGAAATAGGCTCGTGCCACCATGCTGTCGGCGCCGCATCCGCTGAAAACAGGCTCATCGTGGCGGTGGTTTCTCTGGCCGACCAGGCAGCAAGGCTCAAAGGGTTCGGTTTTGGCGGAGACGAGACCGGTGTGATCCTTGAGGAGACAGAGGCATTCAAGGTCATCCAGCAGTGGCAGCCCGAGCTGCGAGAACTGGATATTGCCCGATTCATCATGGACCTGGATAGGGCCGATTTCGATATAACAAGCATCGAAGAGATGATGGATGCAACCTGACAGGCACCTTACCGACGCAGAATTCATTGCCTTGCGGGATTTCATTTATAGCAAGACAGGTATTTTTTACACCGAAAGGAATCGTTTCCTTCTTGATGCAAGAGTACGGGAGATTTTACACCAGAACGGCTGCAAGGACCCCGCTTCGTATATCAAATCCCTCCTCGACCCAAAAACCAGCGCCCTCGAGGGAAGCCGCCTCATAAACAAGGTCACCATCACGGAGACCAGTTTCTTCAGAGACCCGCCCCAGATCACTGCCCTGGCAAAGAACGTTATCCCCGAGTTGGCAAAAAGGCGTGGGCAGTTTGGCTCCAGGCTACTCAGAATCTGGAGTGCTGGCTCTTCTTCGGGTGAGGAGGCTTACACCGTGGCCATCCTCCTTGCCGAACATTTCAAGGAACAGTTGACCGCTTGGAATATTACCATCTTTGCAACCGATATCAACGAAGACGCGCTGCAGGCATGTAGGACAGGCGTCTACAAGCCCTACGCCCTAAGGAACGCGCCCCATGAAATAAAGGAGAGATACTTTCGCGCAACGTCCGACGGCGCATTTGCAGTCTGTGATGAGATTAAGGGACTGGTCGTTGCCGAAAAGGCAAGCCTGACGGATCCGGTAGCCTGCAAAAAGTATTCAGGTGTCGATTTGATCCTTCTCCGGAACGTACTCATATATTTTACCACCGATGCCAAAACAGCGGTCCTCCAAAGTTGTTATGAGAATCTCAGAGACGATGGGTATCTGTTCCTCGGGCAATCGGAAGCCGTCTTTGGTATCAACCACTCCTTCAAATTGGTCACCTTTGTTAATACCTTCGCTTACAAGAAGCTACCGCCAGTTCACTAGACCCTATTCTGATCCTTATCATCTCAGCTCCAGATCCATTGTGGAATCGAAGCACCTGACCTCAGACTTTAGACCTCAGACTTTTCTCCCGTTTGAGTCTGATGTCTGCCGTCGGCGGTCTCTAATATCTGACTCAGAGGAATTCTATTGAACCAAACCGTCTCCTGGTACATAATTAGTATTTGGTCGGTTCGGTTCAGGTGGCCTTACGCTTTCCGGAACTCAGGAGCAAGTATGAAGGCATTCGTCGCCGGCACATCCATGTTGAGTGCATCTGTCTTCAATAGGTGGGAAAGGATTGCGGTCCAGACGCCGTATGGAGAAGTTCTCCTGCGAACAAAGTCAGGGTACGTCTACTTGCAGCGACACGGATCCCAGAAGGTCCCGCCGCACAACATCAACCACCTGGCAAACGTGTCGGCCTTGAAGAGCCTTAAGGTGCGAAAGGTTATAGCCATCAACTCTGTCGGCAGCCTGCGAGTGGAAATAAAGCCCGGCGCCTTTGTCATTCCCGATGATTTCTTCGCCCTGTGCAAGACCCCCACCTTTTTTCAGGACGAGATGCAATTCATGGTGCCCCGCATGGACCAATCACTCGCAAAACTGCTCTACAGGGTCTGCCGCAGGCTCAATATGGATGTGACGCTCGGAGGTGTCTACGTCCAGACCACCGGGCCGCGCTTAGAGACTAGAGCGGAAATCAATTTTTTTAAAGGGTTCGGGGACATCGTAGGGATGACGCTGGCTTCGGAGGCCACGCTCTGTATGGAACAGCGTATCCCGTATGTCTCTATATGCTCTGTTGATAATTACGGTAACGGCATCACCACAAAGCCACTCAGCATCCCAGAGGTTACCAGAAATGCCAAAAAGAGCACGCAGGCTTTTGAGCGGCTGATCAGAGTTCTCATCCAGGAGAATGGCCCGTGAAGCTCCTGATAAAAGACGTCAGAGTAGGTGACCTTATAAGAGACATTTTCATACGTGACGGCGTCATCACCGATATTTCACCGAAATGCGGCCAACGAGCAGACAGGGTGATCAACGGGCGCGACAAAGCAGCTTTGCCCTCCTTTATAAACGGCCACACTCACGCGGCCATGACCCTTTTTCGCGGGTTTGCGGATGACATGCCCTTGAAGCAGTGGCTGGAAGAGAAGATATGGGTACTTGAGGCGAAGCTGACCGAGGAGGACGTCTACTGGGGGACGAAACTTGCCTGCCTCGAGATGATCAAAAACGGTGTAACCGTATTTAACGACATGTACTGGCACTTCGAAAGCACGGCACGCGCTGCGCACGAAATGGGCCTCAGGGCTATCGTAAGCGCTGTCCTGATTGACATGTTTGATCGCAGAAGGAGCGAAGAACAGATACACAAGAACGTGCAGCTTTTTCAAGCTGCCCAAAAGTACGGACCTCAGATCAGATTTGCCCTTGGCCCACACGCGATCTACACGGTCTCCGGCCGAAGTCTCGAGTGGGTAAAAGAGTTTTCCGAAGAGAACGAATGTCTTATCCACATGCACCTCTGCGAAACCGAGGAGGAGCTCCGGTTTGCGGAAGAAAGATATGGCGTCAGCCCTGTTCGGTTTCTAGCCGGTCTGGGTTTGCTCTCTCCCCGCTTTATCGGCTGTCATGGATGCTGGCTCGACGCCGACGCTTGTGAGATACTGGCTCAGACAAAGACCAGGCTGGTGCATAATCCTGTCTCAAATTTAAAGCTGAGCGTCGGACGTCTCTTTCCGTACCACCTGATGAAGCAGCACAACATCCCATACTGCTTCGGAACGGATGGCTGTTCTTCAAACAACCACCTGGATATCATAGAGACTATGAAGTTTGCTTCGTTGCTGGCAAAATTTTCAACCAACGACCCCACCTTTCTTTCGGCCGGAGAGACCTTCGACCGCGCAACAATTGTGGCGGCAGAGACGTTCTCGCTCGGGGACTGGGAGATAACTGAAGGTAGCGCTGCTGATATCATTCTGATTGATCTGGCGCGAGCGGAAATGGTGCCTAACTTCCATATATATTCGGACATCGTTTACGCATCGAACGGCTCTGTGGTCGATACGGTCATAGCGATGGGGCGCGTGCTCATGGAGAACCGCTACGTTGAAGGCGAGGAAACAATTCTCCGAGAAGCAAAGAAAAGGGCCAGAGAACTCGTCGAACGATGAGATTCGTATGCGACGTAATGCTGGGGAAGCTGGCAAGATACTTGAGAATCCTTGGGTTTGATGCCGTGTACCTACGAAACCTGAGCCTGCTTGATCACTATGGGAGGGAGGATGATCCCCGATATTTTCTCACCCGACGCCGAAAAACCTTCGCCTACCAGAGGACGGTTTACCTCAAGGCTGAGCACGCGCGCGAACAACTCAAGGAACTAAGAGAATTGATCAAACCCTTTCTTAACCCTGATAGCTTCCTGACAAGATGCATCAACTGCAACCTGCCGCTGGTCGGTGTGGAAAAAGAGAGTATCGAACATCGGGTTCCTGAATTCGTATTCCACACGTATAATGCATTCAAGATATGCCCGCAATGTCAGCGCGTTTACTGGGCCGGCACACACACGGATCACATGGCTGAAATCATCGAGGAGGTGACCGCATAAATGGGCTTCCCTTTCGACAAGGTGGTATCAACGTTGCAGCGCTATTATAAGGGTGACGTGCCCTCAGTCACGAAGGTTGCCAATAAGAAGAGAGATCCATACTTGGTCCTCGTAGGCTGTATCCTCAGCCTTCGCACGAAGGACGAGGTCACAGACAAAGCTGCGGAGCGGCTTTTCCGCAGGGCGCGTAATCCGCGCGAGATTCTCACTCTACCGGTCACGGAACTGGAGCGGCTTATCTATCCTGTCGGGTTTTACAGGACCAAGGCCCGAACCATTCAAGAGATATCAAAAACAATCCTCGAAAAATACAACGGCGAAGTGCCTGAAACCATGGATGAGTTGCTTTCCTTCAAAGGAGTCGGCAGGAAAACGGCGAATATAGTGATCACCGAAGGCTTCAACAAGGCGGGCATAGCCGTTGACACGCACGTGCACCGCATTTCAAACAGACTGGGTGCGGTAAAGACACGAAACCCTTACGAGACCGAGGATGCGCTTCGTAATGTGCTCCCCCGAAAATACTGGAAGATTTATAACATGCTACTTGTGACGCACGGCAAAAGGACCTGCACCCCTCTATCCCCCTTTTGCAGCCGCTGTCCGATATACGCATTCTGCAAACGGGTCGGTGTCACCCGCTCCCGATAGTTACGACCACCCCTTCATCCACTTGAACAAACAGACTTACGATACAATCTTTTCGGCTTGAACCAATCAAACCAGTATGATGCGAATCGAATACTATTTCCGGAATCTTAAACCCTGCCCCGCCGAGTTTTTTGCCTTTACAAGCATACGTTTTTCTGCTAGTTTGAAGCCTGGCATGAAGGAGCGGTTGTTCTGTTTTCTCGTGATCTTCGTCATCCTTACCGGATACGCTCTCGGACAGGAGAATAATGTAATTGTCAAGGTAGATATTACTGGAAATGACAAGATCGAACGTGGCGTCATTATGAGTGCGATAAAGACGAAGGAGAAGGAGGTTTATGATTCTCAAAAAGTCTCAGAGGACATTAAGAATATCTACAAAACAGGCTTCTTCAGTGACGTGCAGGTAGACGTCAGGGATACCCCGGAAGGAAAGGTGATCACCTTTGTGGTCGTCGAAAGGCCCCCCGTAAGCCAGATTCTCGTCTCGGGAAACAAAAAGGTAAAGACCGAGGACCTCAGGGAGAAGATTAAGTTTAAGGCCGGTTCCGTCCTTAATACAGAAAAACTAAAGGAAACGGTTGACGAAATTAGAAAGTATTACGCAAGCAAGAATTATTACGCCGCGAAGGTAACCTACGATATTGATTATGAAGAAGGGTATCGGGCAAAAGTTACATTTCTCATCGATGAAGCCCAGAAAGCGTATGTACACAAGATTACCTTCACAGGTAACAACCACTTCAAGGCCAGCGCCCTCAAAGATTACATGAAGACAAAGGAGAAGGGCATCCTTTCGTGGTTCACCGGTTCCGGTGTATTGGATGATGAGCAGTTGGAGGAGGACAGGCGAAACCTGAGCGCGTTTTACGCGGACAATGGTTACGTTAGAGCCAACGCGGGCAATCCCACTATAACTATCTCGAAGGACGGAAAACAGATCTCCATTTCGATTCCGATCCGTGAAGGCGACATTTATAAGATCGGTTCTATTGGATTTTCAGGCGATTCCGTGGTTCCCGAACAGGACATGAAAAAAATCTTGAAGAGCAAAGTCGGCAACACGTTCCGGTCGTCTCTCTTTCAGGAGGATGTAACGTCGATCACGGACATTTGCCAGGACAAGGGCTACGCGTTTGCTGATGTGAATCCTCTTACCTTGGTCGATGATGATACACGGAAGATGAATATCATGTTTGAAATAGTGACGGGTCCGCAGGTCTTTGTGAACCGGATCAATATCAGCGGTAACCTCAAGACAAGGGACAAGGTCATCAGGAGAGAGCTGCGGTTCGTTGAAGGCGACCTCTTTTCCGCGGGAAAACTGAAGGAAAGCAAGAGGAGACTGCGCAATACCATGTATTTTAAGGAGTCTGACCTGAAGCTCGTCAAAACGGATCTACCGGACAGAGTCAATATCGATACCATTGTAGAAGAGAAACCAACGGGCAGCGTTTCGATGGGCATCGGGTACAGCACTTACGAGAAGGTCATTCTTACGGGCAGTTTGGCTCAGGATAACCTCTTAGGTACCGGCCTGGCGGCCCGCCTCACCGCGTCCCTGAGCAGCATCAACACGATATACGACTTCAGTCTGCTAAAGCCCTACATATTTGACCTGGATATGACAGCCGGACTCAACCTTTTCAACTGGACACGCGTCTTCGATACCTATGAATATCGGAGCAAAGGCGGTGCCGTATCTGTCTTCAGGCCGATAACGGACTATATAAGAGTGGGCCTCAAGTATACCTACTACACGACCGATGTCTTCAATATATCATTGGGGGCAAGCCCACAGGTCATAAACGCCAGAGGGACGAGCAGCACAAGCAGCGTCACCAGCTCCCTTTCTTACATAACGCTTGACGATGTACTCAACCCGAGGAAAGGGGTGATATTTAATAATAGCCTTGAAGTTGCCGGCGGGCCTTTTTTCGGGGATAACAACTTTATCAAAGCGATCACCTCATACGGGAGATACTTTCCGTATAAATGGGACACCGCATTTTTCATCCGAGGAACTGCCGGTTACGTGTGGCAATATGACGGAACTCCTGTACCCATTTACCAGAATTTCTATGTCGGCGGCATCAACACCGTCAGAGGGTTCCAGTACGGCATGGCAGGGCCAACAGATCTTTCAAACACACCGATCGGAGGGCGGGGCGAGCTTTACTTCAACAACGAATGGATCTTCAACATATATAAAGCTGCAGGCCTCAAGGGAGTGGTCTTTTTCGACGCCGGACACGGATTCAATGGCTCAGACTGGGTTGCCGGCGTCAAAACGGCGGCCGGATTTGGAATCCGGTGGTTGTCGCCCATGGGACCGATACGCATAGAACTAGGTTTCAACCTCAATCCCAAGCAAGGCGAAAAGAAAGAAGTTTTCGACTTCATGATGGGCAGAGGATTAGGACAATGAGGGAGGAATCATGAAAAAGTCAGTTGGCATGGTGCTTACGTTGACCTTTACACTCTTACCTTTGATCGCACTCGGTCAGGCGGTACAGCCCCCGAAAATTGTGTACATCGATTTGCAGAGGGTCATGCTCGAATCGGAGCGGGGCAAGGAGGCCAAAAAGGCGTTGATGGATGAAGCCGACAAGCTGAAGAAAACACTGGACCAGAAACAGGACGAGATACAGAAGCTGAAAGACGCGCTGGAACGGCAGGCAGCCACGATAACGCCCGAGGCTCGTGCAGACAAGGAAAAGCAGTACCAGGCAAAACTCAAAGACTATCAGCGACTGGCCGGTGACTACGAGGCTGATCTCCGCCAGAAGGATGCGGAAACGTCGCAGAAAATTCTGAACGAGCTTCAAGAAATTGTAAAGCGACTCGGGGACAGCGAAAAGTATACCCTGATCCTTGAGAAGACGCAGGCAGGCATATTATTCAGCAGTGCTGAGAGTGATATCACAGGAAAAGTGATCGCCCTTTATAATGAGAGTGCGAAAAAGGGTGGTGCTCCAAAGAAATGAAAAGGCTGCGGGAGATCGCCGACAAGCTGCACGGCCGTGTGATCGGTGACGGTGATCTGATTATTTCAAACATAGCCAGCACAGAAGAGGCGGGGCCGGGCGAGATCACGTTCCTCGCCCGCAATTCCTCTATCAAGCATTTGATTGAGTGCAGGGCATCGGCAGTGATCGTGGGCGAGGAGCTGGCTGCGCAGAAGCAGGATGTGCAGAGCTTAGTCCGCAACGTTATCATTGTTGACAATCCCAGCCTGGCATATGCTGAAGTCGCTGAAATGTTTCACGCTCCCAACCATAAGGAACCGGGCATGAGTCACCTGGCGTGCGTCTCGGAGGAGGCAGAGGTATCTCCCGAATCGGCTATCCTGCCGTTTGTCTATGTGGGCAAAGGATCGATCATCGAGCGGGGAGTGACTGTCTATCCCTTCACGTACATAGGCGAAAACGTGAGGGTCGGTGAAGAGACTCTGATCTATCCAAACGTGACCCTGTACAGCGGAGTCACGATCGGCAAACGGGTCATCATCCACGCGGGTGCGGTGTTGGGCAGCGACGGCTTCGGATACACCTGGGATGGTGTGAAGCACCGGAAAATAGAGCAGCTCGGTTCGCTTGTGATAGAGGATGATGTCGAAGTGGGTGCAAACACCGCGATAGATCGCGGCTCCCTGGGAAAGACGTTGATCGAACGGGGCGTCAAGATCGATAACCTCGTGCAGATCGCTCACAATGTTTCCATCGGAGAAAACTCCATCATCGTAGCGCAGGTGGGCATTGCGGGAAGCTCTACCCTCGGTAAGAACGTGGTTCTCGCGGGCCAGGTAGGGGTTAAAGACCATGTGACGATCGGAGACAACGTGAAGGCAGGTGGTGGCACGGGCATCACCAAGGACGTTGCGTCCAATTCCAACATCATGGGAACGCCACACATGCCTCACAGGGAATGGCTGAGGCTCCAGAATTACGTGAAGAAGCTGCCTGACCTTTTTCATAAAATAGAGACATTGGAAAAGAAACTGACGCAAGAGGAGCAAAAATGATCGAGATCAATGAGATCCTTACTTTGCTTCCCCATGCCTTTCCCTTTCTCCTTGTGGACAGGGTTCTGGAGTATGAGCCTGAAAAACGGATTGTGGGTCTCAAGAACGTCACGTTCAACGAACCCTTCTTCCCGGGACACTTTCCAAGGAACCCGGTTATGCCCGGCGTGCTGATCATTGAGGCCATGGCGCAGACCGCCGGCATTCTGGCTTTCAAGTCGTACCCGGATTTGCGGGGAAATGTGTTTTTCATCGGCATTGATAACGCGCGGTTTAGAAAGCCCGTCACCCCCGGGGACCAGCTCAAGCTTGTGCTTCGGGTAGTCAAACACAGAAAAGAGATATGGGTCTTCGACGGAGAAGCCTTCGTGGACGAGAAGAAAGTGGCTGAAGCACGCATCATGGCAACGCTTCAAGCATCGTGAGGGAACAGATGATACATCCGACCGCCGTTGTTGATAAGAGTGCGGAACTGGACCCTGATGTTGAGATAGGCCCGTACTGCGTCATCGGTCCAAAGGTCACGATTAAAAAGGGGGCGAAGCTCGTCGCTCATGTGAGCATACAGGATCTGTCAGAAGTCGGGGAAGGCTGTACGATCTATCCCTTTGCCGCCATAGGCGGACCGCCTCAAGACATCACGTATAGAGGGGAAGCTACTACCTGTGTGATCGGGAACAACAACACAATACGGGAGTACGTGACCGTCAATCGTGCTTCAAAGTCGAGCGAATCGACCATTGTTGGCTCAAACAATTTTATCATGGCCTATGCCCACATCGCGCATGACTGTCGCATAGGTAATCACACCATCATGGCAAACTGCGCAACCCTCGCGGGGCACGTCCACGTGGGTGATTACGCGATAATAAGCGGCCTCAGCGCCGCCCACCAGTTTTGCCGGATCGGCAAGTATGCCTTCATAAGCGGCCTCACGGGCGTCCCCAAAGACGTACCTCCCTTCATGATGGCAGCCGGCAACAGGGCCAGACTCTATGGCCTGAACAGTGTGGGCCTTGAAAGGCAAGGCTTTCCCAAGGCTGAGATTGTCAAGCTGAAGAGGGCCTATCGCATTCTTTTCAGATCTTCTTTGCCTCTGGAGAAATCACTGAAGCTTGTTGAAGAGGAACTGGACGGAGAGAACATCAGGGAGCTGATCACTTTTATCCGCTCATCGGAGAGGGGTATATGTCGCTGAAGCTCTGCGTCATAGGTGTGGGCCACATGGGCAGGATACACGCAAGCAAGCTGAAGGAGATAGAAGGCGTTACCCTGTGCGGCCTCGTAGACGCGGATCACGGTTGTCTCGAGGAGGCCTCAAAAAAGCATAGTGCACCCCATTTCAACCATCACATGCAGGCGCTCCAGCTCACAGATGCTGCCCTGATTGCCACTCCCACCGAAACACACTACGAGATCGCGAAAGATTGCCTGGAAAAGGGCATTCACGTTTTTATGGAAAAGCCAATTACGGCAACCGTACGGGAGGCGGAGGAGCTGATCGCACTGGCCAGGGCCAAGCACCTTGTCCTTCAGGTAGGGCATCTCGAGCGCTTCAGCCCTGCCTTTGCCAGGGCTATGCGCTACGTCAAAGACCCGATGTTTATAGAGGCGCAAAGGGTAAGCATTTTTACGGGGAGATCCACAGACATCGACGTGATAATGGATCTCATGATCCACGACATAGATCTTGTTCTTTCGATCGCGGGAGGCGAGGTGACGGACGTGCGTGCCCAGGGCACGCAGGTCGTGACCAATAAAATCGATGTGGCTAATGCCCGCATTGAGTTCGACAGCGGCTGTGTTGCCAGCCTGACAGCGAGCAGGGCGTCAAAAAGAAAGGAGCGGACGTTTAAGATATTTCAAAAAGACCGCTATTTCAATCTAGATCTTCTCAAGGGGCGTATGACGACCCTCACCAGAGATACTAAAGGCACTTCTCAGGTTGAGGAATACGAGGCAGAACAGATCGACCCGGTCAAAGACGAGCTCAGGGATTTTGTTTGCGCTATTCAGGAAAGAAGACAGCCGCGAGTAGAGGGAGGACATGGTCTCAGGGCGCTTGTACTCGCTAACCTCATTAAGGAAGCGATAGAGAACAATCTTGCGGAACGACGCGCGAGTGAGGCTCTTTAATCGAAAGGCGCTCATCGTGACCGGAGAGCTGTCCGGAGAAACTCACGCACTTCATCTGGTCAACGCACTAAGCGACTTTCTTCCATTACAATGGAGTGCTATCGGAAGCGAACGGCTCAAAGCCGCAGGCGTCGATATTCTATACGACTATCGAGCGATTTCAGTTACGGGTTTGAGCGAGGTCGTGCCGAAGATGGGACACATCTGGAGGGCGTACCGGCGGCTCAAACGATATTTGCTGGAAACCCTTCCGTCACTGCTCATCCTCGTCGATTTTCCAGGGTTCAACCTGAGAGTAGCCGCGATGGCAAAAAAACTGGGCATTCCCGTTATCTATTTCATACCGCCCCAGGTTTGGGCATGGAGGGCTGCAAGGATCAGGCAGATAAAGAGAGACGTAGAACTGGTTATCTCCATCCTCCCCTTTGAAAAGGCACTCTACGACCAACACGGAATTCCGTCTGTCTATGTCGGCCATCCCTTTATGACGGCCATACAACCTACAAAGCCGAGAAATAGCTTTCTTGAGGAGATGGGCCTGACCGGCAGGGCACCGATCATTACGGTTATGCCTGGCAGCAGAGAAAACGAAATAGTCAGACACATGCCGGTACTGCTTCAGGTGGTCAGCCGGCTCCATCACGAGCTTGATAACATGGCTGTTCTTCTGCCAGTTGCTGAGAACATTGATCGTAGTATTATTGAGACGTTCACCAAAGACACGCGGTATATACACCTTCTCAAGGGCACCTCGCACGAAGCGCTGGCCTGCTCTGACGTGGCCTTGGTGGCTTCGGGCAGCGCCACTTTGGAGGCCGCAATCCTCAACTGTCCGGCAATCGTCATTTACAAGGTCTCGACCCTCTCTTTCTTCGCAGCTAAATACCTCGTCAAGGTGAACCATATCAGTCTTCCCAACCTCATAGCCGGGAAGGAGGTATTTCCTGAGTATATTCAAGACCTGGATGCAGAAACCATTGCACAAAGGGTTTTGCATATGTTAAATAATGAGATAGTGAATGTGAGAGAGGATATGGAGGAGGTGCGAAGGAAGTTGGGTACGTCCGATTCATACGGACTCGCCCGTGATGCCGTTATCCATTTCCTAGAGCGAACCTATGGCCCTCTATTTCCGACTTCTTAGATTTGTCAAGCCTTACTGGGGCAAGCTTCTTCTGGCAGCCGTCTTTATGTCCGGCTCCGCGTCCACCAATGGAGCAACAGCCTTCCTGGTGAAACCTGTCCTCGACAAGATATTCTTCGAGAAGAACGGAACAATGCTTCTTATCATTCCGGTCGGGATAATTCTTCTCTATCTCACCAAGGGAATTTTTGACTATCTGCAGGCTTACCTCATGGGTTTCGTGGGACAAAAGGTTATAACCGACATCAGGAACCTCTTATTTACGCATCTCCAGCGACAGCCTCTCGCGTTCTATGATAAAACACCCACCGGAGTGATCATCTCAAGGATCACCAATGATATAACCCTCATTCAGAGCGCTGTCTCTGATTCGTTTACGGCTATCCTGAAAGACGCTTTTACCATAGTCGGGCTCATCTTTGTTGTTTTTTACAGGGATTGGAAGCTGGCTGCAATAGCATTCATCATACTTCCCTTTGCCACGTACCCCATCATCGCCTTCGGAAGAAAGCTGAGAAAAATAGCTGTTCAGAACCAAAAGGCCATGGCACGGTTGACTAACTTCCTCCATGAAACTATCACCGGCCAGCGTATTGTAAAGGCCTTCACCATGGAGTCCTACGAAAGCGAGCGCTTTCAAGAAGAAAATGAAAGTCTCTTTCGCATCGTCCTCAAACGTTACAAGATAAGGGCCCTCTCCTCACCGGTCATGGAAGTGCTCGGAGGCATTGCCGTGGCGGTTATCATATGGTACGGCGGATCACAGGTGATCTCAGGGCAATCAACACCTGGCAACTTCTTTTCCTTCACAGCTGCTCTGCTCATGCTTTACGAACCGATCAAGCGGCTCAACAAGGAGAACCACAATGTCCAGCAGGGCCTTGCTGCGGCCCAGCGGGTCTTCGACATTGTGGACCGGCAGCCCGAGATCACGGACAAGAGCACTGCTGTTGAACTCGCCGCCGTGGAGGGGGCAATCGAATTCGAGAATGTTTACTTCCGGTACGAAGAAAAAATGATCCTGAAGAATGTGAACCTGAAAATCAACAAGAACGAGGTGGTGGCAATCGTCGGAGAAAGCGGGGTGGGCAAAACGACCCTCATTAATCTTATCCTTCGCTTCTATGACGTCACGGGAGGCTCGATCAAGATAGACGGTGTCGATATAAGAGATATTACCGTCAACTGCCTGCGAAAAAATATCGCCATTGTCACGCAAGATGTGATTCTCTTTAATGACACCATAACGAAGAACATCGCCCACGGTGCACAAGAGGATCCTGCAAAGATAGAACAGGCAGCACACACCGCGTTTGCCCATGATTTCGTTCTCAAGCTCCCGAAGAAATATGATACAAACGTGGGTGAGAAAGGGTTACGCCTCTCGGGTGGGCAGAAGCAGCGGATTGCAATAGCGCGAGCCCTTTACAGGGATGCGCCCATCCTTATCCTCGACGAGGCGACCAGTGCTCTGGACTCGGCATCCGAAGGCGAGGTGCAGCGAGCCCTGGAAAATCTTATGCGCGGAAGAACCACCATCATTATCGCCCACCGTCTGTCGTCGATCATGAACGCAGATCGCATTATCGTTCTCCAGGGCGGGGCAATTGCCCAGGAAGGCCCCCACCAGGCTCTGATCGCAGCAGACGGCCCGTACAAAGACCTTTACGAGTTGCAGTTCAAGGACGACGGAAAAAAAATCATACGCATGGGCAAGAGGCCAAAAAATGCCTAAGCGCATAAAACAGTTTCTCCTGGTTCACACCCTTCCCCCATTGGTCTATCTCTTTCTTTTGCTTCTCCGTGCCACGCTGCGCATACAGCATGTAAACAGAGAGCGGATGGAGGATGTCATGAAACAGGCTGGAAGCGTGATCGCCTGCTTCTGGCACGGAAGGCTGCTCCTCATGCCGTTCGCCGTCAAGGGGGTAAAGGCCAAGGTACTCATATCCCGCCACCGGGACGGAGAATTTATAGCCCGTGTCATCCGTTTCTTTGGTCTGGGGACGGTTCGAGGTTCGCACAGGAAGGGTGGTGTGACTTCGATACGCGAAATGATCGCAGCGATAAGCGAAGGCTGGAATATTGCCATAACACCGGACGGACCCAAGGGGCCGAAATACAGGGTCAAGGAAGGTCTCATCGAACTGGCCAAGATCAGCCAGAAGCCCATCCTTCCTGTTACGTACGGTGCTCGTAAAAAAAAACTTTCAGTTCCTGGGACAGCTTCGTTCTTCCTCATCCCTTTTCGAGAATTGTCTTTTTGTGGGGGGAACCTGTCTATATCGACCGGAACGCTTCCAAGGATGCCCTGGAAGCTGAACGGCTGAGGCTTGAGCAAACCCTCACGGAGCTCACCCACAAAGCAGACGAAATGGCATGTGGAAATTAGTCTATAATATCGCCATACTTTGCGCCTTCCCGTTTTTTTCTCTTTTTGCCCTGACCAAGAAGAAGATCAGGAAAACGTTTTTCCAGAGACTCTCGATAAAGAAGGGACCGGAAATGAGGGATGTTCTCTGGATCCATGCAGCCTCCGTGGGTGAGGCCGTCATCGCCGAGAACCTGGTCAACTACATGGTCAGCCGCACGAGTTTTAGCCGCTTTGTCATCACCACAAACACAGACTATACGCGTGATCTCCTGATGAAAAGGTTTGATCAGCGCGTGCAGGTGCTCTATCTCCCTTTCGATCTTCCCTGTGCCGTGAATCGGTTTATGAAGGGCTCTAGTTTCAAGGCCTTGATCATCATCGAAACCGAGCTCTGGCCCAATCTCATCTGGGCTGCGCAAGCGCGAAAAATACCGGTGATCATAGCCAACGGCAGGATATCGGATCGTACGGTAAGGAACTACCGGTCTCTCTCTTTCTTTCTCCGGCACGTGCTCTCCTCCATCGATCTGGTACTCGCTCAGTCACATGATCAGGCAGCGCGATTCATCTCAATTGGCATGGACCCGTCGCGTGTTAGGGACGTAGGGAACCTCAAATACTACAGGTTTCTCAACCATCTTCCTGATGCTCCCTCTAAAGAGAATCTCATCGTATTCGGCAGCATCAAGGAAAAGGAACTCCCCATTATCTTGCCGCTCATAGAACCCCTCAGGAAAGAGCTTCCCGGCCACGCAATCTACCTCGTGCCCAGAGACCTGAGACTGGTCAACACCTTGGAAACAGAACTTTCGGAAAAGTTACGTGTCACCCGATTTTCCGCTTTGAAAAATAGCGAAACAAGGGCTCTCGATGTTGTGATCGTGGATACTATAGGCGACCTGGTGTCTCTCTACAGCAAGAGTCTCGTTGCATTTGTGGGAGGAAGCCTCGCTCCATACGGAGGCCAGAACCTACTCGAACCCCTCTTCTTTGCCACTCCTGTTCTCTTCGGGCCGCATGTCGAAAACTTCAGAGAGATTGCTGACAGAATCCTCTCCGCGAAGGCGGGCATGCTGGTCCATGATGGGCGCGAGCTGCTCGAAGCTGTAACGCTTCTCATCAAGAACCCTCAGTTGCGGCAGACCATGGGCGATGCGGGGTTGCAGGTAATTCGGGAGCAGGAAGCAGTCATGACCGAGACGGTACGTTTAATTACGGAGGTCATATGGAAGAATTCAGCCGCCTCGCCGAGTTGATGGCGTCTTTGCGCGGAGAACAAGGGTGCTCATGGGATAAAAGACAAACAGAAAAAGCCTTTCGCACCTTTCTCCTTGAGGAGGTGTACGAAGTAATCGATGCCGTCGAAAAAGAGGATCACGAGGGGCTTAAAGAGGAGCTGGGAGATGTGCTGTTTCACATCCTATTCATCGCCCAGATCTGCAAAGAGAAGAATCTCTTCGACATCAGGGATGTGCTGAGAGCAGCGCACACAAAGATGTACAACAGGCACCCGCACGTATTCCAAAGGGGTTGTGAGCCGGATGCTTCCCAAGAAATAACGATACAACAGCGGTGGGAGGAGATAAAGCGGGCTGAAAAGGAAGACTACTCGGCGGTTTCGGGTGTACCAAAGATACTACCTGCCCTCCTGCGTTCTTATGTGATATCGAAGCGAGCAGCAAAACTTGGATTTGACTGGGAAACAAAAGAAGGCGTCCACGAGAAAATCATTGAAGAGATCGCCGAGATCCGTGAGGCTGAGAAGGAAGGAAATAAGGATCTCGTTGAGGAGGAAATAGGGGACTTGCTCTTCAGTATCGTGAATCTTGCCCGCTTCCACGACATAGATCCGGAAGCTGCTCTGCGCCTCACAAACAGCAAGTTCGTCAGGAGATTTGCTTACGTGGAGAGTAAGGCCGACCTGACTAATCCTAACCCCAAGGCTATGGATGAGCTATGGAACGAGATAAAAAACGCCGAGAAGAGGGGAAGGTGATTCCTCTACCCTATTCGACCTTTTTTACGTTCGCCGCCTGTGGCCCCTTTGGTCCGCTGGTGATCTCAAACTCGACCTGTTCTCCGGTCTTTAGAGTCTTGAAACCATCCTGTTTTATCGCAGAGTAGTGCACAAATACGTCGTCGCCGCTATCCTGTTCTATGAAGCCGTACCCCTTTGAATCGTTGAACCACTTAACCTTACCTACTGGCATACTGCTAAACTCCTTTCTAAGCGTTGAATAGTGCAGCTATTTGTATCTTAATTCGCTCTTTTAGTGCATGTCAAGCGAAATCTTAAAAAATTTTAATGGATGCTTTTCTGCACAAAAATGTGAGGTTTTTACGAAGCTTCTTTGAATCCGATCACATCCGACGGGCATGTAGAAGCGCAAAGACCGCAGCCCAGGCAGAGCTCCTTTTTCACCGTCGCAACCGGTACTACAGAGGACCCGAGCGGTCCGAAAATGGAAACCTGTTTTTCTTTGATCTCTATCTCTATGGCTCCCGCAGGGCATGCGTTGCTGCAAGAGCCGCAGCCACTGCATCGCTCTTCGTCAACATCAGGAAGCGTGCGCTCCTCATCCTTCTCGATAAGGAATTCGCCGAGTGCGCCCAGCACTTCTCTCTCTTCCCACCGAGCAGCCCTCGGGAAGCGTATGAATCCCGCATGATATCGCTCCCTATCCCATTTGGTGGGCGACCACCGCAGCTGCGGCTCCGAGCGGTACTGGATAAGGAATTCCCGCTGCCGCATCGCATCAGCATACTCTTCAAGAGTCACAACCGTGTCTGCTGCGATTGCCACCTCCCCCTTTGGACCGGAGATGACCGCTCCGTTCTGCTGGAGATCGAGCCGTTCATCCTCCTCCAGATGGATGAAGATAATTCCTTCTCTGCGTGCCTGCTCGTACAGGAGCTCTGAATAAGATGGCGTGACAAGGTTCCTTGTGATGAAGATGACGTCCTTTTTCTTCTTCTTAAGCTTCAAGGCCTCAAGTATGAACTTTTCCGAGAAGAACTCGTAGAACATCTTCAGTAGGGTATCGTCTGTGCCCAGATAAAAGACGTAACGATCTGCTCCCGTGCCCACACCTATGGCCAGTGCTGTCTCCTTGTAGACTCTTATGTCCGGAACATACCTGCCTCCATCCAGTTCCTTCATGCATCTGACCGCAGCGCCGTAGCCCGTGAGGATCGCATCCTTGATGCTCATCGGCTCTAAGCTGCCTCCCGACACATAGACGCCCTTCGAGTCCGTTTTCAGCGGGTCAGTCTCTTTGACAAATCCCCACTCATTGAGTGAGAAGCCAAAAAACAGGCTGAGTTCCGCGAGCGTCGGGCTCGGCCTCAAACCGGCCGCAAGCACAACGTAATCGAAGCGCTCCTCGTTGAGACGTCCTCCGTTGAAATAGCGCATGGTCACGCCATCATTATCCTCCTCCAGATAGCGAGAGTTCGCTCTGACGAAGGAGACCCCAAGATCCCGATAGAGTTTTTCCATATAAAACTCCTGGCCAAAAAACCTGAGATCATTGTAAAAGACGGTGATCTGGGGCGTAACACCTCTCTGAAAGGTCCATTTTATTTCCCGCAGAGTGTATGAGCAGCACATGGCAGAGCAGAGAGGGTATTCCAGACAGCGTGAACCGACACAGAGAATAAAGGCTACTCTCTTGAGATCATCGGGCAGTGAATCGTTCCTCTGGTCGATAAGATGATCATAATCGAGGCTGGCAAGGATACGTCTGCCTGTTCTCTCCTTCGGCTCGTAGGGAGCCAGTCCAGCCGCAATGATTGCCGCATCAGCCTCGATCAGCCTGCCGTCGTCGAGCGTGATAAGGGATTTCTCGTAGAACTTGTCAACATCAACGATGCGGCTTCCGGTTATCACTTCAAGCGCAGGGTTATTTTGTATTTCAGCGAAGAAGGTCTTGAAGCCCACGCGACAATTGGCGATCTTCTCCATCAGGCCGCCAGGTGCGTCAGCCTGTTCGAGAATGATCACTTTGTGGCCGCCTTTGACCAGGACTTTTGCTGCAGAGACCCCACTGATGCCGCCTCCAACAATGACCACATTCATAGTGCTGTTCTATCCCCTGTCACGTAGAGGAGAAGATCCGTGAAATAGATGATCTTCCTGTTCTTTGAGAAGGATGTCAGGGCCATATGGCAGAGCGGGCAAAAGACCACGATCGTCCCTTTTGACCCGTTGAGAACAATGTGCGAGAGCTTCTCGGTAGCCCACTTGTTGATGAAGAATTGGTTACCTCCGCAACATTTTGCTCTTACCTTGGTACCTCCGATCTCTCCGTCGAGCCGGTCTATAAATCGTTCCATCACCTCTTTATCCCCTATGGCTGTTTCGTCGGGGCGCATCAGCAAACAACCGTAATAGGGCGTAAAGACCTGGCCCTTTAGGTCTTTCTTGATATTCAGGGACCCCGCAAGGTCTCCGTTCAACAACTCAAGCGGATGGTAGACGGCACGCGCCGTTCCGCTGTTAGCCTCCTTCAGGTTCTTGTAACATGCTGGGCAGGGAGCAACAACACCTGCCTCGGCCGCACTCAGGGCCTTGCTTTTCTCCAGGTTTGTCTTTGATAACTCCACGAGCGCCCTCCGATCGCCGAATTCAAAGGCACCGCAGCAGTTCCAGTCGGGAATTTCGGCGAGCTCATGGCCGAGCTTCGCAAAAACTTTCTTCAAGCCTTTATCAAGCCTCCGCGCGCTTCCGGTAAGAGAACACCCTGGATAGTAAGCGTATCTCATCGAGTGTTTCTGTCCTCCCTATCCTTCCTGTCCTGGCTATCCTTTGTTTGCGCGTGGCCCATGTTTTTGACTTTGTGCGGCAGGTGAAAGTTCATGTACTCCTTCCATCGCGTCACGTATGCGAGGTATCCCCCTCGCAGCAGAAAGGGAAGTGCCTTCAGGAAGACGTACGGCTCATAGACTCTTCCCCAGACCTTGATGGAAGACTTAAACGCTTTTTCAAAGGGCGTTTCCAGGCTCATCTCTCCCTTGAGTGCTCGAATGATCTCCGGGATCCTGATGTGCCAGGGGCAGGCACCTGTACAGTTATAGCAGTTGGTGCAATAGAGAAGAACCGGATCATCCGGCGTCAGTTCTCTTTGCAGAAAGAGGCTCAAGAGGAGCGCTTGAGGATTTGCTGCCACAGAGAGGTCATTTATGGTGCAGACGGAGCCGCAGATCTTGCACCCGAGGCAAACTGCAAAATCCTCCCTCTTGTAGCCAGCGAGTTCAGCTATAGATTCAATCTTAGGCATTATGTAAACTCGAATCGCATCATCGCCTTTTCGCTTCATCGCTTCATCGGATTAATCTTCGGCATCTTTCAGCTCATCCTCGAGGAACGTCAGGTAAGGTATAGCCTCGTCGAAGCTGCGCCCTGACATGTATGAGAAGAGTTTTTGCAGTCTCTCCGATGTCCCTTTCATGTATTTCGTGAGGGGTATCCTCTGTGGGCAGGCCTCCTCGCACGCACCACATCCCACACAGGTCTGTGAGACATGGTACATGCGGATAAAGTGAAAGACCTCTTTACCAAACGGGAGGGCTGTGTCGCCGAGCCGAAAGACTTTGTTGATGAAGGCATCCCCCTTTGGTACATATTCATCTCCCTGAAATACACAGTCGACACAGTAACAGACCGGGCAGACATCCCTGCAATTCATACACATGATGCACTTGGCAAAGTCCCTGGAAAATGTCTCCATGTCCGTTTGGAAACGATCTGTTGCACGCCCTTCTGCAACGATAAACGCATCAGGCGCTGGCTCATCCGTCCCGTGGAGCAGGTTAAGGAACTCTTCACCTACGGGCGTAAACGCCTGGGCCCATAGCTTGCCTTCTGCATCGACGCGAATTCCTGCATCACCCACCAGGCCTCTCGGCTCCCTGCACACCGTACACGCATACCGGAGCTTGCCCGATTCCTCCAGCGCGGATTTAAGAGCCAGCGGGTCGAGAGGGAAATGCAGGTCCTCTTTCGAGGATACACTTCCGAAACAGTCTACCGAGACAGCGATGAGGCTCGTGCGCTCCACCTGTGTCAATTTGGTCAGCTCGACGTAGGCACGGATCTCGCAGGGCCGGAGTATCGCGAGGATTCGAGCGTCCTTTGAAAAAAAGCGGCGCAGATAGAGCAGGCCATTAAGATCGAAGTAGGGATTGAAGAGGGCGAGATTCCTCGCCGCGGTGCGCTGAATCCGGTGGCGCACACTGCCGTTGTGCTCTTCAAAACCGAAGGCCAGGCGGCCTTCCTTCGCAAGGAACTGCTCGACAGCGGCCCGGATAACCTCTACATCAACCCTCTTTGCGTTCATGCCTCGCATCCTTAAGTTGGCTGTACATTTTTTCCACTTTCTCCACGAAGCGGCGCGCCTCGGCTGCACTTACCCAGAAGAGCCTGAGTTTCTCTTTCATCGAGAAGGCATTGAGCATCTCTTTCAGCGCCGCCATTTTCCTTCTCGTGTAATAGTTTCCCTTGATAAAATGGCAGTCCCCGGGGTGGCACCCGGCGACGAACACACCATCTACGCCTTCAAAGAGCGCCTTCAGAACAAACGCCGGATCGACTCTGCTCGAACAGGGCACCTGCACCACTTTCACACCTTCGGGGTATTTCAGTCTCAGGCTTCCTGCCATCTCGGATGCCTTGAATGAACAGTATGAGCAGGCAAACCCGACGATCTCCACGCCATCCTTCTTTTCCGCTTCAGCCATCGCCTACATCCTTTCCGAAATGCACGTTACGAGTTACGGGTTACGTGTTGCGAGTTAACAACCAAAAACAGCAACAAATGCGCTTTTTTTAACCGTTCACTGGTCACCGTTCTTATATCGCCTCCGAAAATGCGCTGATTTCATCGTCGATCATGCTATCGATATATCCTCTGAGCTCTATTGCCGATGACGGGCAGGTGGCGTTACAGAGCCCACAGCCCATGCAGGCCGCTTCTTCGACATGGACGGTCCTTTTCGTCTCATCATATTTTATCGCCTTTGCAACACACGCTTGCTCGCACATCCTGCACCCGCTGCACCTCTTGGGATCAACATAGGCAATGAAGGGATCCACATAGGCGTAACCGAGATTGAGGAAACCAAAGAGTTTCACCGCCGAAGCCCTTCCATGGTTGATTGATTCTTCAATATCCTTGGGGCCGGAGCACGACCCTGCAATGAAGATCCCTTTGAGCGCCGTATCGAAAGGTCGGAGCTTGATATGGGCCTCCATGAAGAACTTATCTTTATCAAGGGTTACCTTGAGGAGGGTCGCAATGCGTTTGCTGTCCTCCGGAGAGGACATACCTATAGAGAGTACGGCAAGATCGAACTCCCGCTCGAACACTTCGCCGAAGAGTGTATCCTCTCCGCGTACCACAACGCCTGCAGGTGTGGGATTGATCTCTGCTACATTCGCCCGTGTGAAAAGGACACCCTTTTCCTGTGTATCCTCAAAATATTCCTCTCCCCCGCGGGGATGGGCTCTCACGTCCATGTAGAAGGACTCTACGTAAGAATCTTTGTATTTCTGCTTAATTGCATCCCCTACCCGCAACGCATTGACGCAGCAGACCCTTGAACAGTAGGGTTTTCCTATCTGTTCGTCGCGAGATCCGACACAGTGGAGTATCGCGACCCTTGGCTTCTCAGGAAGCTGCAGCGTGTCTCCGTTCCGCTCGAACTCCAGGGTTGTGATAATTCTTTTATCCTTCCCGTAATTTAATTCCGGTTTTACGCTTGGATCAAAAGGTGAAAACCCGATGGCTATAATGACTCCTCCAACTGTGCGTTTTTTCTCACCCTCGGGGGTTTCGAGCGTTACTTGGTAGTTACCGAAAAAACCTTCAAAGTCTTTGATCCTTGTTGAGGTGAACAGCTCAACGTTATCTCGCGCAGCCAACTCCTTCACCATATCGTCGATAATGCTCTTGCCGTCCCTGCGTGAAGGCCAGACATTCTTGAGGGTCCTCACGTGACCTCCCAGTTCAGCCTCCTTCTCTACAAGGCACACCTGCATGCCGGCCCTTGAAAGAAACGACGCTGCGCTTAAACCCGATACCCCGCCGCCGATAATGAGGGCGGATTTTGTTACATCTACAATCTTCTCCTCAAGGGGAACATAGTGCGCCGCCGAATAAAGGCCTGCCAGTATTAGTCTCTTTGCCTTTTCTGTGTTCTTTTCAATATCATCCCCGACCCACGAACAGTGTTCCCTGATGCCTACCCTTCTCAAGAGGAATGGGTTGAGATTTGATTTTTTTAAAACATCCTTGAACATTTCTCCGTGGAGCGAGGGTGTGCAGGATGCGATGATGACGCGGTCAAGCCCTTCTTTTTCAATGCTCTCCCTGATCATGTCCTGGCCCGGCTCCGAGCACATAAAGACATAGTCTTTGGAAACGGTTACACTCGGATATTTTTTGAAGTATTCGCTTAACTTCTTCACATCAACCGTGTGTTTAATATTGTGACCGCAATGGCAGATGAATATGCCTGTCTTCACCTATAACTACCTGTTCCGAGTTACGAGTTTCGGGTTGCGGGTTATAAAAAACTCGGAACTCGTAACCCGGAACTCGTAACGGATTTTTTGCTCGTTCATCACTCTCTTATATACTCCATACAACTCGCCGCAGCTTCTCCGGCAGAGGCGACGGTATCAGGAATATCCTTGGGTCCTGAGGCCATACCGCATACGAAGAGGCCATCCACATTCGTCCGTGACGGATTTATTGAGTCCACCCTGATAAAACCGTATTCGTCTCTCTCCAACGAGATCATGCTACAGAGTTCTTCGACCCCTTTGCGCGGCCTTACCCCTGTTGCAAGGACAACAACATCCACTTCAACCTCACGCATTTCGCCGCTTAACATGTCTTCCACCCGGACCAATAACCCATTCTCCGTTTTCGTTATCTCTCCCGGTATACCCCGTATATAAAAGGTTCCGCTTTCCTGCGTATTCTTGTAGAACTCTTCATAACCCTTACCGTAGGCCCTCACATCTATGTACGACACGTAGATCTGTGCGTCTTTGATCCTGTCTCTGACGATGCTGGCATGTTTCGCCGTATACATGCAGCACACCCTGGAACAGAACCGTGCTCCACTCTGCCTGTCTCTGGATCCGACACACTGGATAAAATAGAAGCGCTTGGGGACTTTCCCGTTTAGCAGGATGTCTCCCCCTGTCGGACCCGTGACCGAACAGATCCGTTCGAACTCGATGCCCGTCATAACGCCTTCCAGCGTTCCGTAGCCGTATTCTCTCTTTTCACTGGCATCGTACAGATCAAACCCAGGGGCCAGCACTATGCTGTCATATTCCATCTCGACGATCTCGTCCCGCATGGCGTGATCGATGGCTTTTACTTCGCACACCCTGTCGCATTCGCCGCACTGAATACACCCTTCTATCTGACCGGCAAGACACCGTGATGCTTCGGCACGGGCTTCTTCAGGGTTGTATCCGATGGTGACCTCGCCAAAATTCGTTACTCTTTCTTCGACCCTTACTTCCGGCATAGGGATACGCTCTATTCGGGGAAATCTCGTGATCAGGTTAGCGACTTCAGGCTCCGACAGTTTTTCGGGTTCTTTCCTCTCGTTTGTCGCAGCCGCCTCTTCACCTTTCAGGTAGCGGGTTATCGATAAGGCTGCCCTCTGGCCCGCGGCTATCGCATCAACCACGTAAGCAGGCCCTGTACAAACATCGCCGCCTGCAAATACTCCTTCAACGTTAGTTACCCCTGTTGAGGGGTCAACCTCGATCAAGCCCTTTTTTGCACGAGACAGCCCCATCTCCTCCGTAAAAGAGGTCTGGGCAGCCTGGCCAAGAGCTGTGATAACAGAATCAACAGGCATAGAGAATTCAGAATTCTCAACCGGGACCGGACGCCTCCGCCCGCTTTCATCCGCATCCCCCAGTTCCATGCGGATGCACTCCATGCGTGAAAGGGTCTCGTTTTCTCCGTAGAAACGTACCGGTGTTGTGAGGAACTCTATCTCTATCCCTTCGTGAAGAAGAGCCTCTATCTCTTCAGGGGCTGCGGGCATCTCATCGCGGGTTCTCCGGTAAATCAACCTTACGGACCGGCTTCCAAGGCGCTTCACTGTTCTTGCGCAGTCGATGGCAGTGTTGCCACCACCGATAACGGCAACACGGGCGCCTAGTCTGACTGTTTCTCCTTTATTTACGGCGCGAAGGAACCGAATGCCATCGAGGACACCGGGCAGGTCTTCCCCCTCCACGTCAAGCCGCAATCCTTCGGGAGCGCCGGTACCAATGAACATTGCATCAAAATCATTCTTTATCGCATCAATGCTAATATCTTTGCCCACCTCAACGCCGCAGCGGATCGTAACGCCAAGCTTCTCGATATAACCGATCTCTTTTCTCAACTCCTCCTTGGGGAGCCTGTATTCAGGTATGGCATAGCGCAACATACCGCCGGGTTCAGGAAGTGCCTCAAAAACGCTTACCTCATGACCTTCCAGAGCAAGGGTATGAGCGCAGGCGAGCCCTGCCGGCCCCGCTCCAATGACAGCCACCTTCTTGTCGCTCTTCGTTATCTGCGGCACTTCGAGGGAATTAATGTCGAACCGGTCAACCGCAAAGCGTTTCAGGTCACGGATTGCAAGGGGGTCATCCAGTTGGCCCCTGTTGCACACCCCTTCGCACGGCGCATAACAGACCCTCCCGCACACGGAAGGAAATGGGTTTGTGGCCCTGATAAGCATGTAGGCATCTCGGAATCGTCCTTCGCTGACGTGCTTCAGGTAGCCAAGTACATTCGTATGAATCGGGCATGCATCAACACAGGCTGCCTTACAGGGGCGGTCTTCACGTTTATCGATGCTCGCCTTGTTCGGTATAGCCTGAGGAAAAGGAATATAGACCGCTTTTCTCGGACCCGTGCCCATGTTGAACTCGCTTTTCATGACCACAGGACAAACCAGCGAACAGGAACCGCAGGCAGTGCACTTCTTGGTGTCGACAAATCGTGTTTTATTGAGGATGGTAACTTGAAAGCCCGAGCCTTTTTTCTTAACCCCCAGGGGCTTCGCCCAGGAGAGAATTTCAATGTTACGATTGAGTGAAACTTCCACCATTTTTGGCGAAAGAGTACACGTGGAGCAGTCAAGAGTCGGAAAAGTTTTATCGAGCTGTATCATCCGTCCGCCGATGGACGGACCAGCCTCGAGCAGTGTGACTTGAATCCCGCACGAGGCAAGCTCCAGGGCCGCTGTTATCCCGGCAATACCGCCTCCCACAACAAGGATCTTCTTCTCCGTCATGATGCCTTTGCTGTTTCTATGAGCTTATCTCTCAGTTTGTTCACGTCAGCGACGATTCCGAAGTGTGCATACTGAAAGATGGGTGCTTCGGGATCCTTGTTGATGGCGATGATGCAGTCGGCATCTTTCATGCCGGCGATGTGCTGGAAAGCACCGCTGATAGCCATAGCCAGATAGACCTTCGGTTTTACCGTCTTGCCGGAAGTACCGACCTGCCGCTCCTTGGGAAGCCACAGTTTGTCCACCACGGGCCTCGAGCACGAGAGCACGGCCTTCATGGTCTGGGCAAGTTCTTCGTAGCGGGGGATCTCATCTTTGCTGCCGATGCCTCTGCCAACGGAGAGGAGAAAGTCGGCCTTGGTTATGTCGACGGCTCCCCCTGCTTCTTCGACATAGTCCAGGAAAGTCCTTCCTCCCTGCGCGGTAAACGCACCGAGACTTTCCGTGTCCGCAGTCGCCTGGTTGCGGGTCACCTGGTCCCTGAAGCTGCCGCTCCGAACCGTCAGGATCGACGGACTCGATGCGGATTTAAACTGCGCAAAGACTTTATCGGAGTAATAGCTCTTCGAAAAGGTTCCTGTCGGTCGGTCGAAGCCGCTCACATCAGTGATGACCGGCAAGGAGAAGTGGCCCGCAGCGTAAGCGGCGCATTCAGCTCCGGATGAGGAGTGGGTGAAGAGTATGAAGTCGGGCTGACCGCGGGTTTCGAACACCTTTGTGAGTATGGAGACCATGGTAAGGGGGTTCTGGAAGTTCCCTTCGTCAGCGCCTACCCTGATCACCTTATCGACTATGGACGCATCGACGCCGCTGGCGTTGTCTGGAAGCAAAAGGTAGACAGGACTCCCGAGCAACCTTCCCAGTCCTATGGTGTCAAGGTTTCTCTCCTCAAAGAGACCGCGCCTCACTTCAGCCACGACGAGGACATAACTCGCGCTCAGGACATCGCTCATTGGTAGACCCCCTTTTCCTTCAGTATGGCGAAGAGCTTGCTGCAGATTTCACCAACATCTCCCGCGAGCATCGCAGCCCCTTCCTTCTTCGGAGGATAAACCCATTTTGTGATTTCGACCAGACTCTTCCCGCTATCGGTATAATTACTCGCCTTGAAGACTTTTCTCTCCACCTTGGAGGCCTTACGCACACCCATGATCGAGACGTACCTGGGTTCGTTTATGCCGCTCTGTATGGAAAGGAGGCAGGGTAAAGAGACTTTGACGCGTTCCTGAAGTCCACCTTCAAGCTCCCTGCGGACCACGAAATGGTCTTTCTCTACGGCGTCAATGCCGATGACCTGGGCAGCGTAAGGGATCTTGAGCAGGGCCGCCAGTATCCCTCCGAAACAGGCAAACTGCTCATCCTCGGCCTGCACGCCGGTGAAGATGGCGTCAAATGGCATGTTCTCCTTTTTCAGAAAGTTATAGGTCAGCGTTGCCCTCGCAAAAGGGTCTTGCAGCACCTCGTTCGCTTCCAGGAGGAAGCCGTCCCGAGCGCCCATGGCTATGGCGCGCCTGAGGACTTCATCAGATTCCGAATCGCCTATGGCCACGCTGGTAACGCCTCCACCGCCTTTTTCTATGAGTTTCACGGCTTCTTCGACGGCATAGTTGTCCCAGTCATTCATCCGGTGGGGAAGCTTGCTCAAATCAACGGACTGACCATCTCCCAGAATACGCAACTCTTCTTCCTGCGTCACAGGCACCCTTTTTGTAAAGACCACGATCTCCATATCAGATGACCTCCACGAGAATTTCCGATACTTCTTTCACGGATAATCCTTTCTCAGTTGCCGGATCTTCAAGGTTCATGACGCAAAAGGGGCAGCTCGTCGCTATGACCTCGGCCCCCATTTCGAGCGCTTCCTTCACGCGTGACTCGCTGTTGCGTTGATACGTCGTCTCAACATCAAAGAACATCCGTCCCCCCCCGCCCTCGCAGCAGAGTGAATTATCCCGCATGCGCGAGAATTCAAGCGAGTTTGTACCAAGGGCCTTCGCAAGGAGCGTTCTCGGCTCATCGAAGATGGCATTCTGCTTGCCAAGGAAACACGGATCATGATAGACCACTTTTTTTTCATACCGGCTTTCAAGCTTTACTGCCCCGCGTTCCAGAAGGCCTTGCACCACTTCCGAATAATGGGAAACGCGTATCCCGAGATCCCCATACTCTTTCCTGAACGTATTCATGCAGTGAGGTGAGAGGGTGATGATCTCATTCACGCCGTATTCCTTAAAATTGGCTAGATTTTCTTCGCGCAGTTCTTCGAAGAGACCCGCCTCCCCCATCCTTCTGATCTCGTTGCCGCAGCATGCCTCTTCCTCACCGAGAATGCCGAATTCCATGCCGGCACTGTGGAGCAGGCGGGACACGTTGGCCGGTATCACCATGCATCGAGGATCATATGCCTGAATGCAACAGGTAAAAAGGAGCCGCCTCTCTTTCGTCTCGGAAATGTGTGGGATCTCGAAATCGACCTTCCCAGTCCACTCCGCTCTCTTGCTCCTCGGCTTTCCCCAGGGATTCTTCTGGACGAACGTGCTCTCGAGAGCTTTCTGGATGGAAGCAGGTATGCGACCGTCTTCGATGAGCGCGGATCTCAGGTCAATGATAACTTCCGAAGGCTTCACGTCCCGCGGACATCGTATCGTGCAGGTGCTGCAGGACGTGCAGTACCAGGGCAGATCCTCCTCGATGGCACGCTGGAATTGCTTCTTTCGTACGATCATTCTGATGTTGAAAGGCGTTTTTCCTGCTTCAGGGCAGCTTCCGGTGCACTTCCCGCACTGCATACAGGCTAGTACGCGTTCGCTATTCAAGGGACCTTAGTGCCTCCTCTATGCACGGTTGTTACAGAATGGACGATATCGTCGCGCGACGGCAGCGACGACGTAGTTGAGCCATCTGATTTCAGTATCCCGCTTGTACTTTAGCACAATTCAGCTCTCGTTTTCCAACGATCTCCCGCTTCGACTCTGCTTGCAAAAAGGCTCTCAGTTCGCGAACCGTCCTCACTTCATCAGCACCGCAGGCAAGTAGGTGGCAAGCTCAGGAAATATGAACAGCAGTATCATGCAAAAAATCATTGATGCGAGGAATGGGTAGACACCTTTGTAAATCAGATTCATTGGCGCCTTTGTAATGTTCTTAACTACAAAGACACAGATAGCAACGGGAGGGATAACGGAGCCTATGCAGACCGTGCAGGCTATCATGATGCCCGCCCAGAGCGGATTGTATCCTAATTTCAGAACCATCGGGAAAAAAATAGGGGTCGCGAGAATCATGAATGCCAGATCGTCGATAAAGGATCCGCCCAAAAGATATACTAGAAAAATGATGATCATTATCACAGCGCGGGGCAACGGGAGCCCGACGATCCAGTCCGCGGAAGCCTGGGGCATATTGGTGACGGCGATAAAATGACCCAGTACCGCGGAAGAGGCAATGAGCAGGAGTACCATGCACGAAGTCCGCAGTGCCTCCTGAATCGACTTCGCAAAGCCTCCGAATCCTAAGTCTTTTTTGGCCATACAGAGAACCAGGACCGCAAAGGCACCAATGCTCCCAGCTTCGGTCGGTGTAAAGAACCCGTACATAAGTCCGCCTATGAGCAGAATAAATATGACGATAGGCCAAATTACGTCGGGGAGCGACTTCACCTTCGCGGACCATGGATACTGCTCGCCCCTTGGGCCAAGGGACGGATTTATCTTGCACCACCCGAAGATAATCACCGTAAAAAAGAACGCCATGATGAGACCCGGAAATATGCCCGCCATGAAGAGCCTGCCGATCGACTGCTGCGTGACAATGCCAAAAACTATGAGTGTTACGCTTGGCGGAAGGAGAACACCGAGCACTCCTACAGTGGCGACTATTCCCGTCGACAGTTTCCTGCTGTAACCGTACCGGTCCATCTCCGGTATAGCAACGCTCGCAAAGGTTGCCGAGGTGGCAACGACAGACCCGCAAATTGCCTTGAAGACGGTCGCACCAGCCACCGTTGCCATGGCGAGTCCGCCCGGGATATGCCCCAGAAATTTGTGCGTCGTATCGTACAACCTTTTCGCTATCCCCGCATTGAATGCGATCTGGCCCATGAGGACAAAGAGCGGTATGGCGGTTAAGCCGTACGAGGCAAGGGAATCGAGAAAATCGTTAGCGAGCAGGCTGACGGCGGTATCGAAATCATTGAGGATGGTAAACCCCACAAAACCGACCGCAGCCATAGCGAAGGCCAGTTCAATGCCCGTCAAGAACAGGCCCAACAGGACAATCAGCCCGACAATCCCAACTATCGTCTCATTCATGCTCAGCTCCTGCAAACATCGCTTTTAGAAAATCACAGAGAAGGACAAAACATTCCGCCAAGCTCGAAAGCGACAAGCCATACGCCACCGGATAATAGGGTACATGTAACGTGAGGGAGACCTCTCCTGTCATATAGAGATCGTTCCCTTTCAAGAAAAGGGACCACGCGAGCAGAGCAAATACTCCGAGGCCTATCAGCTTGGTAAGAATCGTCAGGACTCTTCTTCCTTTCCCTGATAAGGCCACCGTGAGCATGTCGACGTTGACATGGGCGCCGTCCAGGGAAGTCTGGGCGATGGCAAAACCGGCGACCAGAGCTCCGCCGAAAGACATAAGTTCAAAGGTACCCGTGATTGCTCTTCCCGCATACCGCAAGATCACGTCAAGGACAGTTAGGAGCATCATCGAGGCGAGTATGACCCCGCCCAACCAATTCAGGGCCTTGCTGGACCTCAAGGCAGCTTTGATGAATTTACCCATAGCTTTCGCCTCCACCTCTTATGGCCTATGCCCGGGGAGTGTTGACGCAGACTCCCCGGGCAGCCAGTCTGCTACTTCCTGTACTGCTTGAAGGAATCGAGAAGAAATTTTACCGCTTCTTCACCGGGCAATCCCTTACCCTTCATTTCCTTTACGTACTCGTCGATAAGGGGCTTGCCACCCTTCTCGTACCAGCGTGCTTCCTCTTCCTTGCTCAGGGAGATAATTCTGTCACCCCTCTTAATAAGCCAGTCTTTGCCTGACACCTCGATGTCCGTCCACATCTTCCCGTACTTGTCCACGTACTCGGGGCTCATCTTGTCGATGATCGCCTGTATATCCTTAGGAAGGGAGGCAAATTTTCTCTTATTCATCGCGACGATAAAAGTCGCAGAGTATGCGGTCGTCACGTTCTCCGTAGAATACTTTACGTGCTCGCCGGTCCTGAAGCCCTCCAGGGCCTCGTAACTTGACATCAGGCCATCTACGACGCCTTTCGCGAGTGCGTCATACACATCAGGCATGGGCATGGCCACGGGCGTTGCCCCGATCAGACCTACGAACTTTGCATTCGATCCGTAGCACCTTATTTTGAGGCCCTTTGCATCATCAAGCTTCTCGACAGGTCTGGTCTTTGTATGGAGATAACCACCTGGTTGTGCATGGAACCACAGCACTTTCACATCGTCGAACTCCTTGGGCTTGAACTTATTGTACATTTCGTTCGCTATCTTCGTCGCCGCAGGCCCAGGCGGGGTTCCGATGGGGAGGTCCAGAACCTGTGAGAAAGGGAACCTGCCCATCGTGTAGCCCAGAACGTGGTTACTCACGTCAGCGATGTCCTTGACCACGGCGTCATATGATTGGGCAGCAGGCACAAGCGTGCCGCCGGCGTAATAGTTGACTTTGACTTTTCCTCCACTGCGCTTCTCAAGATCCTTGCCCCATTGCTCCAGAAGGATATTCTGCTGATGGGTTATAGGGAACCAGTTGGATACCTTAAGCGTAATGACTTTTACCTCTGCGGCGGACGCTGCACTGAAAATGCATGATACCGAATAGAGCAGCAACAAAAAAAGACAAAAAATCCGAAACTGTTTCATAACCCCTCCTTTTTTGTTTTTGCCGCTTACCGGCTTCAGCCGGACAAGCGGAGACTCTACAATTTTGCCTGGCGCGCATAGTGCGCGCGTATCTCCTTCTTGAGTACTTTACCCTGCGGGCTCTTCGGCAGCTCTTTCCAGAAGTCAACGGTCTTTGGTTTCTTGTATCCGGCCAGATGCTGCCCGCAGAACTCCTTTATCTCTGACTCCGTCGTCTGAGCTCCATCGCTGAGCACAACGACGGCTTTCACGACCTCTCCCCAATGTTCATCAGGAATCCCTACGACCGATGCCTCGGATATCGCAGGGTGCCGGTACAACACCTCCTCCACCTCCCTCGGGTATATGTTGACGCCTCCGGAAATGATCAGATCGTTCTTTCTCTCCACGATGTAGACGTACCCCTCCTCGTCCATCCGGCCGAGGTCTCCCGTATGGAGCCACCCGTTTTTCAGCTTTTTTGCGGTCTCTTCTGCCATGAGCCAGTATTCTCTCATCATGGCTTCGCTACGGGCGATAATTTCACCAACCTCTCCCACCGGCACATCTCGATCATGCTCGTCCACAATTCTGATCTCATAATTGACCACTGGTCGTCCCGAGGAGGCAAGCCTTTTCTGCGTCTCTTCGGAGCCATTCAAGATATGATCCTCCGGTTTCAGCACGGTGGTCAGCGGTCCGCTTTCCGTTTGCCCGTAAAGCTGCGCAAAGCCACAAGGGAAGACGGCTAAAGCGCGCTTTAGCAGTTCGACCGGCATCGGGGCAGCGGCATACAGGATGAGGCGCAAACTTCCGAGGTCGAACTCCCCGATATCCGGAACCTGGAGAAGGCTGTGGATCATGGTCGGCACCATCTGGCAGCGCGTGATCTTTTCCTTGGCAATGTACCGAAGGATTTCCACCGGGTCAAAACCGCCCTCGCGCTTGAGATAGAATGTATTCGCCATGAACATGTGTCGAACGATGTTGTCTTCACCCGCCACATGGTAGAGAGGGAAAGTGATCAGCACCTTTTCATCGTAGTCAACCTTTAGCTCGATCACACCCGCAATCGCGTCGGACAGCAAGTGCCGGTGGGTCCGGACGGCGCCTTTCGGCCTTCCGGTAGTGCCCGCAGTGAAATAAATGCTCAAAGCATCATCTTCGCTGACCGGGCTGTTGGGTTCACTTTCATCCCTCTTGGCGAGCACGTTTTCGTAATGTTCCATGAAGGGCCATTCCGGCGCCTGCAGACAGATGTATCGTTCCACCGCGGCCAATCCAGGTTTAAGCACATTCGTCATCTCACCATAATCTCTGTCAACAAAAAGAAACTTCGGCGCGGAATAATCTATAACGTCTCTTAATTCAGATTCCTTAAGATGGTTATTGTAGGGGCAGAAGATGCCGCCTGTCTTTGCTGCAGCGAAATAGATCTCAAAAAACTGGTGAGAGTTGTGGACAAGCGCCCCTATCCTATCCCCCTTCCTCAGTCCTGCGTCGATCAGAGAATTGGCCAGGCGATTCACCCGCTCATTTAACGTTCGGTAATTCATCGAAAGTTTTTCTGAGACGAGTGACAGCTTGTCCGGAAACTTACGAGCGTTCCGCGAGAGCAAATCTCCCAAAATCATCTGTTATCTCCTATTGGGCAAAACCCTTCATGAGGACCTCGGCAGCCCCTTTCTCAGGGTGTAATGCTGATGGCATTTTAGCAAGACGCCCCCCTATATCATCCGCCTCAGTCAGAGAAAAAGCAATTACAATGCCCAGCATTAATCCGTCACCTAGCCTCTGTGACGCAGAGCACGATGTATACAATTATTCCCATGGAATAACCCGCAGAAACTTGATAAAGCGGGCCATCACGACTTGCTCTGCCTCAAAATATGCTCTAATTTGGGCATCCTTTTCTGCGCGACTGACAATCACTCCCTCTGAGGCCGGACTGCCTAGTCTGTTTCCTTTCGCTACACCTGTTTCCAGCCTATACACTTTCGGCTCACGTTGTGTCATATCTTCTTATGTCCTTTTATAGGCCTTTCGGGCAACGCTCACTTATCGAATCTTGAGCCGCACTCCTCCTGGCACAGCACTTGTATCATTAAACCTTGCGATACACGGACAAGCAGAATCATACGGAGGCCCCGATGGTTGAACTCACCCCGGAACAAAGAGACATCAAACAGGCTGCACGGGAATTTGCCGAAAAGGAGTTCCCGGACGTAGCCCGCGACTT
>Ga0209039_10000388_pt1 | contig 42972 bp, 39 predicted proteins | sample BogFormECP12_OM1_FD_188238 | JGI IMG/M metagenome (GOLD analysis project Ga0209039, IMG submission 188238) | Bog forest soil microbial communities from Calvert Island, British Columbia, Canada - ECP12_OM1 (SPAdes) (version 2) | ecosystem: Environmental > Aquatic > Freshwater > Wetlands > Bog ...
CACTCGTTTGCGGGTACGTCGTACGGGAGCTGGAGCCGCCCCGCCCCGAGGAGGATGCCGGGCCAGATGATCGTGTGGTGGAACTTGTTGTCCTTGCCGACGAAGTAGTACTGCCGGACCGGCTCTCCCGCGTCCCAGAAGGCCTGCCAGGCGTCCGGGCGCCCGGCGCGGATCGCCCACTCCTTCGAGGCGGAGAGGTACCCCGTCACCGCATCGAACCAGACGTAGAACCGCTTCGCGTCGTACCCGTCGAGCGGGATCGGGATCCCCCAGTCGAGGTCCCGGGTGATCGGCGTCGGGTGGAGGCCTTCCTTGAGGAAGTTCTCCGCAACGCGGAGCGTGCCCGGGCGCCAATGCCGCTGGCGGCCGAGGTACTCGGTGAGCTTTCCCTGCAGCTTATCGAGCTCGAGGTAGAAGTGCTCGGAGGGTCGGAACTCGGCGGCCGTGCCGCAGAGGGTGCACTTCGGGCTTCCCAGCTGGCCCGGCTCGAGGGGACGACCACAGCTGTCGCACTCGTCGCCGCGAGCGCTCTCAAACCCGCAGTTCGGGCAGGTGCCGACGAGGTACCGGTCCGGAAGGAAGCGGCGGTGCTGGGGGCAGTAGGCGCCTTCGGCCGTCCGCCGGGCGATGAAGCCGGCTTCGAGGAGGGCGAGGAACAGCTCCTGGACGGTCCGCTCGTGGACGAGGGTGTGCGTGCTCGTGAAGAGGTCGAACGAGAACCCAAGCCGCTCGAACGCCTCCTTGTTGATCGCGTGGTAGCGCTCGGCGAGCGCCGACGGGGGGATCCCCTCCTTCTCGGCCCGGACGAGCGTCGGGGTCCCGTGCATGTCCGAGCCCGAGACCATGAGGACCTCGTCCCCCCGCAGCCGGTGGAAACGGGCGAAGATGTCTCCGGGGAGGTAGGCGCCCGCGAGGTGGCCCATGTGGAACGGACCGTTGGCGTACGGCCATGCGACGCCGATGAAGATCCGTGCCACCTCTGGCCTCCGAGGGTTACCCCGAGTCGGCATGCGACCTAAGCGTTTCGCGAGAAGCCCTGGACGGAGGGCGGGTGGGGCGAGTCGACCCGGGCATCGGCTTTATTCCTCGAGGCCCTCCCGGGCGACGTGAGCGAAGAGACGCCGATGACACGCCCCGTCGTTCCCGAGGCGGAACGGGAGATCGGGGTGAAGCACCCGGTCCTGACCCACGGCTTCGTCGTCCTTGTGGACTACATGGGGAACGATGCGGCGATCGTCCAGGCGGCGCGCGTATCCTACGGAAAGGGAACCAAGGCCCTCCAGGACGACCGAGGACTCATTCGATACCTGATGCGCCACCGCCACACGACACCGTTCGAGATGGTCGAATTCAAGTTTCTCATCCGACTTCCCATCTTCGTCGCGCGGCAGTTCGTACGGCACCGAACCGCCTCTCTGAATGAGGTCTCGGCGAGGTACAGTATCGTTCCCGACGAGTACGAGGTTCCTCCTGCGGAGGAGGTTCGTCATCAGTCGACACGGAATCGGCAGGGGCGGGGCGGGCCCCTACCGGCAGACGTGGTCGACCGGTTCCGGGTGGATCTCGACCGCATCTCGAAGGACGCGTACGCCGTGTACACCCGTTCGCTCGAGGAGGGCGTGGCCCGTGAGACCGCGCGTCTCCTCCTTCCGGTCGCGTACTACACCCAATGGTACTGGAAGTGCAACCTCTGGAACCTGTTCCACTTCCTCTCGTTGCGGCTTGATCCCCATGCCCAGGAGGAAATCCGACTCTATGCGGCCGAGATGGCGAGGATTGTTCGCCTCGTCACTCCGACAGCCTATGAGGCATTCGAGGATTTCTCGCTGTCCGGGCTCACCCTCAGCCGGGGAGAGCGGGTCGCGATCCGAGCCCTGCTCGACGGAAAGACGCCGGAAGCGGCGTGTGTCGAGGCGGGCCTTTCGCTTACGCGCGTGGATGGGAAGCCGATGACCAGCGGCGAGGGTGTCGAGTTCCTCGAGAAGCTGACTCGCTTCCGTTCCCCCGATTGACCGCGGGCCCGACCAGGCCCACGTGGAGGTCCATGACGTTGGTTCCCGTCGGCCCGGTCCTTAGGAGCGAGCCGAGGCATTCGAGCGCGTCGTAGGAGGCGTGCCGCGCGAGCGCGCACGGGATGTCGACCCCGACGGTCGGCCCCCGGGCCGCGGTCGTTCCGTCGACCCAGCCTCCGGCGGCGTCCGTCGGCCCATCAATCCCGTCGGTGCCGACCGATAGGACGAGCGCGTTGCGACCGGCGAGCGGCCGGGCGCACGCGAGCGCGAACTCCTGGTTCCGGCCCCCTCGTCCGGGTCGGGGTCCCAAGGTCACCGTCGTCTCTCCGCCCGCAATCAACGCTCGAGGCAGGCGCGACCCGCCAACGAGAAGCCGGTGGGCGAACCGTACGGCGGCGGGCCGGGTCTCTCCGACCATCGGACGCTCGTCCACCTCGACCCGGTAACCGATCGCCCGCGCCATGCGGGCTGCGGCGTGCACGGCCCGAAGGTTCGAGCCGATGAGAACGAACGGAGCGTCGCGGAGCCGGGGGTTGCCGGGCTTGGAGGTCTCAGGGAGACGACCCCGGGCGCCCTCCGAGAAGTGACGGGTCACCCGCGGGGGAAGTCGAGTGGCAAGTCGGTACCGTCGGACGACCGCGACCGCGTCGCGGAACGTCGACGGGTCCGCGACGGAGGGGCCCGAGGCGATGTCCTCCGGGACGTCTCCCACCACGTCCGAGAGCGCGAGCGTCGCGAAGGGGACCGAAGCCGGCAGGGCAATGGCGAGCTGTCCAGCCTTGATCCGGGAGAGATGACGTCGGACCATGTTCATCGCCCCGATCGGCGCTCCCGAAGCGAGGAGGAGCTCCGTCGTTCGGGAGATGTCCTGGAACGTCAGCGTCCCCGCAGGCACCTCGGCGATTGGCGAGCTGCCACCCGAGACCAGAAAGAGCTGCACGTCGCCCGGTCGGGCGACCTGGACGAATCGAAGAAGTACTCGGCCGGCACGAAAGCTTCCCACTCCCGGGATAGGGTGCTCTCCGAAGACGACCGGGAGACCCGTGCGGGAACCCGGATACCCTCGAGGCGTGACCACGATCGCCTCGCGTCGACGTCCGACCACGCCCGCCGCGGCATCCGCCATCGCCCCGGCCGCCTTCCCGATCGCAACGATGCGGACGATCCCACCGGGGCTCACTCGGAGCGAATGCGGTCCCACATGGATAGTCGTGCCTCGGCGTCGAAGGTTCGCGCGGACCGCGCGGGCCGGTTCGACTGCGGAGACTCCCGCCCGGAAGATCCGTTCGGCGTCAGAAGCGAGGGTCATCGCCGGCCTCGAGCGTGAATCCCGGTTTGATCGGGAACTCCGCCAAGGGACCGGTGAACCGACCGGGGAGCACCGACCGGATCTTGTCGAGTTCGTGCTCGGAACCGTCCCCGGCCGCGAGGACGGCGGCGAGGCGGGCCGCCGCGCCCCCGGCGCGCATGACGCCAAAGCCGTTGAACCCGGTGATCGTGAAAAGGCCGCTCGCCCCCGGCACCGGCCCGATCAGCGGCCGACGGTCGGGCGTCGCGACGCACACTCCGGCCCATGCTCGGACGAGCTCGGCGTCCGCCCACCCCGGGAAGCGGCTCCCGAAGCTTTCGGCGAGGTGGGTCACGAACCGCTCGTCGCCGCCGGTCGAGTAGCGGTCCGGGTCGGCCTCGACGCGCTCGGTGCCGTCGCCGGCGAGGATCCGACCGTTCTCCTCGGGTCGGACGTACACGTCCAGGTCGATGTCGTGGACCGAGGGGAATAGACGGGTGTCGTGGGAAGAGGGGCGCAGGACCGCCGCCTGAGTCCGGTAGGGTGCGAGCGGGAGCGGATGCCCGACCGAGGCGAGCACGCGCTTCGACCAAGCGCCGGCGGCGACGACCGCGCGGCGGCAGCGGGTGGTCTGCCCGTCCACCGTGAGCTCCCAACGGTCCCCGTCGCGAGCGAACCGGCCGAGCGGGGAGCCGAGTACGAAATCGACGTCCAGCTCCCGCGCCCGCTCGGCATAGAGGTCTCCCATCGAACTCGGCGTGACGACCGCGTCGTTCGGGCTCCAGATGGCCCCCAGGACGTCGTCGAACCGTCCCCAGGGGACCTTCTCGGCCAGTGTGGGGAGGTCCAGGACCGATACCGGGACGGACCAGCTCCGAAGCCGCTCCACGGCCGCCTCGAGGACCGGGAGGGCCTCCCGGGTCTTCGTCCACCGGGCGAACCCGTTGACCGCGAAGGCGGTCGGGTCATAGCGCTCGGCGAGCCGGGCGTACTCCTCCTTCGACTCCCGGGCGACCGCGACGTCCCACGGGTCCCAGAGCTGCTCGGTAACGATCCCCGCGGCGCGCCCGGTCGCTCCGGCGGCCGGGGTCTGTGGGTCGTAGACGATGACGGGCCCGACCCCCCGCCGGGCGAGATGGAAGGCGAGCGCGCATCCTGAGATGCCCGCTCCGAGGATCAGGACGTCCGCGCGATCGTCGGCCACGAGCTCCCCGAGCCCTCCCGGTGGTTAATATTGCGGTTTCGCGCGTTGGTAGGCGGTCTGGAGCGCGGCCGTGTCGACGTGGGTGTAGATCTGGGTGGTCGCGACCGAGGCGTGGCCGAGCAGCTTCTGGATGTAGCGGATGTCGCACCCCCGGGAGAGGAGCGCGGTCGCGAGGGTGTGACGGAGCATATGGGGAGTGACCCGGCGCGGGATCCCGGCGTTCTGGGCGGCGCGACGGACGACCCGCTCGACCGTCACCGGCCCCACCGGGAAGAGGCGGGGGGTGGATTCGCCCGCGAGCGTCCGGTCCGTGAGATACCGGTCGATGGCGGCCCGTGTGCGGTCCTCGAGGACTACTTCCCGGTCCTTGTCCCCCTTACCCGAACGGACGTGCAACACGTTCCGCTCGAACTCGAGGTCCTCGACCATGAGGTGGCTGAGCTCACTGACCCGAAGGCCACAGAAGGCGAGGACGTGGACCATCGCGTTGTCGCGCGGGGACCCCTTCACGCTGTCGAGGAGACGATGCATCTCCTCCTCGGTCAGGTACCGGGGCAGCCGTTCGGGGCGTCGGGGCGCCTCGAGCTGGTCGGCGATCGCGAACCCGTAGCTCCGGAAGAGGCAGGTCAGCCCGCGGACGGTGGTGTAGACGGAGTTCTTCGAGTAATGCCGGTGCAGGACGAGATGCTCCCGGAACGCCTCGAGGTCCCGGAGCGTGACCTCGTCGAGGGGTTTCTGGGCGAAGCTGAGGAACATGCGCGCGATGTGCCCGTACTGCTTCACCGTGCACGGGCTTCGTTCCTGCGCCTGGAGCATCCGCTGGAACCGACCCACAAGGTCGAGAACGTTGAACTCTCCCGTCGCGGGCGATCGAGGGGATGGGACCCCGCGTCGGGGCGCCGAAGGCGAGCGCGGGATCGCCGGAGAGGATGCCATCGGCCGTGGTTGGCCAGATTTCGCCTAATAATCGTATGCGCGCAGTGGAAGGCGGCCGCTCGCTCGTCGCTCAAATAGACGCGGACCGTGGCGCTCTATCGTGCGCTGCTCCACGTGCGATGCTCCGGCGGTCATCGATCAGCCGTACCGGGACGTCCATCTCTGCGCCGCGCACTTCCGGGCGTCCGTCGAGGAGCGGGTCCGGCGCGAGATGCACCGCCAGCTCCCCCGGTTCGCACGCGGGACCGTCGCGGTGGCGCTGTCGGGAGGCAAGGACAGCGCAGTCGCGCTCGCCCTTGCCCACCGGTACTTCCACCGTCGGCCGACCGTTCGCGTGGTCGCGCTGAGCGTCGACGAGGGGATCGCCGGGTACCGGGCGGGGACCCTGAAGGCGGCCCGGACCCTCACCGACTCCCTGGGGGTGGAGCACCGGATCGTATCGGCCCAGGAGGGGTTCGGCACAACGATCGACCGCACCGCCTCCGACCTCCCCGGCACGGTCCCCTGTTCGTTCTGCGGCGTCTGGCGGCGCCAGCTCCTCAACCGGGCGGCGCGGGGCGTCGGCGCCGACGCGCTCGTGCTCGGCTTCAACCTGGACGACCTTGCCCAGACCATCCTCATGAACCTCGTACACGGGGACTTGGACCGCCTGGTGCGGATGGCCCCGCACCGGGTCCGACAGCCCGGGCTCGTCCCGCGGGTCGCCCCGCTCGCCCGCATCCCGGAACGCGAGGTGTTCCTCTATGCCAAGCTGAAAGGGATCCCGTTCGACCATGGAGAGTGCCCGTACGCCGGCCGGGCCGCTCGGAACCTCTTCCGGGAGGTCGTCTGGCAGCTCGAAGAGGCCCAGCCAGGGACCCGACAAGCGCTGTTGCGGACCCACGAGCGCCTCGTGACGCGGTTCCTCACGGACGAGGGTTCCGCGACCGCTCCCGCGCGCTGCCGCGCCTGCGGCGAGCCGGCGACGACCGAGCTCTGCCGCGCTTGTGAGTACGTTGAGATCGCCCGGTCCGTTCCTTCCGCCCCGGAGGCCTCATGACCGACACCGAGCCCGTCCCTTCCGAGAGCGACCCTCGGGCGTCGGTGGCCCAGCGGGTCTTCGTTGTCGGGGCGGGGATCATGGGCAGCGGAATCGCCGCCCAGTGCGCGCTCGCCGGCTACCCGGTCACCTTAGAGGATGTGAACGAGGAGTTCGCACGGCGGGGGATCGCGAACGCGGCGCGGGCGCTCGACCACGCCGTCCAGCGCGGCAAGGTCAGCGCGAGCGACCGGGAGGCCGCGCTCGCCCGGATCGACTTCGCCATCGGGCTCCGGCGGGCCGATTCGGCCCAGATCGTGGTCGAGGCGGCCCCGGAGGACCTCACGCTCAAGCGGAAGCTGTTCGAGGAGCTCGAACCGGCGACCCACCCGACCGCCCTCCTCGCGACCAACACCTCGTCGCTGCCGATCACCGCCATTGGGCAGGAGTTGAAGGACCCGAGCCGCCTCGTTGGGATCCACTTCTTCAACCCGGTCCTCCAGATGCCCCTCGTCGAGCTGATCCCGGGCCACACCACGCGCCCGGAGTTCGTCGAGCGGGCCCGATCCTTCGCCGTGAGCCTCGGAAAGACGGTCGTCACCTCCCGCGACACGCCCGGCTTCGTGACGACCCGAGCGCTCGCCGTCCTCGTCAACGAGGCGGCTTGGATGCTCTACGAGGGCGTGGCGACCAAGGAGGACATCGACACGTCCTACAAGCTCGGGTTCCATCACCCGATGGGGCCGTTCGAGCTGGTCGACCTCGTCGGGATCGACACCACGGTCTCCATCCTGGACGTCCTCTGGGACGGGTTCCGGGATAGTCGCTACCGCGCCTGTCCGCTCCTTCGCACCCTGGTTGCCGCGAAGAAGCTCGGCCGAAAGACCGGAGAGGGGTTCTACGTGTACCCTTCGGCTAAGAAGGGTGGGACATGACCGACTTCGGCGCCGGATGGGACCTCCTCATCCTCGTCATCGTGTCGTTCATCCCGGCGCTGGTCTATCTCTCCTGGATCCGGGGGACCGAGCGGTACGGCAAGGAAGGGTGGGGCCCGCTCCTGCGGGCGTTCGTCTACGGAGCCATCTTCGCGACGATCACCGCCGCGATCCTCGAGGGGATCATCGTCTACGCGGGGACGGCGGTCAGCCAGAACTACCCGGGCCCCGAGTTCGTCTTCCTGAACGGGAACTCGCCCGCCGGAGCGTTCTTCCTCGTCCTCGTCATCGCCCCGTTCGTCGAGGAGGGCCTCAAGGGCTCGGGGGTCGTCGCGTTCAAGAGCTCGTTCAAGCAGCTGGCGGACGGGCCGGTATTCGGAGCCTCGGTCGGCCTCGGCTTCGGGTTCTTCGAGACGTTCCTCTACGGCCTCGGCGCCTACCTCGTGGGCGGCCTCGAGGCCGGCCTCGTCCTCATCGTCATCCGCTCGATCTCGAGCGTGCTCCTGCACGGCAGCGCGACCGGGATGTTCGGCTACGGGTACGCGCGGTCCCAATACCGGCAGCCCGGGCCCGGCACCGGGTCGTACTATCTGGTCGCGGTCGGGATGCACGCGAGCTTCAACGCCCTCGCCTCCCTGGCCGCGATCCTCGCGGTCGCCGGCATCGGAGGGTTTGCCAACGACGCCGCCGGGTTCCTCGCCCTCTTCGTCGCGATCTTCTTCGCGTTCTGGGCGATCGAGCACGTCCGGACGATCATCCAGGCGTCGGACTACCCCGGTCTCCTCGGGGCGCCCATCCATTACCGCCCTCCGGGCGGAACTCGGCCCCCGGAACGGCGCTAGCGGTCGGCCGTCCCGCTCACGCTTTGGGGGGGCCCCGGGGGCTGGCGTTCCGGTTCCAGTCCGCCTCCCGGATCGAACGGTAGACCGCTTCGGCCTCGTCGGAGGGGGGAGCGTCCCCGCCTTGGCCGACATCGCGGATCCGCGCCTTCTTGAGCAACCAGTAGTGGATCCGCCAGGTCTTGCCTCGCGACACGGTCGCGTCCTCCTCTTCGCTCGTGAGGAGGCCCTCCTCTTCGAGCTGGTAGAACCGGTCGCGGTCGTCGCTCGAGAGCTTGTTGTCGAGCACCGTGTCGTCGGCGCCGAAGTACCCCAGCACCATGCGGGCCACGGGCCGGGCCTCGGGAGCCGGCATCTTCCCCCGGGCGACGAGGGTCCTCTCGATCGCCCGGGTCAGTTCGGCCTCGGTGATCGAGGGCATGGGGTCTCCCCGGCCACGGAATGCGCAAAGATAAGGTTCTTCGGGCACTCGCAGCGCTTGCCGGCGAACTTTTGTGGCCGTCCCCGGTCTCGGGGAGGTGACCGAGCCCATCGTCTTCGAGATCCCCGAGGGAGCGCGCGCGACCGCACAGCGCGCCCAGAACCGGGGCCTGTGCGACGAATGCTTCGGTCGGCTCTTCGGGCGCCTCGGCCATGGCCTCTCGAATCCCGAGCGAGCCGGGCGCTTCACCGACGCGCTCGGGCTGCCGCCCCTCGGTGAGAACCCGGAGTGCGCGGTGTGCGGGGGGCTCTTCTCCCGGCTCTCCACGTGGGTCGACCGGGCCGTCCGCGCCGCCGAGGGCTTCGAGTGGCACCGGTTCACGTGCGGCTCCCGCTGGGACCCCGAACGCCTCGCTCGGGAGGAAGCGCTCTGGATCGAGGTCGGGACCGAATGGGGGGAGAGCGCCCGCTCCGCCTTCAACCGGGAGCTCGGCAAGAAGATGGAGGCGGCGAGCGGGGCCGCGGGTGTCACGGACCGGCCCGACGTCGTCTTCCTCGCCGACCTGCCCGTCGGCCGGGTCGAGCTCACCGTCCTTCCCGTCTACGTCCGTGGACGGTACCGCAAGCTCGACCGGACCCTTCCCCAGACGCGATGGCCCTGCCGTCGCTGTCGGGGTCGCGGGTGCGAGAGCTGCGGAGGCAGCGGGAAGACCTACCCGACGAGCGTCGAGGAGATCATCGCGGCCCCGTTCCTGTCGGCGACCGGGGGGGAGGGAAGCCGCTTCCACGGGATGGGGCGGGAGGACATCGACGCGCGGATGCTCGGTCGGGGCCGACCGTTCGTCCTCGAGATCCTCCGGCCGCGCGTGCGTTCGGTCGACCTAGGCCAGATGGCGGCCGAGCTCGCCCGGGACGCCGCCGGGCGGGTGGAGGTCGTGGACCTCCGCCCATCGGACGCCGCCGAAGTGGTGCAGGTGAAGGAGGCGAGCCCGGAGAAGAGCTACCGGGTCGGCGTGGTTGGGGATGTCCCGGTGGGAAAGGTTAATGAGGCTCTCGACCTCGCGCTCCGCCAAGCGATCGCTCAGCGCACGCCGAAGCGAGTCGCCCATCGCCGGTCCGACCGCGTCCGAACGCGGCGGCTCGTCGCTGCGCGCGTCGTGGAGGCGACCGACGGGCGGTTCACGCTCGACATCAGGACCGAAGCCGGTACGTACGTCAAGGAGTGGGTAGAGGGAGATGATGGACGCACCGTGCCAAGCCTCTCGTCCCTCGTTGGGGTGCCCCTAACGGTCGAGTTCCTCGACGTGCTGGAGATCCACGATACGGAGGTGTAAGTCGATGGTCAAGAGTTCCAAGGGATTCCGCTCCCGCTCTCGCGGGACGTTCACGAAAGAGGTCCGCGAACGAGGGCTGCCGCCGGTGAGCCGGTTCCTGCGCGAGTTCGCTATCGGCGACCGCGTCGTCGTCCGGATTGAGGCGTCCGACCCGCACGGCCAGCCGCACCCGCGTTACCAGGGACGCACCTGCACCGTGGTCGCGAAGAGCGGTCGGGCCTACCGCATCGCGTTCCTCGACGGGGGGAAGCGCAAGGAGCTCATCGCCACCCCGATCCATCTCATGCCCGCGGACGTGGGGAAGGCCGATGCCTGAACCGGTTCCGCTCTCGAAGGTAAAGGACCTCCTTGTGGAGGAGGCCGCTCGACGCACCCTCCCCCGCGAGGCCGCGCTCGCGCACCAGCACGCCGAGCAGTTCGCTCGCCTCTCGACCGAGCAGACCGCGAAGCTCCTCGCCGAGCTGCGGACCCTCCCGTTCGTGGACGCGACGGTGGCCGTCAAGATCGCCGACGTTCTCCCCCAGTACCCGGAGGAGATCCGCCTCCTCTTCTCGAAGGAGCGGGTCGCGCTCGACGAAGCGCAGGTCACCCGGCTCCTCGAGATCGTGGCACAGCACCGATGAGCGGGGGGGATCCGCTGTGGAGAATTACGCGATCATTCTCGATTACCTGCCGAACGGTCGGCAGACGGAGCGCGGGTTCCACCGCGAGCCGCTCGCCCTCGCCATCGGCGAGGACGAGCTGAAACTCTTCGAGCTCGTGCCGCGCCCGAACGTCGACCTCCTACCCGGGACACGGGTCCCGCTCGTGTCCGCCGGAGCGACCCCCTCCCCAATCGATCACGTCCGGCGCCGGGTCGGCTACGACGAGCTGACCGTCTCGGCCCGCACGGAGCTCGCCGGCGCTCTCGAGGCGATCGTCCGACGGAACAGCCCCCGCTACCTACGGTTCTTCAACGAGGCCCCGGCGGTATCACGTCGGTTCCACCTGCTCGAGCTCCTGCCCGGCATCGGCAAGAAGACGATGCAGCAGATCGTGGACGAGCGCAAGAGGGCCCCGTTCGCGAGCTTCGAGGAGCTTGAGCTCCGGGTCCATCTGAAGAGCCCCGAGCGGCTCATCGTCGGCCGGATCGAGCAGGAACTGAGCGGTGTCGAGGACAAGTACCGCCTCTTCGTCGCGCCGTAGCGCGTCGGACGACGGGGCCGTCCCTGCGGTTCCCGAGCGGCCGGAGGAGGTGCGCGCCGCGCTCGACGAGCTCGGCGTGCGACCGTCGAAGGAGTGGGGCCAGTCGTTCCTCACCGACCCGTTCGTCGCCGACGCCGAGGCCGCCCTCGTCGAACTGCCGCCGGGCCGCCCGGTCGTCGAGGTCGGGGGCGGACTCGGGGGGCTCACCGCCGCCCTGCTGCGCCGCGGGATCGGCCCGCTCACGGTCATCGAGCGCGACCGGCGCCTCGCGCGGTTCCTCGCGACGACCTTCGGAACGCGCATACGGGTCCTGACCGGGGATGCGCTCACCGTCCCGCTGCCCCCCGCGGAGGCGGTCGTCGGGAACCTTCCCTTTTCCGTGGCAACGCCGATCCTGCTGCGGCTGTTCGCCGCCCGGACCCCGCGAATCGTCTTCCTCGTCCAACGGGAGGTCGCCGAGCGGCTCGCCGCCGGCCCCGGGTCGAAGAAGTACGGGCGCCTGTCGATCATCGCGCAGCTCTACGGCACCCTCGAGCTGTTCCGGACCGTGAGCTCGGCGGCGTTCACGCCCCGGCCCGAGGTCGAGAGCCGGATCGGGGTGCACGTGGCGCGACGCGAGCCCCTCCCCGTCCCGTCGGTCCCCGAGCTCGAGGAGATCGTTCGGCAGCTCTTCTCCTCGCGAAGGAAGCAGCTCTCGAACCTCCTTCCCCGCCTCACGCCGAGCCGGGACAGCGCGGACGAGCTCGCCCGGCGAGCCGGCTGGCCGGCCGATTGGGCCCACCGTCGGCCCGAGGAGCTCCCCCCGGGCGACTATTTCGCGCTCGCTAGGGCCCTCGCGGACGGGACCTGAGCCGACGACCCGCGCTCGGGAACCCCTTCCAAAGCCCGGTTTGGCCCGGTCCGAGCCCCTCCGAGGGCAGCGTTTCATGACCCCTCCCTAGGTCCTTTTCCGCCCCGGAGGTTGGCCCCCCCACAATGAATCCCGCCGGCAGGAGCTCCGCTCCGAAGAAGCGGACCCGAACCCAGAGCGCGGCCATCACTTGGCTGCTCGAAGCGAACCAGCCCTCGATCCGGTACCGGACGCTGACCGAGCTCCTCGGCCGGAAGGAAAGCGACCCGGACGTCCGGAAGGCCCGGAACGAGGTCCTCGAACGAGGGTGGGCCGCGGAGATCCTCTCCCGTCGGCGTCCCGGAGCTGGCTGGAACGACGGGGAGACCCAGTACCGCCCGAAGTACCTCTCCACCAACTGGATGATGCTGGTCCTCGCCGACCTCGGCCTGACGCGCGCGGTCCCCGAGGTCGAGGAGGCCTGCGAGTTCTGGATGGACGGGTTCGCCGCCAAGGGCGACGTCCTCGGCAGCAGCTCCAAGGGAAACCCCCACTACTGCATAGCGGCCAACCTGGCGCGGGCGCTGATCCGGTTCGGGTACGCGGACGACGCCCGGGTCCAGAACACCCTCGACTGGCTCGTCCGGACCGCGGACCCGAATGGGGGCTGGTCCTGCTTCGGTTCCGGAAGGAACCTCGATTCGTGGGAGGCGATGAGCGCGTTCGCGGTCTATCCCCGGTCGAAGTGGACCGCGAGGATGGAAGCTTGCGTGGAGAAAGGCGCCCAGTTCTTCCTGGAGCGGCAGCTCCACATTCAGGGCGACCGGTACGAACCCTGGTTCCGATTCCACTACCCGCCGCACTACTACTACGACCTTCTGGTCGGCCTCGATTTCATGACCGGTCTCGGCTACGCGGCCGACCCGCGGATGGGCTATGCGATCGACTTCCTGCGCTCCCGCCAGAACCACGACGGAACCTGGAACCTGGACGCGGTCCATCCGGACCTCGAGGGCGCCGCGGCACGATGGTACGCCTCGCACCCGAAGCAGCGGCCCACTCCCTACGCCCTCGAGAAGGTCGGTAGGCCGAGCAAGATGATCACGCTGACCGCGCTACGCGTGCTCGACGTGGTCGACCGAGCGGCGTCGTCCGGGAGCGGCCGGCAATGACGGCCGACCAGTGGACCCTGGTCGATGAGTACCTCGAGGAGAAGCTGGTGCCGGCCGACCCGGTGCTCGCCGAGGTCCTCCGGTCGAGCGCGGCCGCCGGCTTACCGGACATACAGGTCTCGCCGACCCAGGGGAAGCTCCTCCACCTGCTCGCGAAGACGCTGGGCGCGCGACGGGTCCTCGAGATTGGGACCCTTGGCGGGTACAGCACGATCTGGCTCGCCCGGGCGCTCCCCCCCGACGGAAAGGTGGTGACGCTCGAGTTCGAACCGAAGCACGCCGAGGTCGCTCGCGCCAACCTCCGGCGGGCGGGTCTTCAAGACCGGGTGGAGCTGCGGCTCGGCACGGCGCTCGAAACCCTCCCGAAGCTCCTCGCCGAGAAGCGAGGCCCCTTCGACCTCTTCTTCCTGGACGCCGACAAGGCGAACACGCTCGCCTACTTCGAGTGGTCGCTGAAGCTCTCCCGACCGGGGTCGCTGATCGTCGTCGACAACGTGGTCCGGAAAGGGCGCCTCGTTGAGGCGTCGAGCCGGGAGCCGGACGTCCGGGGAATGCGCGACTTCCTGGACGCGCTCGTCTCGGACACCCGAGTCAGCGCGACCGGCATCCAGACGGTCGGCCGGAAGGGGTACGATGGATTCGTCCTGGCGCGGGTGACGGAAGCCCCCGCGGGCAACGTCGCTTAGGATAGATACCCGACCGCGTTCCGCCGCTCGATGAGGACCCAAAGAGATCGCCCGGGACCATCCCGCCGTACCCCGGCCACCGCGTGCGCGGAGTACTCCTTTCGGCAGCGGTTCCGCGTTCCCGCGCCCTGGGCGTTCCGCTGGTGCATCGACTTCCTTCCCTACGACTGGGCCGCCGGGGGCATCCACGGGTCTCGGAAGGTCCTCTGGCTCTCTCCCCGGACGGTCCTACTTGACGATACGTTCCCCGCGTCGGGAGGTCGCCGTGTCCGCAAGGTCAAGCTCGTCCAGATCTACCCTCGCGCCCGATACTGGGTGAGCACCCACATCCTGGGCCCGAACCACCACTCCCAGTTCCGCTACACCGTCTCCGCCGCCGGACCGAACGCCTCCGTTCTGCTCTTCGAAGGTCGGGAGCTCCGGTGGCGCGGGCCCCCGCTCTCTCCCGCCGCGGAGCGTCGGTTGGCCGCCCGGCTCCGCTCGGAGGACGGAGACCTCTGGAAGCGCTTCGCGGCCGAGATGGAGCGCGAGTTCGCGCAGCACTAGGGTCGCGTGGGGAAGAACGTAGGCTCGCCCCGAGGGTCCCGTCGGCTTACGCAGAGCTGGACCGAACCATGGTTATCGACGAGGCCACGCCCTTGAAACCGAGGAGTTCGAGTGCGGCACCCATGACGCCCGTCGGTTCCGGGACCACGGCGAGGCAGGTCGTGGGGGCTTGAGGTCGGAGCCACTCGGTGCCCCGATCAAGAACCGCCGCCGCCTCCTCCGGAGTTGGGGGGGTCGGACCACCCAAGGGGAAGTAGACTCCCATCGGGACCTCTCGGTCGGGGGCAAAGGAGGCACGAAGAACGAGGGGTGAACCGCTAAGCGTCCGAAGGACCCAGGTCTTCTTACGGCTGCGGAAGGCGTTCGCGAGGACCTCGTTGTGGGTGAGCCTTCTCGGAGTTGACAGTAAGGCCGTCCGGTAGTCGGGGGTCCGTGCCTCGTTTAGGCGTGGCGTGATCTCCTCGAGCTCGGCCTTCGTCGCCGGCCGCGTCCCCGGCGGAAGCGGGGATGTGGTCGGGGGTACTCCCGTGCGGACGTACCAAGTGAACCGGGCCGCCTCTCGATACGCGGCGCGACGGTAGACCCCTATGGCCGTTTCGTTGTCGCTGTCGACGTCCAGGACGAGCCAACCCTGGTGCCGGCGCGCAGCATCCTGCTGGAGGAGGGTGAGGATATGGGAGGCAATCCCGCGGCCTCGATACTCCGCGTCGGTCGCCATCCCGGCGACGTAGGCGGCCTTCCGTAGCCGGAGCAGGGTTCCGGTCCCGACCACCCGGTTCCCGTCCACGGCGACGAAGATCTGGGCGACGGGGCGGCCGATCAGCTGGAAGAACCGGAGGAGCGTCCAGAACGACCTTCGGGAGAGCGAGCGAACCATCTTCTCGGCGCTCCGGTCGAGGCCGGTCGCGCGCTCGAGCTTCCCGACTCCCTGGAGGACGACCGGGAGGTAGTTCGGGATGTCCGACCGGCGAAGGAGACGGTATTCGAAGGATCCCGCGGCCTCCGTCATCCTACCCTACCCCGTCCCGTGTTCGGGCGTCGGCTCCGATTCGGCCCTCTTCCCCATGGGCAGGAGGATGTAAGCGGTGGGGTCCGGGGTCATGGGCGGCCGACCCGTTTCTCGGGTTCGACCCTCGAATGGACGGTCCCTCCGAGCCACGCCACCGCGACGATGATGAGACCACCCCCCACGTACTGGAGGCTCGACAGAGCGACCCCGAGAATCAAGAGCCCGGCCGTGGCCGCGACGATCGGCTCGAAGGAGCCGGCGACCCCGGCCTCGGTGGCGGTCAGCTTGCTGAGACCGTAGACGAAGAGCGTGAAGGCCAGCAGGGTCCCCGCGATGACGATGAAGAGGACCAGCCCAGTGAGGAGCGCTGCGTTCGCGAGCGCGGTGGGCCAGTGGTACTGCAGCAGGGTCCAAGCGCCGATTGGCGCCGTGACGAGCCCTCCGAGCAGGAACCCCCACGTCGTCACCCACCACGCGGTCTCCTTCTGGACGAACCGACGGGTGGCAAGGGTGTAGTATGCCCCCGCGACCGCCGAGAGGAGACCGAACACGAGACCAAGCGGCGTGATGAGGATAGAGAATCCGTGAGGAGAAACGGTCCCGACCAACAGCATCGTCCCGGCCGCCGCGAGCGCGAGCAGGGCGGCCCACCGGGCCGACCACCGGATCGCTCCGGACGCGAGCTCGTAGCCGGCGACCATGGGCAGGAAGAGGAACTGGAGGAGGGTCGCCGTTGTCACGTTCGAGTAGAAGAGCGCCTCGAGGTAGGTGACCTGGGAGCCGACGAGGCCGAGGATTGCCATGGATGCGAACGAAGCCGTCCACGGACGGGGCCACTTCGGTCGGGCCACCACGAGGAGAAGGAGGGCCGCGCCGAGCATGCGGATGGTCGTGAGCCCCCAGACCGGGAACAGGAACCCTTGAAGGACCACCTGGGCGGCCGTTCCCGAGAGGCCCCAGAGCGCCGACCCTGTGACCGCGGCGAGGAGCGCCAAGCGTCGCACATCACGCATGGAGTGACCCACTCTCGACCGTCCCGGATGAGGGGAAGGGGATGGACTTTACCTCAAACCGGTTCCCGAGACGAAGCGCATCCCTCCGGTCCGGCAACTTGGGCGGAACTACCCGTGGCCATGAACACCGCCACCGATGGGCGTCCCTCGAACCGAACCCCGCCGAGCGTGCCCGGGGCGCGCGCGCGTCAGGTGCGATGGGAAGGCCCCGGGCCGCGCGCTTACGGGTTAGTTGCATTTATATAGAAGAGCAATTCTGCCAAACACGGTGGAAGCATGCTTCAGGGAACCCCGATTCTCGTCCTGAAAGAAGGGACCGAGCGCGAGCAAGGAAAGAGCGCGACCTCGAACAACATCGCCGCGGCCCGGGCCGTCGCCGACACGGTGCGGACGACCCTCGGTCCGCGCGGCATGGACAAGATGCTCGTCGACGGGATGGGCGACATCACGATCACGAACGACGGCGTCACGATCCTCAAGGAGGTCGACGTCGAGCACCCGGCCGCCAAGATGCTGGTCGAGGTCGCGAAGACCCAGGACCAGCAGTGTGGTGACGGGACGACCACGGCGGTCGTGCTCGCCGGCGAACTCCTGAAGCGTTCCGAGTACCTCCTCGAGCAGAACGTTCATCCGACGGTCATCACCCGCGGATTCCAGCTCGCGGTCCAGGAGGCCAAACGCCTCCTCGAGACCGAGATCGGAACGACCATCAAGACGAGCGATGAGTCGATTCTCATCGACTGCGCCGCTACTGCGATGGGCTCGAAGGGCGTTTTCGGCTCACGGGCCGAGCTCGCGAAGATCGCCGTCCTCGCGGTCCAAAAGATCGCCGAGGTGCGCGGCGGCAAAACGGTTTGCGACGTCGACCAGATCAAGGTCGAGAAGCGCCACGGAGGCACGATCTCGGACACCGAGCTCATCCAGGGGATCATCCTCGACAAGGAGCGGGGCCACCCACGCATGCCCTCCGAGGTGACGAACGCGAAGATCGTCCTCCTCAACTCCGCGCTCGAGATCAAGAAGACGGAAATCGAGAGCAAGATCAACATCAAGAACCCGAACCAGATCCAGAGCTTCCTCGAAGAGGAAGACCGGACGTTCCACAAGATGGTCGACTCGATCAAAGCGGTCGGGGCGAACGTGGTCGTCTGCCAGAAGGGGATCGATGATGTCGTCCTCCACTACCTCGCGAAGCAGGGCATCTACGGCGTGAAGCAGGTCAAGGAGTCGGACCTCCAGAAGCTCGCCCGTGCGACCGGCGGTAAGATCGTCACCGGGATCAAGGAGCTCACCTCCGCGGACCTCGGTACCGCCGCGAAGGTCGATGAGCGCAAGGTCGGCGAGGACAAGATGACGTTCGTCACGGGCTGCGCCAACCCTCGGTCCGTCTCGATCCTGATCCGGGGCGGCACCGAGCACGTCACCCAAGAGGTGGAGCGCTCGCTGCACGATGCCCTCAAGGTCGTCTCGAGCGTCATCGAGGACGGGGTCGTCTGCCCCGGCGGCGGCGCGACCGAGATCGACCTCGCGGTGAAGCTGCGCAAGTGGGCGGGCACCGTCGGTGGCCGCGAGCAGTTGGCGGTCGAGGCGTTCGCTCAGGCGCTCGAGTGCATCCCGTGGGCCCTCGCCGAGAACGGTGGGTACGACTCGATCAACACCCTGATCGACCTCCGGAGCGCCCACGACGGACCGAACGCGAACAAGAACGCCGGGATCAACCTGCAGGACGGGAAGTCGGCCGATATGTGGAAGCTCCACGTCATCGAGCCGCTGCGCGTCAAGAGCCAAGCGCTCAGCTCGGCGACCGAGGTCGCGAGCATGATCCTGCGCATCGACGACATCATTGCGTCGAAGAAGGGCGGGGGCGGACCGTCCGGCGGCCCGGGCGGCCACGAGCATTAGTCAGCCGTAGACTCGGCCCAACTCTTTCCACGGGCCGGACCCCCCCTCGGGGGCCGGTCCGAAGCCTTCTTAACGCGAGGGCGGTAGGTCGCTCGCCATGCGGACTAAGCCGGTCGAGGGGGTGCTCCGCCTTGACGTCGTGGCCCTGGACCCCCGTCCGGCCGTCTACCTTGCCTACGACGGGCTCGCCGGCGTCAGCCAGCGCCCAATCCTCCGCGACCTCATCGAGGAGCTCGAACGCAAGGGACCCGAGGAGCTCGGGAAGTTCGTGGACGCCCTTCGACGCCGACGGTCCGGGATGGTCCACGTCTACTTCTCCGACTACGTGAGCTACGGGATCGGGGGCGGGGACGCGGCCGCCGAGTTCTTCCTCGGCACGTTCCTCCTCCTGCACGAGCCGGCCCGGCCGGCGGGAAAGGACCCGGCGATCCCCGAGCATCTCGCCCTCTTCCGCCCGGGAGGCGTCGAACGCCTCGCGGTCGAGCCCACGGCGCGATAGGGTCCCCCTCGACCCGAAGCATTTTCTGCACGCCCACGTCTCGCCGGTCGTCGGATGGCCGAAGAGAACCGTCTCGAGCAGGACCGCAGGGCGAAGGTCGCCCGCTGGCGCGCGGAGGGAAAGGAACCCTACCCCTGGTCGTTCCCTGACCGGTCCCCGACCGAGCGCGTTCGGGCGGCGTGCCAGGCCCTGAAGCCCGGCGAGGTGGCTCCTTCCGGCGCGTCGATACGCGTTGCGGGCCGGTTGATGGCGGTCCGCCAGCACGGTCGGACGGCGTTCGCGGACCTCGAGGACCTCTCGGGGTCGCTCCAGCTCCTCTTGCGGGTCGACGAGCTCGGGGAGGGCCCGTACCAGGCCTGGCTCTCCGACCTCGACCCGGGGGACATCATCGGCGCCGAGGGGACCCCCACCGTCTCTCGCCGCGGCGAACCCTCGCTCCTCGTTCGCTCCCTGACGCTGCTCGCGAAGGCGGTCCGGCCGCCTCCCGAGAAGTTCCATGGGCTTCAGGACGTGGAGGAACGTCTGCGTCGACGGTACGTCGACCTCCTTTCGTCGCCCGAAGCGCGCGCCCGCTTCCGGAACCGAACGCTGCTGGTCCGGGAGATCCGGCGGTACTTCGACGACGCCGGCTTCCTCGAGGTCGAGACGCCGGTGCTCACGTCGGTCGCGGGCGGGGCAGCGGCGGCTCCGTTCGTCACTCGTTCGAACTACCTCGACGCTGAGCTCCGGCTCCGGATCTCGATCGAGCTTCCCCTGAAGCGGCTGCTCGTCGGGGGTCTCGAGCGGGTCTACGAGCTCTCGAAGGCGTTCCGGAACGAGGACCTCGACAGCATCCACTCGCCGGAGTTCACCGAGTTCGAGGCGTACTGGGCGTACGCGGACTACAACGATATGCGGCACCTCATGGAAGGCCTCTTCGAGCGGCTCGCCCACCGGACGCTCGAGCTATGCCCCGGTGACCCCGTGGTCGAGGCCGCCGCGAAGCAGTTCCTACCCCCGTTCCCGACCGTCGACTTCGTGGACGCCCTCGAACAGCGGAGCGGCATCCCCGACCTGCTCTCGAAAAGCCGCGAGGAGCTGCGGGAGCTCGCGCGCGCCGTCGGTTCGACCGTCCCCGAGAACTCGTCGACAGGGACGTTCCTCGACAAGCTCTTCGAACACTACGTGGAGCCGACCTTCGACCGGGTGACGTTCGTGGTCGACTACCCGGCCGCGACCACCCCCCTCGCGAAGCGGCACCGCACGAAGCCCGGCCGGGTGGAGCGGTTCGAGGTGTTCCACCCCGGCTACGAGCTCGCGAACGCGTACACCGAGCTCAACGACCCGGACGAGCAGGAGGCCCGCTTCCGCTCCCAGCTCGGAGAGCGGGGCGACGACCGATACGCGTACGACGAGGACTACGTGAGCGCCCTCGGCTACGGCCTCCCACCGAACACCGGCGTCGGGTTCGGCGTCGATCGGCTCCTCATGGGTCTTCTTGGGATCCCCTCCATCAAGGAGGTCATCCTCTTCCCGCTGATCCGGCCGCGCTAGTCTTCTGCCCCCATCGGAGTTATACTTGCGACCAGCGGATGATGGGAGGATGGTGGCCGCTTCCTCCGAGAACGGCTCGGTCCCGCTCTCTCTCGAAGGGCTCTCGGTCGCGTACGGAGAGCGGCCCGCGGTCCAGCAGCTCTCGCTCACTGTGCGCCCGGGGGAGATCTACGGCCTCCTCGGGTCGAACGGCGCCGGGAAGACCAGCACGATCAAGGCGATCGTGGGGCTCCTGCGCCCGGTCGCGGGGGAGATCCGGGTCTTCGGGCTCGACGCGCTGCGGCAGGGCCTCGAGGTGAAGGCCCGGATCGGTTACGTTCCCGAGACCTCGATGCTCTACGAGGCCCTGACCCCACGGGAGTTCCTTGAGTTCGTGGCGAGCGTGCGTCGGATGGACGCGATGATCGCCACCCGACGCATGCACAGCTACGCGGAGGCCTTCCGGCTCGAGGCCGAGCTCGAGGAGCCGATCGCCACCCTCTCGAACGGGACCCGCCAGAAAGTGCTGATCATCGCGGCACTCCTGCACGCGCCACCCCTCCTGGTCCTCGACGAACCGCTCAACAGCCTCGATCCTCGCTCGGTCCGGATCATGAAGGACGTCCTCCTCCGGTACGTCGCCAGCGGCGGTCGAGGGGTCCTGTTCTCGACCCACACGATGGAGGTCGCCGAGCAGCTCTGTCAGCGGGTCGGGATCCTGGACCGAGGCGTGCTCCGGGGGGAAGGCACGCTCGCCGCGCTCCGGGAGCGGGTCGCGGCGGGCGATGCCTCGCTCGAGGAGATCTTCCTGCGCCTCACGGAAGAGGATGTGGGGGTGCGGGCCGCGGTCGACTCCCTCGGCGACCCCTCGATATGAGCTGGCGGGAGGCGATCCGCCTCAGCAACGTCGCGTTCATCGAGCTCTCGCTCCAGGCGGTCTACGCCTTCCGTCAGGGAAACGTCCTGCCGCCGGGCCGGTCGAAGAACCTGGTGGCCCGCTCGCGGCGTCTCGTCCTCCAGAGCAAGGTCGTCATCAGCGCGGTGCTCGCGCTCCTCACCCTGGGCGCCGTCGCGATCCTCCACGAGAAGGCCCTGAACCCCGAGATCCTCGCCTCCGTTCCAGCAGGGCTCTTCCAGAGCGCCGTCCTGACGGGGCTCTTGAGCCTCGACATCGCGCTCCTGTGGTGGACCGGGGTCCAGGTGGTCCCGACGCTGATCTCCTCGGGCGTCCTCCCGGTGCTGGAACCGCTTCCCATCGACCCACGGACCTTTCGGCGGGTAGCCTCTATCCTCTACCTGCGCCTCTTCGACCTCCCCGCCCTTACGATCCTCATCCTGACGCCCCTCGCGGTCGGAGCCGCTCTCGGACCGCTCGCCGGGCTCGCCGCATTGCCCGGCGCCCTCGTCGCGGTCCTCTACGCGCTCGCGCTCGCGCTCCTGACCGGCCGGTTCTTCCTCCGGCGGGTGCAAGGCTCGCGTGGCGGCGGCGGTCGCGCCGTCGTCCGATGGGTGTACCTGGTGCTCTGGCTGGTCCCGGCGTTCGCGATGTTCGCGTTCATCACCGCGGCCCCGGCGTTCTTCCAGGCCCTCGGCGCGCTCGCCGCTCAGGGTCCCTCCCTCAGCAGCGCCTTGCTCGTCGCGGCGTTCCCATTCTCCTTCGCGGCCCTTCCGGCGATCGTCGCGGGTGGGACCGCATCGATCGCGATCCTATCCCCCACGGTCGACCTGGTCCTCGGGGTAGCCGTCGCGTTCTACGTCGCGCTCGCGGTCTGGTCGGTCGTCTGGCTAGCCGGTTCGGTTCGGACCCTTCTCTTTCTGCCCGTCCGGACCCCCGCCCACCTGCCGACGGCGTCGACCACGCTTCGCCCAACGGGCCGTGCGCGGGCAGTCCTGGTGAAGGACCTCCGCATCGCGAGCCGGACCCCCGGCTTCGCGTTCCTGATCCTACTGCCGATACTGGACGCGGGGGCGCTCGGGCTCCTCACGTACGCGACCCCGGCGCAGAACCCGGCCGCCGCTTCGCTCGCCCTCGGTGCCGTGACCACGGCGGCCCTCCTCGCAACCTTCTTTGGCCCGGCGTTCTTCGCGATCGAAGTGGTCGCGTACTCCTACGGCCGGAGCCTGCCGCTCTCGAACCAGTCAACCATCCTCGGGAAGGTGGCCCTGATCAGCCTCATGTACCTGGTCGCGGCCACCCTCATCGTCGGTTTCACGCTCCTCCGCTTCTTCCAGCCGTTCACGTTCGTCGCGTTCGTTCTTGCGGAGCTCCCGGCGGTGTTGGGCGCGGCGTTCTTTGAGCTCGGGCTCCTCTTCCGCTGGGCCCGGCGAAGGGGGCTCGCGATCACCAACCTGTACGCGGGGGCCTGGTTCGCGCTCGTCGTTTCCATCCCCGGTCTCATCATGGCCGGGCTTCCCCCGCTCCTCTTTGACCTGACCCGGTCCCGGGGCACGGACCTTGGTCTCGGAATCATGGCGCTCGTGGCGGTCGCGGAGCTCGCGCTCGCGGCGCCGGTCGCCTTCGGGAGGGGAGCCTCCTGAGCGCCCCGACGTTGCCCCCGCGCTTCGAGCCGAGGGAGATCGAGGCGCGCTGGCAGAAGGAGTGGGACGCGCAGGCGGTCGCACGGGGCCCGGACCGGCCCAAGGGTCCCACCTACTCGATCGTCCTTCCCCCACCGAACGTGACGGGGGCGCTCACCATCGGCCACATGCTCGGGGACACGGTGATGGACATCTTGGTCCGCCACCACCGGATGCGCGGCGATGCCACGCTCTGGGTGCCGGGCCTCGACCACGCCGGTCTCGCGACGCAGGTCGAGGTGCGCCGCCGCCTCCAGAAACAGGGGGTCCGCCTCGAGGAGCTCTCGCGGGAAGAGGCCCTTCACGAGGTCGAGGTCTGGAAGCAGGAGCACGAGAACCGGATCCGGGAGCAGACCCGGGCCGGCGGCTTCTCGGTCGACTGGAGCCGCTACCGGTACACGATGGACCCGGGCAGCGTCCGGGCGACCCGGGAGGTATTCGTCCGCCTCCACACGGACGGCCTCGTCTACCGCGGCGAGCGCATGGTCAACTGGGACCCGAAGCTCCGGACGGCCATCAGCGACCTCGAGGTGGTCCACGCCGAGGAGGAGGGGTCACTGGACTACCTGCGGTACCCCTGGGCCGACGGAAGCCCGGGTGGGCTCGAGGTCGCCACGGTCCGCGTGGAAACGATCTTCGGTGACGTGGCGGTCGCCGTCCACCCCGATGACGAGCGGTATCGCTCGCTCGTGGGGCGCGAGGTCACCGTTCCGCTCACCGACCGAAAGGTTCCGATCATCACGGACCCGGCGATCGACCCCGCGTTCGGTGCCGGCGCGCTCAAGGTGACCCCGCGGCACGACCCGGTCGACTACGAGGTCTTCCTCCGCCATCCGGACCTCCGCATGCCCCCCGACATCCTCGACGAAACGGGCCGGCTCGTGGGCGATTGGGTCCCTCCCGAGTATCGTGGACTGGACCGGGACGACGCCCGCGGCAAGGTGCTCGAGGCCCTCGAGCGGGCGGGCCTGTTGCTCCGGCGCCAGCCGTATCGGCACTCGGTCGCGAGGTCCGAGCGCTCCGAGGCGGTGGTCGAGCCTCGTCTTTCGACCCAATGGTTCGTCCGGATGCGCTCCCTCGCGACCCCCGTGGTGGACGCGGTCCGGAGGGGCGAGATCCGGATCCACCCGGCCCGCTGGGAGCGTTCGTTCTTCCGCTGGATGGAGGAGATCCAGGATTGGTGCATCTCGCGCCAGGTGCTGTGGGGGCATGCCATCCCGGTCTACCGCTGTCGGACCTGCCAGCGGGAGCTCGTCACGGTCGAACCGCCGACCGCCTGCGGACAGTGCGGCTCCGCGGACCTAGCGCCGGACCCGGACGTCCTCGACACGTGGTTCACGTCGTGGCTCTGGCCGTTCCTCGCCCTCGGCTGGCCGGAACGGACCGCCGACCTCGACCACTACTACCCGACGAACGTCCTCGTGACCGGTCGCGACATCATGTTCTTCTGGGTCGCCCGGATGATGATGGCCGGCTACTACTTCCGCAACGCCCGGCCGTTCTCGGACGTCTACTTCACCGGCATGATCCGCGACGAGCAGGGGCGGCGCATGTCGAAGCACCTCGGGAACTCCCCGGACCCGCTCGAGCTCGTCCGCGAGCGCGGGGCCGACGCGCTCCGATTCGCGCTCGTCTTCCCGAACCCCACCGACGAGGACGGGCCGTTCGGTCCGGCGGCCCTCGACGGGGGAAGGAACTTCCTCACGAAGGTCTGGAACCTTGTCCGGTTCAGCCTCTCGTTCATCCCTCCCGGGACGCTCCCGCCCGCGGGCCCGCCAACCCTCTCCGCCTCGAGCGCCCTCGAGAACCGGTGGGTGCTCTCGCGGTACCGCCACGCCGTGGAGGAGGTCGACCGTGCGCTCGCCGAGTTCCGGCCCACGCAGGCCGCCACGACGCTCTACGACTTCCTCTGGCACGACCTCGCCGACCGGTACGTCGAGATCGCGAAGGAAACGCTCCTCGGCCGCCGCGGCGAGCCGGCCCAACGGGAGGCGCGCGAGACGCTCTTGTTCGTCGTGGAGCGCTCGCTTCGCCTGCTCCACCCGTTCGTTCCGCACGTGACGGAGGAGCTCTGGCACGCGCTCCCGCACCCCGACGCTCTCCTCGCGGCCTCGGCTTGGCCCCGCGCGGACGAGGCCCCCTCCGACCCGGCGGCCGAGGTCGAGATGGAGCCCGTTCTCGAGACGGTCCGCCTTCTCCGCAACCTGCGATCGGAGGAGAAGGTCCCCGTCACCGCGACCCCGAAGGCGTGGGTCCGCCCGAGCGGCCCCGAGGTCGCTCGCATCCTCTCCTCCGAGCGGAGCACGGTGGAGCGCCTCGTCCGTCTCCGCTCGCTCGAGCTCCTCGGCCCGGGGAACGAGGTTCCTCCAGGGACCGGGCGGAGGGTCGCCGCGTTCGGCGAGTGCTTCCTGGAGCGGCCGGTAGCTTCGGGAGCGACCGCGGAAGCTCTCCTCAAGGAGCGGGAGAAACTGTTCGCCCTCCTCGAGAAGACCCGGGCCCGGCTCGCGGACCCCGGGTTCCGGGACCGGGCGCCCCCCGAGGTCGTGCGGGAGGCCGAGGCAAAGGCGACCGAGCTCGCGGAACGGGTCCGGCGCATCGACGAGCATTTGAAGGAGGACGGCGCGTCGTCCGTGGCACCTCCATGACCCCTCCCTCACGCCCGACGCATCCGTCGCGCCCGACGAAACCGGCGACGAAGAAACGGACCGAACCCGCGCCGAAGCGACCGACGACCGTCACGATCGAGACGGTCCAGCTTCCCGGCGGAGCGCGCCCCCACCCGGCGCTCGGGCTCGGCCTCTGGGCGCTCGGCCGCTGGACCCCCGAGGACGAGGCCCGCACGAAGGCGACGGTCGGGCGCGCCTATGAACGCGGGATCCGTTGGTTCGACACCGCCGAGGTCTATGGCAACGGCCGGTCCGAGCGGGTGCTCGGGGAGGTGCTCGCGCGCGTCCCGGGCGCGGCCCCGGACGCCTACGTGGCGACCAAGGTCTCCTGGGAACACCTCCGGGCGAACCAGGTCCGGGCCGCCCTGATCGGCAGCCTCGAGAAGATGGCCCGCCGCTCGGTCGACCTCTACCTCATCCACGCTCCCGAAGCGCACGTCCCCCTCGCGGAGACGATGGGTGCCCTCGAGGCGCTTTGGAAGGAGGGCAAGGTCGGCGCGATCGGCGTCTCTAACTTCTCGGTCGAGGAGCTCGAGGAGGCGGCCCGCCACCTCTCCGAAGCGAAGATTGTCGTCAACCAGCTGCGCTACAACCTGTTCCTTCGGGACGACGTCGACCCGGTGCGGGAGTACTGCCGCTCGCACGGGATCCTTATCGAGGCGTACACTCCGCTCGCTCGGGGCCTTCTGCACGGACGCTACCTGGACGGCAAGAAGGTCCCGCGGGAGGTCCGCGAGTTCGCGCACCGTCCGTTCGAACCGGACATCCTTCCCGAGATCCTCGAGCGGGGGCGGGCGTTGCGGGACCTCGCCTCCGACGCGCACGTGCCCCTCGGCTCGATCGCGCTCCACTGGCTGCGGAAAATGGGCGCTGCCCCGGTGTTTGGCGCCAGCCGGCCCGAGCAGATCGACTCTAACCTAGCCGCGTGGGCGGTCCGTCCCCCCGACCGCGTCCTCGATCGGGCCGACCGCATCGCGCGGGGGGATCGTGCTTAGGCTCGTCGCGCTCGACATGGACGGTACGCTCGTCGACGTGGCGAGCTCCTGGCGGGTCGTCCACGATTACTTCGACGACCACAACGACGAGGGGCTGCGTCGCTTCCTCGCGAACGAGATCGATGACGAGGAGTTCATCCGTATGGACATCCGCGTCTGGTGGCGTCATGCCCCCGAGCTCACGGTGGACGACCTCGAACGGATCCTCGCGCCGGTCCCGCTCATGCCCGGGGCCGCCGAGCTGATCCGCGGGATCCATGCCCTCGGGGCGCGCACGGCGATCGTCAGTGGGGGACTCGATCTCCTCGCCCGACGCATCGGGCGCGAGCTCGGGATCGAGGTCGTGCTCGCGAACGGGGTCCGGGTGAACGCGGAGGGGCGCCTCACGGGCGAGGGGATCGTCCGCGTCCCGATCCACGGGAAGGAGGGCGTCCTCGCCCAGCTGCAACGGCAACTGGGCGTGACCCCCGAGGAGACGGCGTCCGTGGGGAACTCCGAGATCGACGTGGGCCTCTTTCGCCGCAGCCGCGTCGGGGTCGCCTTCCGACCCGAGGACGACACGGTGCGGAACGCCGCGACCGCCGTCGTCACCGAACGGAACCTGGCCCGCGTCCTGGACACGCTCGGCGGATTCCCCCGGGCCTCCCCGTGACCGGATAGCCTTTTACCCCGTCTCTCGGTCCCCGGCCCCTCCGATGGAGTCGTACCAGGCCCTCCTCGCGCGCGCGCACGAGAAGCTCCCGCCCATCCGCACCGGCGGCGAGCGCTTCCAGGTGCCCGAGCCGGACGTGATGACCGACGGGAAGAACACGGTCATCCGCAACCTCCAGGAGATCACGGGGGTCCTGCGGCGCGAGCCCGCGCACGTCATCGGGTTCCTCGCGAAGGAGTTCGGATGCCCCGGTGTCCTCGACCTTCCGCGCGGCGTCTTGAAGTCGCGTCTCACGAAGGACCAGATCGGCCAGCGCCTGCGCGATTACACCGTGAAGTACGTGATCTGCTCGGAGTGCAAGCGGCCCGACACCCACCTGCAGAAGGAAGGTCGGTTCACGCTCCTCATCTGCGAGGCGTGCGGCGCCCAGCGCCCCGTCACGGTCCGCAAGGTGGTCACGCCCGAGAAGCCGAAGACCCCGGTCGTGGTCGGCGAGGTCTATCGCCTCACGATCGAGGACGTCGGCCGCCGTGGCGACGGGGTGGCGAAGAAGGAAGGGTTCGTGATCTTCGTCACGGGCGCGAACCAGCGCGGCACGACGGTCAACGCGAAGGTCACCAAGGTCCTCGGCAACAACGCGTACGCCGTCGTCGAACCGTAGCGGACCATGCGGAGCCTCCGCTGGATGGGCCTCCTCGGCCTCTACATCGGGGCCCAGGTGGTCGGGCTCGCGCTCTCCGCGCCGTTCCGCTCGGAGGGGTTCGCCTCCACGTCCAACGCCCAGAGCCCCACGGCCCCGATCTTGCTCCTCGCAGTCATCATCATCGCGCCGCTCTTCATCCTCTTCTTCGCGCGCCGGAGCGGGGGCGTCCCCGCGCTGCGCCATTTCATCCTGCTCGCCATCGCGGGATCGCTCTACATCACGCTCTTCGCGACGTTCTCGATCTTCCCGCCGGGGCTGATCCTGCCGCCGCCGTACGCGGCCGAGCTCGCGTTCAATCCCGCTCTCACCTTCGCCGCGATGGTCAGCGCGGGGCTCTACTTCGCGCTCCTGGTCGAGCCCCAGTGGTATATCGTGGACCTTGCGGGCTTCCTGGCCGCGGGCTCGCTCATCGCGATCTTGGGGATCTCCTTCGGGATCCTCCCGGTGTTCATCCTGCTGATCGCCCTCATGGTGTACGACGCGATCGCGGTCTACCGGACGAAGCACATGGTCTCCCTCGCCGACGTGGTGGTCGACATGCACCTTCCCATCCTCATGGTCATGCCGGATTCGCCCGGCTACGACTACCCGAGCGCGCCGACGCTCGCCGAGCAGCGGGGGCAGCCGACCGAGGAGCGCGCCGCGCTGTTCATGGGCCTCGGGGACGTCGTCTTCCCCGGTGCGCTCATCGTCTCCGCGTTCGTCTGGCTTCCCACGGGCCACGGCTTCCTCGGAATCGGCGCGAACCTCTGGGCGGCGCTCGGGGCCCTGGTCGGCTCCCTCGTGGGCTACGCGGTCCTGATGCGGGTCGTCCTTCGGGGGAACCCGCAGGCGGGGTTGCCGTTCCTGAACGGCGGCGCGCTCCTCGGTTACGCCGTCGTCTACATCCTCCTGCTCCACTCGCTGACCCTGGGTTTGACCGGAGGGCTTTAACCCGGCTCGACTCCCCCCGGACGTGCCGCGCAAGGTAGAGGACGTTCGGATCGACGACGCGCCGTCGCTCGACACGCTCATCCGTCGGCTCGAGGCCGGCGGAGGGTTCAGCGCGAAAGAGGTCGCCACCGGCGTCGACCTGCTCGCCCGGATCCTCGCCGACCGCGAGATGACCACCTTCCTCTCGTTCCCCGCCGACATCGTCTCGACCGGCACCCGGGGGGTCCTCGCGACCCTCGTTCGGGAGGGGTACGTGGATGCGATCATCACCACCTGCGGAACGCTTGACCACGACCTCGCGCGCTCGTTCCGCTCGTACTACCACGGGGACTGGGACCTCGACGACGCGGCCCTCCACCGCCGGCACGTCTACCGGCTCGGGAACATCATCATCCCGGAGGCGAACTACGGCGCCATCCTCGAGCGGAAGATGCGGGTCATCCTCGACCGGCTCTGGGCGGGCGGGACCCGGGCGCTCTCGACCCGAGCGCTCTCCGCCGCAATCGGGGAGGCGATCCCCGCGAAGGAGCGCTTGAGCATCCTGCGCGCCGCGTACGAGCGGAAGGTGCCGGTCATCGTTCCCGGGATCACGGACGGGGCCGTCGGCTCGCAAGTGTGGCTCTACTGGCAGGACCATCGCGCTCTCTCCTTCGACCTGCTCAGCGACGAGCAGCTCCTCTCCGACCTCGTCTACGGGGCGAAGCGGGCCGGCGCGGTGATGCTGGGGGGCGGGATCTCGAAGCATCACACGATCTGGTGGAACCAGTTCCGCGGCGGCCTGGACGCGGCGCTCTATCTCACGACCGCGGTCGAATGGGACGGGAGCCTCTCGGGCGCCCGGACCCGGGAAGCGGTCTCCTGGGGCAAGGTGAAGACGACCGCTCGCCACACCACCGTGACCGGCGACGTGACCGTCCTCTTCCCCTTGATGGTCGGGGCGGCGCTCGAACGGATCCGATAGACCCGAACGGGCGCCTCCCCGTCAGGGACGGAAGGTCCGAGACGAGCGGCGGTGCTTCCGCAACGTCCGTTCGATGACCTCGACACCGATCCCGGGGCCTCGGGGCACTTCGAGCGTGCTCCCGGGCCCGAGGACGAACGGAGGGTCGGTGAGGTCCTCGCGGTAGTACCGGTCGCTCGCCGAAAGGTCGGAGGAAAGGACGAACGGGGGCGTGGAGGCGAGGGCGACGTTGTGCGCCCGCCCGATCCCGGACTCGAGCATCCCTCCGACCCACGACGGCACCTTGGCTCGGGCGGCCCGTCGGGCGAGGGAGGACCCGATCCCCAGCCCGCCGACGCGTGCGACCTTCACGTTGAGGCTGGTGACCGCTCGCGCCTCGAGGGCGTCCTCGAGGGAGGGACCATCCACGATCGATTCGTCGAGGCAGACCCGGAACCGGGCGCCGCGCGCGAGCGCGGCGTGCGCGCGAATGGCTCGGTCGGCGAACGGCTGCTCGACCTGAGCGACACCGTACCTCTCCGCCCAGGCCTGGATCTGGGCCACGGCCCGAGGGGGATACGCTTGGTTCGCGTCGACCCACAGTTCCACGTCGGGGTACTCGCGCCGAACGGCCGCGATGGGCCTCGAATCCCAGCCGGGACGGACCTTGAGCTTGATCCGACCGTACCCATCCTCGAGATACCGCCCCACCCGGTCGACGAGCTTGGGGATGCTCGGTTGGATCCCGACGCTCACCCCGACTCGGACCCGTCTCCGGAGACCGCCGAGGACCCGCGCGAGGGAGCGATGCTGGACCTTAGCGCGGAGGTCCTGGAGAGCGATCTCCACGGCCGCCTTCGCCATCGGATTCCCCCGGAACCGGGCGGCCTCCCGGGAGAACGCTTCGGGGGTCGGGTCGCGGAGCCGAAACAGGATTGGGATCAACCGCTTGACGATCATCCATCGGGCGGTGGCCACGCTCTCCGACGAGTAGAGGGGATCGGCCGCGGCGGCGCACTCCCCCCAGCCGACGGTCCCGTCCTTCGTCTCGGCGCGAACGAGAAGGAACCGACGACGGTACTCGACCCCGAAGCTCGTCTCGAACGGTTCGACGAGCGGCAGCTCGACCTCATCGAGACGCACCGAAGTGAGACGCATGGTGACCCGGCGACGACTCCCCACGCCTACATAAGTCGGGGACACGGGCCGACTCCGAGAGGAGGCTCGGCCACGAGGCTTTATCTCCCGCGTCCTCGTCGGGCCGCCCCATCCTTGGGCCCGTAGCTCAGCTCGGTAGAGCAGGCGGCTCTTAACCGCAAGGTCAGGGGTTCGAATCCCCTCGGGCCCGTCGACCCGGCGCCGTCACGGCACGATGAATCTCACACTCGTCGAGCCGTATAGAGGGGGGTCAACATGGGGATTTCGACTTTGCCACCGAACTGGTCGTCGACGACCCTTCCTAGTTCGGTGAGGAACCATTCTCGCTTCTTGGGGGGCAGTGTGACCACCTCTGAGAACGTTCCCCACAACGCCCGAACTTGGGCGGTCCTTAAGGTCACGGTCCACCGCACGTCCTCTCTCGAGATGCGGTCGAACATTCCGACGACTTCCAGCGCGCGAAGCCGGTCCCTGCGGTCTCTTACGGCACTCGCTTTGGTGGGGCCCCTTGCCGTCCGACCGTAGAGTTCCCTGTAGAGAGGTTGGAGGGCCCGATGAAAGGGACTTGGACGATAGGGGTCTCCGTGGTAATTGTTCCATGTCGCCCACCAACCCCCAGGCTTGAGCGCCCGAGCCACCTTTCGCAGGGCGAACCGTTCGGGTAACCAGTGAAAGCTGGTCGCCGCAACCCCGAGGTCGAATCCTCCTCGGGAGAGCCTGACCCTCTCGAACGGCTCCCTGAGAATCCTCACCCGACCGGTCTGCGTTCCCAGTCGCTTCGCGAGATACCGAGCAAGACGACGGTCGGGTTCGACCAGCGTAATCGGATTCGCCCCGAGTTTCAGCAGCGCTCTCGTGGCAATCCCGGTGCCCGGCCCGATCTCAAAGACCGATGTACCGGGGCGAAGGTCGCAGCGCGTCGTGAGAATCTCGTAGACCTGCGGCGGGTAGGCGAGACGAGCGCGGTCGTACGCATCGGGGTCTCGCCCGAACGCGCGTTTCCGGACTCGCCGAGGGGCGGTCCTCACCATAGACGAGATGGGGGCTTGCCCGTGGATAAGGCTCTCTCCTCCCCGTCGAAAACGCGCGCCGGACGGCTGGATTCGAAACCCGTCCACGGGCGAACCCCCGCGGGCCTGTGGCTCACCCCGGGCTGGGAGCGGACGCTTCCGCTGCGATCCTCGCGCGCGTCGAGGTTGCGCAGACGAGGAGCAGGATCATGGCCACGACGTTCAGTACCGGCAAGGGAAAGAGGACCGCGGCCAGCTTGAACGTGGCGGAGTTGTAGCGCGTCCCGAGCCGCCAGATTCCGATCAAGAGGCCGAGGATGCCGACGAAGGCGGCGATTCCCAGGACCCCGAGGGCGGCCACAACAATCAGGGCAGTCCCCTGGTCGGTGCAGGGCAAGCCGGGAGGGTTCGAGAACCGTCCACAGCTGCCGGCCTGGTAGACCACCCAAACGAAGGCGACGAGGGTGATGAGAAGGAGCGGAACGACCGCCAAGAGGAGCAGGACCAACTTGGCGGGGTTCGAGAACCGAGGATCATGGTACTCGAGGGTGATGAACGCTCCCCGGAACGCAATCAGTTCCAGGAACGTGAGGATGGCCGATACCAAGATCAGGATGCCGAGCCCGACGATCGACGCGCTGGCGAGGGCGAAGAGCGCCGCGAGTCCCACTAGCACGCCGAGCAGGCCAAGGATGGCGGCGGCGGTGACGCGGGTGAGCGCGTACCGGTCGTCCGCGCTGTCGTCCGAGGTCTTTTCTCGGCCGAGCGGAGGCAAGGGCAGATTCTGCCGTATCGGGGTGACCGACGGAATCGACGGCTCGAGGGCTTTCTGGCCACCGCCTTGAAACACATTGCCCGCCAAGCTGGCCCCGCAGGAGGTGCAGACCGTGGCTTTCGGGAGGATCGATTGACCACAGAACGAGCAGAAGCGTGCGGTCACGCGAGCGGGGACCGGCGTCCCCCCGCATTGATTCACCGACCGATACTCTGCCCGCTGCCTCACAGTCCTCGGACCAATCTCCTGTCCGAGCCACAACCTTCCGCGCCGGGGTCCAGGCCCTCGCGCGCTTCGGAGCTGGGCTCGGCCAGGTGTCCTTCGTCCGGAAAGGCGGTCTAGGAAGTCGAGCCGGGTGCCGAGAGACCGGTCCGAGCGACGATCTGCCCCGGGTGCTGCCACCAATAGTACAGGATTACTCCCACCACCGCGGCCCTGAGGTAAATCGAAAGGCCCATCATCCAGGAGGTGACGTCGATCGTGAAGCTGCCGCCTTCGAATATCGTCACGACTTGCGACCCGAGGAAGCCGAGCTGACCGGCGATCCATGGGCCGAGAGGCTGGTGGAACCCGAACAATAGGTTCCCCACGAAGTAGTACCCCACGTCGTTCATCAGGGAGACGAGGAGGCCGAGGCTCGTCGCGAGGGGCCATGACTCCCAGCCCTCGAAGACGATCAGGACCCCGAAGGGGGCCATGTAGGTGAGGATCAGCCAGACGCCGTAGGCCGGGACGCTCTTCCCGAACAGGTCGATCCAGTTGATCAGAATAAGCCCGTAGAACGCCGAGAAGAGGATCAGCTTCAGCAGCACGAACTGGCGGGGGTCGGTCGGATGGAGCCCCGTGACCACCGTCTCGATGCCGGTGACGAGCAGGATGATGCCGACCAGGATCGCGAAGCTGGCGAGGGCCAGCCCCTCGAAGGCGACCGAGACCACGACCAGCAGGACGATGAGCGCTCCGGTGCTGGCCATCGAACCGCGTAGCCACAGAGGGACGGCCACCCGACCGGCCTGGAAGATTCGACCGAATCCCATCAGGACCAACGCGACGGCGAGAACGAACGTTCCGGCCGTGGCCGCGAGGTTCGGGTCGAGGATGGCGAACGTCGCCAGGGCGAGCGCGATCACGCCCAGCCCGAAGATCCCCCACGACCCGATGGCCCGCCATCGGAAGTGCGGGGCTCGGAGCTGAAACCAGTTTTCGGACAGCAATCGGCCTCCGGCCAGGATCGTCTGGCCGGAAACCAGGACCACGGCTTCTGCGAGGAGGAGGTCGAGGCCCTTGATGGAATACTCAAGGGTGGCGAGGACGACGACCGCGAACGCCACGGAGAACAGGCCTAGGAAGACCTGGGTCCCCCGCCCGACATTGGCACGACGGGTGGCTCTCCGCTTCTCGTCCTCACTGGACCGAGGGGCGCGGGGGCGCCGCGAGGGCCATAACGACCGCTTCCCCGAGGCTTTGGCCAACGAGCGTCCCGGTACGATGGGCTCCGAGGGGCCGGTCGCGCTGGAAGACACGATCTACGCGCTCCGCGTTCCCTTCAGAACGTAGTCGAAGAACCGCTCGGTGATCCCCTCGGAAGTCCACTCCGCACGAAGCCGCGTCTTCTTCTCGACCCGGCGCAGTTCGGAGAGGAGGTGGCGGTTCAGCTCCCGCGCGCTCGAGCCTTCCATCTCGGCTTGGACCCGAAACTCGCCTTCCTTCTCGCCCCCCGTCACCGATCCCCGGGTGAACATCCGTTCGAGGACAGGCTTCACGGCGACGGAGTGGTCCGTACTGATCTCAGCGCGGAGGGAATACCGTTTCGACGTCATCGCGTCCTTCCCGATGAATGGGAAACCCGCAAAGCGCTTGCTTCCGCAGCGTTCCCGGGCACCACCGGTTCGAATCGTCCTTCGGAATGGCCTCGGGACGGTCCCTGCCGCACGGAGACGTCACCAGTGCCACCCTCATCAGCCGCTATGCGGTCCGCCCTGCTGAGGACCGGTCATGAAGTGGGTGACTCGAGAGAGAGCGAGAGTGGACCGGATCGCCTGTCCGTGGCTCATCCGAAAGTTCATCGACGCCCGGGCGGAGTTCCTGTACGTCCCGAAGGAGAAGGTACGGGAGGTGGCCGAGCGGGAGGGGGCCATCCCGTTCGACACACCGGGGACGGAGCTCCACCACTACGAGGAGGGGGGGAAGGAATACGTGAGCTTTGACGCGATTATCCGAAAATACCGACTCACGGACCCAGCCCTGCTCGAACTCGCGAAGATCGTGCGGGTGGCCGATGGCGGCTCCGGTCGGGAACCCGAGGCGGCCGGACTCGAAGCCGCCGCGACCGGGTTTCGCATTCTGGCACGGGACGACCTCGAGAACCAGCGCCTTCAGTTCCCTCTCTACGATGCCCTCTACGCCTACTGCACGTGGAAGGTCGAGCAGGGCGGACGGCTCGAGCACACCGGCCGGGGACCCTCAGCCTAGCGGACGGGACCTCCGTCGCGTGAACGATCGGAGATTTCGGTCGGGACCCACGGGAGCTGATGTCGGGGCCGATGATCGAGGACCCTCCCGCGGGTTCGAGCCCGCCGTCGGCCCGCGTCGATCGCATCCTCCTGATGGGGACCCGAACGGCCCGGGGGTTCGGGGCCGGCGCCCTTTCGATCGTCATCGCGCTCGATCTCTCTGGGGCGGGCTACTCCTCGTTCGCCATCGGCATCCTTCTCGGGCTGGCCCTGGGAGGGGCCGCGGCCTGGGCCATCGCCGTACCCCGTATCGAGCTTCGCTGGCGTCGTCGGTCGGTGTTCGCGTTGTCGGCGGGGGCGCTGGCCCTGGGAGGTCTCCTGCTGTGGGTCGACCTTGGGAACCCGGCCGTTCTCCTGGCCGCCCTCCTCCTAGGGGGAATCGTCGCCGGAGGGGCCGACGTGAGCCCTCTCGGGGCGCTCGAGCAGGCCGCCCTCGCGGGAACGACAGCGGATCGTGTTAGAACCCAAACCTACGCGGTCTACAACCTGCTAGGGTATGTGGGGGTCGCGCTGGGAGCTCTCGCCGCCGGGCCGCTCAACGCGTTGGGCGGTCCGACGTTCCCGGGCTTTCCGGCGGGCCCTCACGATGCAACGTTGCTCTTCTACGGTCTTCTCGGTCTCGCCCTCGTCCCCGCCTATCGAAGTCTCTCGAGCGAGGTCGACCGTCGGGCGGCGGGAGAACGACCCTCCCCGCTCTCCCCGCCGAGCCGGCCGGTCGTCTACTCGCTCTCCGCCCTGTTCTCGGTCGATGCCTTCGCCGGCGGGCTCATCGTGAACAGCCTGGTCGTCTACTACTTCGCCTCCCAATTCCACCCTGGGGTCGACCTTCTCGGCTTCGTCTTCTTCCTGAGCAACATGGCCGCCGGGCTTTCTCTGATCTTGGCCGCGCCGCTAGCCCGGCGGTTCGGTCTCGTCAACACCATGGTCTTCACCCACATCCCATCGAACGTGTTCCTCATCCTCGTCGTGGTGGCTCCCTCCTTCCTGATCGCGTCGGTCCTCTGGGTGGCGCGGGCTACTCTCTCCCAGATGGACGTTCCGACGCGCCAGTCCTACACGCAAGCGGTCGTGCCCGCCGAGGACCGCGCGGCGGCCGCGGGTTACACGACCGCGGCTCGCAGTTGTCAGGCCTTCGGCGCACCGGTCACGGGGGCGTTCCTCTCGGCCGGCGGGCCGTGGGTGACCGCGCCCTTCGCCCTCGCCGGATGCGTGAAGATCGGCTACGACGCCGCCGTCTATACCCGGTTCCGGAAACTGCGTCCGCCCGAGGAGCGACCGTAGGGGGTCACCGTCCGCCTCCGATTGCGCCACGCCTCCGAGGGTTGAGCCGAGTTGACCCCTGCGTCTTAGGCTCACCTCTGCTCCATCTTCCCAACGATCTATGGACGCGCGAGGAGTGTGGAAAGGGGGGTTCGAGACCCTCCTCGAAGACGGCCGAGGTCACACCGTCACGGTCGACCTGCCGGCGGATGAAGGGGGACGGAACGCGGGCACCTCCGCTCTCGAACTCGGTGTCCTCTCTCTGACCGGATGCATTTCCACGATCTTCGCCCTCGTCGCGCGAAAGCGGAGGCTTTCGTTCACGGGTCTAACCGTCTCGTTGACCGCCGAGCGAGCCGCCGGCGCTCCGACGATCCAGAGAGTTCACGGAAAGCTCGAGGTGGAAACCAAGGCGTCGAAGGAGGAGGCAGAGACCGTCCTGCGTCTCACGCTGAAGACCTGTCCTATGGGGGTTCTGTTCGAGCAGGCCCACATTCCCGTGGACGTGACCGTCGCCACCATCCCACCTAGGCCGATGGAATCGCACCGCCCCGGGGGGACTGCGAACCAGGCGTCCGTGTAGGTTCTGGGAGACTGTTCTCCCACCCCTCGGGCTCCATTATCCGAGCCTGGGCGTTTGCTCCTTCGATGAAGGTCGAGGTTTGGACCGACGTCATATGCCCGTGGTGCTACATCGGGCGTAAGCGGTTCGAGAAGGCCCTGGCGCAGTTCGTCCACCGGGAAACTGTGGAGATCGTCTTCCGGAGCTTCGAGCTCGACCCAGACGCGCCGGTCCAGTCCGACATGACCCTGGAGGAGAAGCTCGCCACCAAGTACGGGCTCTCGCCGACCGAGGCCCGTGCGGCCAACGAACGCGTCACGAGGATCGCGGCGGAAGAAGGACTTCAATTCCGCCTGGACCTGGCTCGGCCGACTAACACGCTCGCCGCTCATCGCCTGCTCCAGCTCGCCTCCGTTAGGCACATCCGGCCGGTGGTCGAGGAGCGGCTTCAGAAGGCCTACTTCGCGGAGGGAGCGTCGCTCGCCGACCCCGTAACCCTGCTTCGCCTGGTCACCGAGGCGGGGCTGAAGGAAGAGGACGTCCGCCATGTGTTGGCGGGCCAGGCGTTCACGCTACAGGTCCGAGCGGATGAGAAGGCGGCGGCGGCCCTAGGAGCCAGGGGGGTCCCGTTCTTCGCGTTCGACCGCCAGCAGATGATGTCGGGAGCTCAGCCGACCGACTTCTTCCTTCAGATGCTCAGCTCCTCCATCGACACAGAGTCGAGCTCCCTCCTAGGCGACTGAGCCCGTCTTCGGCCGCGACCGCAGGTCGATCACGCTTTCGCAGCCACCTGGAAGAGGTTGTGACGAGCTCGCCGTCGGGAGGAATTGGCTGGTCGGCTCGGCTCGTGGACCACCGTGTGAATAATTACCCGGTTTCTGCTACGGACCAAGGTGGAGCGGAACCTAGCGCTGAGGGATTTTGGTCGCACGGGCTTCACGATCACGCCCATTGGTCTCGGAACCTGGGCGATAGGAGGGGGCGGATGGGCCTTCGGATGGGGGCCCCAGGACGACGAGCGCTCGGTGGAGGCGATCCGACGGGCGTGCGAGCTCGGGGTGGATTGGATCGATACGGCGCCGGTGTACGGGTTGGGGCACGCGGAGGAGGTGGTGCGGAAAGGGGTCGCGGGGCTCGACCGGCGTCCCAGGATCTTCACGAAGGTCGGGTTCCGATGGGGCGCCGACCGAAGGACCGTCAACAGCCTCAAGGCCGACTCGATCCGCGAAGAGGTGAAGGCGAGTCGAAAGCGGTTGGGCGTCGATACGATCGACCTGGTCCAGGTCCACTGGCCGCAACCGGAGTCCGATATCGAGGAGGGATGGCGCACCCTCGCCGAGCTGAAGGATCAGGGGGTGGTTCGACACATCGGCGTCTCCAACTTCAACGTGGCCCAGATGGAACGGGCGGCCGCCATCGCGCCGGTGGAGACGTTGCAGCCTGAGTATTCGCTGGTCCATCCCGATGCCGAGCAAGAGATCCTACCGTACGCCCGGACCCACCGAATCGGGGTGATCGCCTACGGGCCGATGGGCTACGGCCTGTTGACCGGGGCCATCACCGCCGAACGGGTGGCTCGGATGCCGTCCGATGATTGGCGTCGTCGGGACGACGAGTTCAAGGAGCCACGACTTTCCCGGCACATCGCCCTCGCCCGCCTGCTCGCGGACATCGGGAAGCAACACGGGGGACGGTCATCGGCTGAGGTTGCCCTCGCATGGGTGCTCGCGAACCCGGCGGTCACCGGAGCCATCGCCGGCGGCCGGTCGGCGGAGCAGGTGGACGGGTTTGCCGGGGCGATGTCCCTGCGTCTCACCCCCGAGGACCTCGAGCGGGTCCAAACCTTCCGCGCGGAGCACCCGTAGCACGGTACAGCTCCGGGGCGAGACGGGGGTGGCGACCCGGCGCTCGCACCCATCGGAGTCCAACGAGCAGAGCCCACCGTGGGTGCAATTGCGCGCACACCTACGGCTCGGGCGACGCGTGGGAGGGACCGGCTCAGGGCTGGTAGGACCCGCCGCCCCGGCCGGGCAACGTTCCGTGAGCCGACGCGAAACCGGAAGGCCGGGGAAGCGGCGGGCCGACCGGCGACGGAACGGTTCCCGCTCCGACCACCCCTGGGGGCGCTACGAGGCCTGTTCGTGTTCCTCGGTCGTCTCGGCGTCCTTCCCTTTCGCTCCCTTCTTGGGCGGGTTCTTCAGGATGTCACCGCTGATCCGGTCGAGCTCGGCCATGAGGACGTCAATGTCGGGCTCCGCTCCGGCCGGAGCGGGCACGGCGGCCGCGGGCGCCGCCCTCCCCGTACCTGCCGGGATGCCACCGGGCGAGGCTTGACCAACGTCCTCCGGCGTTTCGAGGTAGGCCGGCGCGGGTGAGGCAGGAGCTGCGCCCGCCGGCGGGGTCGGCTCCTCCTGCCAGGCCTGCATCGGGGGTACGGTCCCTCCGCGGGGTCGTCGGCGGCGCCCGAGGATGGCGAGAGCGACGAGGATGGCCACGACCAGCACGACGATGATGATCCCGACATAGGTCCAGTACGACGAGGAGCTCGACGACGGCGACGTCACCGTTACGGCAGGTGTCGCGGCCGATGTCTGTGAGCTCGGCGACGTGGCGGTGTCCGTCACCTCTAGCTCGAACGAATACGTGTCGCCCGCCGTCAACGTGTTCGGGGCGATGGAACACGTTTCGGTGTTGCCGCCTGCCGCTCCGACGCCGCCGTTCCTAGCGCACTGGGCCGCGGGTGCGTACGCCCCGCCGTTGACCGAGACCAACCACTCCCAGGCGTAGACCGGGGTCCCCGTCGTCGGGATCGTTCCTGTCACGGTCAATCCCTGGTCGACGTTCAACGACGTGGCGCTCAAGGTCGGCGTGGCCGGCGCCGCCAGCGCCGGGTTCACCGTGACCGCCGATGAGGGGGACGTCTGCGACTCGGCCAAGGTCGCGCTGTCCGTCACCCGGTAACAGAAGTACGTCGTGGTCGTCGGCGAGGCGGAGTACGTCGCGGACTTCGCTCCTGGGATCGGTGTGCCCAACGCAGTGCAGGCGCTGGCCGTTCGGCCCGAGTACCACTGGTAGGTGTGACCGCTCGACCCACCCGAAGAGTTCGCCGTCAGCGTGACCGACTGGCCGCTGTCCAGGTTCGGTGATGCCGGCGTGGGGGCGCCGGCCGTCAGCGCCGAGCTCACCGTCACCGTCGAAGAGGCCAATGACGTCACGGTCACCGGGGTCGATGCGCTGTCTGTTATCCTTAGCTCCAGAGCGTACGTGTCCCCCGCGGTGAGAGCGCTCGCTGCGATGGAGCACGTTTCCGGGGTGCCTCCGACCGCGCCGGCACCGTTAGCGACGGCACACTGCGTCGCCGCCGCGAACCCTGCCCCGTTGATCGATATCCGCCACTGCCAGGAGTAGGTCGACGTCCCGGTCGACGGGATCACGCCCGTGCTGGTGAACACCTGGTTGACATCCAATGCGGTCGCGCTCACGGACAGCGTTGACGGCGCCGTCAGCGCCGAACTCACCGTCACCGCCGAACTCGTCGCCGAGCTGGCGACCTCGGGGACCGACGCTCCGTCCGTCACCTCGAGCTGGAACGTGTAGGTGTCTTTTGTCGTAAGCGTGCTCCCTGGGACGATGCACGTCACCGTGGCGCCTTCGCTCGCCCCGCTGCCGTTGTTCACCGCGCACTGCGTCGCGTCAGCGAAGCCGCCCCCGTTGATCGAGATCAACCACTGCCAGGAGTAGGTCGACGTCCCGGTCGACGGGATCGTCCCTGTCACCACCAACGCCTGGTCCGCATCCAACGCCGTCGCGCTCACTGTTGGACTGGCCGGAGTGGCGAGCGGCGAGCCCACCGTCACCGTCGGAGAGACTGGCGATTGCTGGGTCTCCGGCGCCGACGCACTGTCCGTCACCTTCAGCTCAAACGCGTAGGTGTCGCCGGCCGTGAGCGTGCCTACCGAGACCGTGCAGGTCTCTATGGCACCCCCGGCAGCTCCGGTGCCGCTGCTCACCGCGCACTGCGTCGCGTCAGCGTAGGCGCCACCGTTGGTCGAGATTAGCCACTGCCAGGAGTGGGTCGGGGTACCCGTCGACGGGATCGTCCCGGTAATCGTCAACACCTGGTCCGAATCCAGGGAGGCCGCGCTCGCGGAGGGTGTCCCCGGTGACGTCAGCGCCGAGCTCACGGTTACCGTCAAAGAGGCGGACGATGTCTGAGTCTCAGGAGACGTCGCGCTGTCCGTCACCATCAGCTCGAAACTGTAGGTGTCGCCAGTGGCCAGCGTGCTCGCCGCGATGTTGCATGTCTCCGTCGCAGCGTCGGTCGCGCCACCGCCGCCGTTGACAGCGCATTGCGTGGCACTCGAGTAGGGACCGCCATTGACCGAGACCAGCCACTGCCACGCATAGGTCGACGTTCCCGTGCTGGGGACCGTTCCGGACACAGATGATGCCTGGTTGACGTCCAACTTCGTCGCGCTCAGCGTCGGGGCCGCGGGTGCGGTCAGTGCCGAGTTCACCGTCACCTCGGAAGAGGCGGACGAAGTTTGCGTCTCGGGAGACGTCGCACTGTCAACGACCTGGAGTTCGAACACGTAGGTGCTCCCCGCCGACAGCGAGTCCGCCGCGATGGAGCACGTCTCCGTGTCGCTCGCCTCCGCTCCCGTGCCATTGTTCACGGCACACAGGGTCGTGCTGGAGTAGGCTCCCCCGTTGACCGAGACCCGCCACTGCCAGGAATAGTACGGCGTGCCGGTTGACGGGAGGGTACCCGTGGCCGTCAAGCCTTGGTCCAGATCCAACGCTGTGGCGCTCACCGTCGGTGCTGCCGGCGCAGTCAAGGTGGAGTTCACCGCGACATCCGCGGTCGCCGACGTCGCGGAGCCGAGGTTCGTATCCATCACTACGTAACAATAGTATGTCGTGGAGGTGGGAGAGGCAAGGTACGTGGCGAAGTTCGCCCCGGTTATCGGCGAGCTCAACGCGACGCACGCCGCCGGCGTGCTGCCCGTGTACCACTGGTAGGTATAGGGACTTGCGCCTCCGGAGGGAGTCGCGGTCAGCAGGACCGACTGCCCGCTGTCGAGGACGACGGACGCGGGGGATGGAGTTCCACCTGTCAGGGCCGAGCTCGTCGTTACAGCCGCGGACGGGGGCGACGTCACCACTACCGACGTCGTGGCACTGTCCGTTACTTTGAGTTCGAAACTGTACGAGGTGCTTGCGGCGAGGGTGTTGCCCGGAATCGAGCACGACTCCAAAGTGCCGGCGGCCGCGCCACTGCCGCCATTCACGGCACATTGTGTCGTAGGAACATAGCCGCCCACGCCATTCACTTCGACCAACCACTGCCAGGAGTACGGCGGCGTCCCCGTCACCGGGAGCGTCCCGTTCACCCACAGCTGCTGGTCCGCATCCAATGTCGTTGTGCTTGGCGTCGGAGCTCCTGGCGCGCCGAGCTGCGAGTTCACTACCACCTTGTCCCAGGTGGAACCCGCTGAGGTGGGCGTGGTGGCGCTGTCCGTTACCACGTAACAGTAGTACGTCGTGCCCGCCGACCCCGTCGGGGCCACGTACGTGCTGCTCGTCGCGCTTCCGATCAGGGTACCTGCACTGCAGGCCCCCGTCCCGGTCGCCGACGAATACCACTGGTACGTGTAAGGAGACGTCCCCAGCGATGGGTGCGACGTCAACGTGGCTGTCTGGCCGACATCATACGTCGGCCCGCTCGGGGTCACCGCCCCGGCCACGAGCGCCGAGTTCACGATCACCTTGTCCCAGGCAGAACCCGCCGAGGTGGGCGTGGTGGCGCTGTCCGTCACTACGTAACAGTAGTACGTCGTGCCGGCAGACCCCGTCGGTGCCACGTACGTGATGCCGGTCTCGCCGGAG
>Ga0209039_10000389_pt1 | contig 42830 bp, 14 predicted proteins | sample BogFormECP12_OM1_FD_188238 | JGI IMG/M metagenome (GOLD analysis project Ga0209039, IMG submission 188238) | Bog forest soil microbial communities from Calvert Island, British Columbia, Canada - ECP12_OM1 (SPAdes) (version 2) | ecosystem: Environmental > Aquatic > Freshwater > Wetlands > Bog ...
TTACAATCATCTTCGCGAAGATATGTGTGACGCCCCAGTTCGTGAATCTCTTCGAAGGAATGGGTCCGAACGGGTCCTTCGTCATCGGGTGGTTCGGCCGATTCGGTGGAGCTACAAACCTTTCCTTTTCCCTCAACTGGGTAGGCAAGTGCACGAATTCTTCGGTGGGGCTTGGCAGCACACAATGCAGTTTCACAGCGTATTGGGTAGGATACCTGAGCAACAACACCTCGGCCGGCCCGTATCTCATCGAAGGCCCGCTGGTCTACAATGGTGGGCCAACCTCTCCCCGGGGGGATTCTGTTCTGCCAGGGGCGAATTCATGGTTACTTCCCGCTATGGGAGGTATCGGAATCCTTGCCGCGATCGTTGTCGTCATTGGAGTGACCATTCGTAGACGGACCTCGGTGCGTGATGCGGTTCTCAGGGATCAGGAGGCAGGGGCCCCCGAAGGGGAATCGAATCCGGCCGGTCAAGAGCAAGCCTCCAGAGCCTCCGTGGGATTCGAATCTGATTTGTCGGCTGACAGGGCGGGGTCGACCGACCCTCTAGATGACATATTCTGAGGCACCAGAAGGGCAGGGGGGCAATCGCTCCCGCGTGTCCTCCCCGCTCGCTCCGCTCGTCGCTTCCCCCTCTTGCGGGCCGAGACGCTCGCGCGCGACGGGCGCCCGGCGATGTGACGCGATTACAAGCGGCCTCACGGAAGATTCGCGGGAGGCGGACGAGCGGTTCGCGTAACGGAGTTTCCTCGAACTCCGCGACGCGCCAAGGTCACCCGGGCGAAGATCGCGACCATCCCAAGTTCGGTCGCGGCGTAACGGGACGGCTCGCGGGATGCTATCAGTCGGAGGTCGCTCGTCTCGGGAGATAGACCGGACACCTCGGTCGAATCTTGCCCGGGCGAAAAATCCGTAAATGCCCCGGCGTTCTCACGTGATTCGGGGTTCCGCTCACGCTCTTTCGACCTAGACTTCGGTGGTATGGACGCCCGTATACACGTCCAGACTACACTATGCCCGCGGCGGCGGGGGCCATCCGTCGCACTATCTAAAGTCACCCGACGGGAACCCGCCGCAGTCCGGCGAGGAAATCGGGGGGCGTCGCGGTCGTCGTCAGGCTCGATCCGGACCCCGGGGGCGGGGCCGACCCTACGGCCCTTCCCGGGAGGGCTCCTCGTCCCCTTCCGTCGAACGCGCGATCTCGCTCAGAAGCTCGAAGGCGCGAAGCGCGTCCGTGGGGCGGAGAACGAAAAGCGTCTCGGTGTGGACGCTCATCATCTCGATGCAGTTCAGTCCGGCCCGACCGATCGCGTCCGCGAGGAACCCTAGGACGCGCGGCGTCGAGAGCACCTCCTCGGGGCTGTGGACACTGAGCGCGGAGAGGCGGCGACGCACGTAGATCACCGACCCCTTCGGTACCACGTTCATGATCGCGCCGAGCACCTGGTCCTCACAGAGCACGGTCACCACGCCGGGTCCCTGGAACAGCTGGAGGAGACGGGGCCGCTTCGCTTGAACCCGCTGGGCCCCGACCACCAGGCGCTCGAGGAACTCGAGGTCCCCCTGCACGGTCAGGACCGCGACGTGGGTCCGGATCTGGAGGTGGCTCGACCGGAGGATCCGACGAAGCCGCTCTTCTTGGGCCGGCTCCCTCTGGAGCTGGCGGCGATACCGGCGGCAGGCGATCTCGATCGCTTCCTGGCTCCCGAGGCCGGTCTCGGCCCGGATGCGACGGGCGAGGGCGGTGAAATTGACGATGTCGTAGCGCACGCAGTCCCGGATGGAGGGCCGACTCTCGATGTACCGTCGCGTCTCGTCCGCGACGCTCTCGCGCCGTGGCGAGCGAGCCGCGGGTCGGGCCGCGAGTTCGGGTCGGTCACTCTCCGGCGACATAGTACGATTCGGACGACGTAACCATCTCGGCTCGTGTCATATATGGTCTACCGACACCGGGGTCGCTGCGCGAAGGGCCCCCCGGCAGGTCGGTCGTCGGGGGATTCCTGCGGACCACGGCCGACACGGATAGGTGCGTTCCCCCCCGCCGACGCTTTTTAGAACGAGCGTCGCGTTCGAGACAACGGAAGGGGGACCGGGCACGGCCGAGCGGACTCGACCGGGCCTGTGGGAACCGAGGGACTGGGCCCCGTTTCTCCGTCAGAGGATCGGTCCATGCCAGCCCGTCGGGGAAGAAATCTCACGCCAATCGACGGCCGCGATCCCGCGGAAATCCGACGGTTCTAGGTTGGTCCGGGAAAGCTCCATAAGGGGGAACCCGCTGCTCGCCCCCATGCGCGCCAGCGGGTGCGAGCGTTCTCACCTGGGAATCTTTCGAAACAAGGTCAAGATCCTCGCTCTCGTGGTAGTCGTCACCGGGACGTTGCTCTCGAGCTCCGTACTGTTCTCCTCGTCCGGGCCTCTCGGCGCATCGCTCGGAGCGGGTCATGGGTCGGGCCTCACCCGGGCCGACCAAGGGACGCCTCCGACGATCTACTCGTTCTTTGCGTCGCCGTCCGAGATCTTGCAGGGTTCCAGCACGTTCCTGATCGTGAGCGCGTCGAGCGCCTACTTCAACCCCTTGTCGTACGCCTACGCCGGTCTGCCCGCCGGGTGTTTCAGTTCGGACACGAGCTTCCTGTTCTGCGCCCCCACCGCCACCGGGTCGTTCAACATCACCGTGTTCGTGACCGACACCGGGACCCTCACGGTCGCCCGCGCGTACACCACGCTGAGTGTCGACCCCGTGGTTACCCCGACCCTCTTCACCCTCACCGACAACCCGTTCCAGACCGCCTACGTGAACTTCACCGAGTTCGGCCTGCCGTTCGGGACGAACTGGGAAGTGACCCTGGGCAGTGACGCCCAGACGGCTTCCGACTCCACCCTCGCCTTCCTCGAACCGGACGGAACGTACTCCTTCGCCGTGGCCCCCGTCCCTGGGTACGACCTCTCCGTGACCAGTGGCCTCGTCACTGTGCAGGGTTCGCCGGTCCCCGAGACGGTCTTCTTCACGCCGTCCCCCATCTACTCGGTCAACTTCACCGAAAGCGGACTGCTCAACGGGACGAACTGGTCGGTCACCCTCGCCGGGACCACGCTCTTTAGCAACGGCACGTCCATCCTGTTCGACGAGCTCTCGGGAAGCTACCAGTACGGCGTCGGCTTCCTGTCCGGGTACACCGCCACTTCCCCGTTCGGTAGCGTCTTCGTGTTCGGGCCGGCCCAGGTCCCGGTGAGCTTCGCGCCCTCGAATGCCTCGGCCTACAACCTCACTTTTACCGAGACCGGGCTCTCCCCGTTCACCCCTTGGTCGGTCGTCCTCAGCCAGACGGTCTACGGTTCGAGCGCGAGCTCCATCGTCGTGGCGGAACCGAACGGAACCGCCAACTACACGGTGGGCAACGTGGCGGGGTTCGTCGCGACGCCCACCAACGGGTCGGTCCTCGTGTCCGGCGCGAGCCCGCCCCCGGTGGCGATCACCTTCGGCCCGGCCCCCACGTACTCCGTGACATTCCAAGAAACGGGCCTTCTCCCCGGAACCGGCTGGTCCGCTTCCGTGAACGGAACCATGTCCTCCTCGACGTCCTCAACGATATCGACCGCCCTCGCCAACGGGAGCTACGTCTACAACATCGGAGGCTCGTCGCTCACGTCGGTCCCGGGCTATGTCGTCGCCCCCCAGAGCGGCCAAATCACCGTAGCGGGGACCCCCATCACGGTCAACCTGACCTATGGGTCCACTCTGGATCTCGGGGCGCCGACCGCTCCGTGCACGTCGATCAACAGTCCCCCGTTCTACCAGAACTTCTGCCATCCCGAGGCCCAGATGCCGACGCTCCTCAGCCTGGCCAACGGGTCGGTCGGACTCGTGAGCCAGGTCTACACGCAGTCGACCGAGAACCTCTGTCCGGGGGCGGCCACCGCGACCATCGCCCGGGTCGGGTTCGGATTGTCCACGACGGACGCCGCCAGCTTCAGCGGGACACGCTCGCTGGGCAACGACAGCTGTGCCTACCTTGACGCGATCGAGCCGTCGTTCTCGGTGAGCGGGTCCAACATTTACGGGGCGTTCGTCGAGGAGAACTCGACCGCCTTTCCGCAGGATTACATCAGCCGGGCTACGGACGCTCTCGGCTTCCTCGTGTCCACGGACAACGGCTCGTCGTTCGGCCCGGCCCTCACAGTGAACGCGGGCGGGAACATCGCACGGCCGTCGGTGGCGTCGTTCGGCTCGACCGTCTACATCGTCTACGAGAACATCGCCAACTCCTCGACACCGATCCCGGGCGGATACCTTCCGATCGCCCTCGAGCTTCTCTACTCGACCGACTCGGGCGCGACCTGGCATGGACCGGTCACCGTGCCGGGACTCGGGGCCTCCGAACAGTACACGTCGATGTCTCCCGCGGTCACCGTGAACGACTCCGGGGCCGTTTCGGTCGTCTACGCCACCGACCGCTCGTGCCTCGCCACCGGTTCGGGCGGGAGCTGCCTCGCCTACGGTGACTCGATCGTCGTGTCCACCTCGACGACCAACGGGACGACCTGGCAGGGACCCACGGTCCTCGCGCCGGGTGCGGGTGAGACGCTCTGCTACACCGGGGCCTGCTACTCCGGCTTCTTCGAGTCGACCCCGCAGGTGACCGCGGCCTACGCTCCCGGCGGGGGACCCCTCTACGTGGCCTACTCCGCCACCTACGACCAGGGACCGTCGAGCGGGTCGGCGAACTTCAACCACACCGGTGTCTTCGCTCTCGAAGATTCGGCCGGCGTGGTGAGCGGCGGGTCCGTGGTCGCGCCCACCGGCGCGACGGCTCTCCGTTCGTTCAACCCCGGGCTCGCCGTGTCGTTCACCGGAGTGTACCTCACGTACCTTCAGGCGAACGAGTCCCCCGGTCGCTTCGCTCTCGCGAACTCGCTCTCCCAATGGGTCGCCACGTCCCCGATCGGTAGCTCGCTCGCCTGGTCCCTCCCCATCGCGGTCGACATCCAGTCGTTCGTCTCGGGCGGCTCGGTGAACGCGACCCGCAGTTCGTTCCCGGGGTACTCCTCGAGCGTCACGTTCGATTCCTCCGGGAACCCGCTGATCGCCTTCGCCCTTCCCGAGCCTCCCACGACCTCGACCGCACGCGGTTCGTCGTACTACTACGTCAACACGACCTACCCGACGGCCCTGGTCGTGGGGGCCCTCGCGCTCCCCGGGTCGCCGAACACCGTGAGCATGACGTTCACCGAAATGGGACTCCCGTCGGGAAAGCCGTGGCAGTTCGCGTTCGACGGGGTCGTCTACGCCCTGACGAGCCCTTCGATCCAGATCACCAACGTTCCCCTCGGGCTCGCGGAGCTGGTCGGGGCGACCTACCAGCCCGGCTTCTGGGAGGTCGTGTCGAACGAGTTCAACGCGACGATCACGTCGTTCTCGGGCAACACCACCTCCGACATCTTCAGTTTCGAAGTGTGGGAGGGCCTCGAGTTCTCCACCTTGCCGTCGGGGCTCCTACCGTGGCTCGCCATCTGCTGCGACAACTTCAACACGATCTCGACGAATCTTCTCTCGTCACCGTTCGGAGCCTACGCTTCCGGGACCTGGGAACAGTACAACTTCTTCAGTCCGCCGACGTACTCCACGGTGAGCTACTCCGGGTACAGCTACTCGAGCAGCTTTTCGGTCAACTGGTACAACTCGTGCGCGAACGTGGTCTGCGGGTACACAACGCCATGGTACTTCCCGCTCGGCGCGACCCTCACGCTCCAGGTGACCGAGCTTTCGTACGGGTCCTGGAGCCCGACCTACTTTACCGGCTCCGGGGCCGGCTCGTACACCGGTCAACTCCAGGGGATCTGCTTCGACTCGTATGATTGCCCGGTCGCAAGCGGGACGATCACGATGCTCGGGCCGATCAACGAAACGCTCTGGTGGGACAACGGCCCCACGAACCTCGCCACGAACGTGACGTTCACCGCCACCGGGCTTCCTTCGACCTCCCAGTACTTTGTCACCCTGGACTCGTCCAACCTGTCGGGGAACAACAGCGCCCCCGCCGTCGCCACGGAGGTCGCGCCGGGCGCTCACTCGGTCGCCAACGTCTGGGCGACCTCGAGCCAGGCCGGCTGGGAGTACTTCGGGTCGGTCGTCGGCCCCAACCCGATCGTCACTCCCGTCGACAGCGGCGTGACCCTCGCGTTTGCGAGCCTGGTCAACCTCTCCGCACCGGCCGGCGTGGTGACGTTCCACGCGACGAACCTCACGGCCGGGACCGACTGGTCGATCACGTTCAACAACACCGTTTACAGCGCGTCCGGGCCGTGGATCAACATCACAACGCGCCCCGGGACCTTCCAGCTCAGCGCCGACCGTGCGGTGAGCCCCTCCGGCACCACCGGATACCTCCCGACCGTCGCGTCGGAGAGCCTCTCGGTCGTCACCGGAGATACCTATACCCTCACCTACGTGCCCGCGTACGAGGTCCGACTGGTCGCCTCGACCGGCGGGTTCGTCTCCGCCCAAGGCGGTTCCCTCCAGAGCCAGGTCACCGTGTGGGAGGCGGCGGGCAGCGCCGTGACCCTCGCGGCCTCTCCGACCAGCGGCTACGTCTTCGTCGGTTGGAACGGGACCGGCCCGGGGGCGTACTCGGGCCCCTCGCCCGGCCCCACGGTCCACATCTCCGGTCCGGTCGTGGAGACGGCGTCGTTCCTCCCGTTGCCCGGGGCGCGGTTCAACCTCACGTTCGCCGCCGCGGGCCTTCCGCCCGGAGCGTGGTGGACGGTGGTCGTCAACGGAACGGGCCACTCGACCAACGCTTCCGCGATGACGATCGGCCACCTGTGGCCATGGAGCTTGACGGGGACCACCGGCCACTACACGCTGAGCGTCCCCAAGGTCTACCTCAACAGCACCGACCTCACCCGGTTCGTGCCGCTGCCCCTTTCGTCCCAAGTGGGGACGAACGGCTCGAGCACACCGCCGTTCATCGTTTCGTACTCGACCCAGTTCTTCATCCAGCTGACGGCGACCGCCGGCGGGGATGCCGCGGCGACGTACCAGAACCAGCCCCTCGGCACGACGGACTGGCTCGACAGCGGGACCCTGATCACGATCACCGCGGTCGCGAACGCCGGTTACATCTTCGACGGATGGCAGGGCACCGGGATCGGGTCCTACACCGGGTCGAACCCCGTCGAGCAGGTCACGGTCGGCGACGCGATCCGGGAGGTGGCCTTGTTCTCCCTCGTGGTCCAACCGCCGCCCTCCACCTACACGCTCGTGATCGACCTCACGACCCAAGTGGAATCGGGGACCGTCTGGGGCGTCACGTTCGGCGGGGTGGGGTACACGTCGACGGGTTCGAGCCTCACCATCTCCGGGCTCTCCGGCGGAGCGTACACGATGCTCGTGACGACCGTCACCTCGCCGGACGGCTCTGTGCAGTACCGCCCCACCCCGACGGACCCGGTGGCGTACACCGTGGCCCGGAACGGCAGCCTCGATGTCGCGCTCGCGCCGTACTACTGGGTCGACATCTCCGCGTCGACGGGAGGTGAGGTCACGCCGAGCTCCGGATACTTCGCGGCGAACAGCATCCTCTACCTCACCGCGGCACCGAACACGGGCTACTCGTTCGCCCAGTGGAGCGGGAGCGGACCGGGCGCCTACGCCGGCACGAACTCGACCGCCGCCGTCATCGTCACCGCACCGCTGACCGAGGTCGCCGAGTTCCACGCGAGCGGTGGGGGCACCACCGGCACGTCGATCTGGTCGAGCCCCGAGACCTGGGCCGGCCTCGGCGCGCTCGGTCTCGTGGTGGGGCTGTTCATCGGGTTCGTCTTCGTCCGCGGCACCTCGAGCCGGAACACGCCGCCGCCTTCCCGTCCCTCACCGTCGCCGCCGGGGATGGGCCCGGACGGAGGCGACCGATGAGCGCCTCCGGTGGGTTCGTGCGCGGCTTCGCCGCCCACGGTCGTTTCCCGAGCGGGGTCGTCGTGACCTTGGTCATCCTGTCGACGCTAGTGGCGGGACTGTTCGTCGCGCCGGTGTTCCCGGCCCACGCCGCTCCGTCCGCCGCACCCGGCACATCGGCGCCGCTCTCTTCGGCGGTCATTCCCCCCGCGCCTCGGGTGTTCGCGGCCGGTTCCGTGGGGATTCCTCCCGGGGCTCCCAACGCCAGCGGTCCGGGGGTGTTCTACACCTCGCGCGCGCTCCCGAGTCCTGTGCTCAGCAACCAGGCGTGCGTCGCGGGGAACTGCTACAACATCTCGAACGACGTGAGCGTGAACCTGACGAGCCGAGGGGTGCTCGCCGCCGCGTACACGAGCCTCACCGACCAGAGCCCGTGCATCTCCATGCGCTCGTCGAGCGTTTCGAACATCGCCCTCACGACCTCGACCGACGGGGGATCGACCTGGAGCCCCGTGAGCTACCTCGGCAACCCGGTCTGTACGGGAGTCTCGGCCGGCTACTCCGACTCGTGGGAGCCCACGATCACGTCGCTCGCGAACGGAACACTCGCGCTCGCCTACGTGGAGTACAACCTCACCGCCGGATCCCTCCCGCCCCTCTCGGCGTACACCTGGCCTCCCGTGGAATCACGCCTCGTCCTCACCGAGAGCTACGACAACGGCGCGTCGTGGACCTCCCCGCAGGTCCTCAACATCTCGAACCCCGCGTCGGCGCCGCCGGGGCTCCAGTACACTCCGGCGTTCCCGTCGATCACGGCGTTCGGGAACACGATCTACGTCACCTGGATGAGCCTCACCATCCAGGACTCGTTCGGGTCGGTGGCGCTGCTCGTTTCGTCCACCGGCGGAGCCTCCTGGAGCCCCACGATCCCGGTGAGCGAAGGGGCCAACTACGCGATGGACCCGCAGGTCACGACCGACTCGGCGGGCCGCGTCTACATCGCCTACACGTCGAACGTGAGCCAGCAGTCGTTCTTCTGCGGTCTCGAGGGGTGCCTTGACTTCTCCCCGTCGGTCTCGGTGGGCTCGGTCTGGGTCGCGAGCTCGTACTCGAACGGGACCATCTTCAACTACTCCGAGGTCGCGGACAGCCTCCCGCTCGGTACTCCCGGCTGGGCCGGCTGGTCGAACCCGGCCGCGTTCGGTCCGTTCGAGACCCCGGCACCGCAGATCGTTGCCTCGGCCGCGACCGGCAACCTGTACGTCGCCTTCACCGCCGGCTACATCGCGAACGGGTCGACCTTCGGATGCTTCTCGGGAGCGCTCGGCTGCCTCGTGAACACGCCGTTCTTCTTCACGTCCTTCGACAACGGGTCGAGCTGGTCGGAGGGGAACCTCAACACGGTGGTCCTCAACCCCAACACGATCGACCCGACTTCTCGCGCGGCGAACGCGAGCGACTCGGTCACGTCGCTCGCCATCGCGACCGCGGGCGGGAGCGTCTACCTCGAGGCGGGGTTCTACAACGGCACGATCTGCTTCGGGCCGGGCGTTTGCGGCGCCCAGACCGAGGTCGTGTTCAGCACCTCCGACAACGGCTCGACGTTCACGAACCCGGCGATCGTCGCCGCCAGCTACACACCAGAGCCGTACGCGTGGACCGGTGAGTACGACTCGGTAATCGTGCTCAACGCGACCCCGAACTTCTTCTGGACCTCGAACGTCTGTCCGGGCTACGCCACCACCCCGTGCGGCGGGTACCCCGGCTCCGCGCTCCCCGCCGCCGGGATCGAGCAGTCGACGGTGTTCAACGGCACCGGGGTCACCGTCTCGTTCACCGCGAGCGGGCTCCCGTCGGACCTCCCCTGGTCGGTGGACGTGCTCGGTAACGTGCGCGCCGGCCTCGGGAACCAGACGCTCTCGGTGAGCGGCGTGCCGACCCAGACCCCGATCCTGTGGACCGTCCCGAGCATCCTGGCCCCGGGGTACGAGTTCATCGCCCCCGTGAACGGGACGCTTCCGTCCTCCCCCCAGACACTCTCCACGGACCTCACGGTGACCGTGCCGTTCACGGAGTTCGTTTCGGTCACCTACCGGTACTCGATCCCGAACATCAACGGACCGGCGTGCCAGACCCAGTCGCTCTACGGCTCCGGCCTCTCAACGTGCCCGCCCTCGTTCTATCCCGGGTGCCTCGGCCCGCCGGGGTCGTACCCGAACGTGATCGGGAACTACACGTGGGGCTGCTTCTCCGTCTACTTCAGCCCGGTTCCTCCGTCGGGTCCGGCGTGGGTGCGCGTGGGCTCCGTCCAGCAGATCGGCCTTCTCCCGATGCCCGCGTGGGCGTGCAATTCGCCTTGGGGCGGATACTTCGGCTACGTCGATTGTGACGAGACCAACTACACGGTCTCGTTCGCCGGGTGGGCCGGTTCGGGCCTCGGCAGCATCAGCTCGAGCAGCCCGAACATCACGTTCCGGCCGTTCGGCCCCGTCACCGAGAGCGCGACGTTCTTCGTGACGCAGGTCTGCCAGATCGATTTCGAGGTCAACGGCGGGACCCTCTACACGTTCGACTCGTCGTGCGGGCAGTTCACCTCCAACCTGACCGTTCAGGAGAACGGCCTTCCCACGGGGACGAGCTGGGGGGTCACTCTCTCGGGCGCGGCCGGTTCCGGCGAGTTCATGGCCGCCTCCGGTAGCGCCGTCAACAATCCCGCGGCGAGCCTCGGTCTCGGCACCGTCACCCCGTGGAACGTTCCGAGCACCGTCCCGGGCGACGTATGGGTCGGGTCGATCGCCGGCGGGGACACGATGGTGCTCCCGATCACCGGAGCGGTCACCGTCAACTACTCGCTGGTCCCGCAGAGCAGCTTCTCCGTCCCGGTGAACGTGAGCTCGCTCGGGCTCGCGAGCGGGATGAACGGCAACGTCACGCTCACGAACGTCCAGACCAGCGCGGTCATCTCGCTCTCACCGCCGCGGGACGGTACCACCATCACGCTCCCGGCGGGCGACTACGTCGTGAACGCTTCGGTCGCCCAGACCACGCAGGGCACCGACTACGTCCCGGCCGCCGTCTACGCGGACGTCGGATGGGTCGGCGCCTCCAACCAGAGCGGCTCGGTGCCCCTCACCGTTTCGCTCGAGGGACCGGCGTCGATCACCGTCGCGTACACCCCGGAGTACTGGGTCGCGATCAGCGCGGCCCTCGGGGGCGTCGCGTCGCCCGCGAGTGAGTGGGTGCTCTCGGGTCGGACCCTCACGCTCACCGCGACCGCCGAAGCCGGCTACGTCTTCGTCGGCTGGGACGGGAGCGGGCCCGGTGCGACGGGCGGCGCCACCGCCCATCAAGCCCGGGTCACGATCCTGCCGCTCGGGCCGGTGAGCGAGCTCGCGCTGTTCGAGGCGACGCCCGCGCCGGTCTACACCGTGACGTTCACGGAGGCCGGGCTACCGTCGGGCCAGACGTACTCGGTCACGGTCGGGAGCTCGACGTACTCCGGGGCGGGAACGTTCTCGGTGGGGAACTTCTCCGCCGGGCGCTACGCGGTGTCGGTCCCGGACATCGCTGGGTTCGGCGCGTCGATCTCGCGGTTCGTCCCGGTCAGCCTCAGCGCCTCCGCGGGGCTCTCGGGCACCAACCTGACCCTCGACGGGAACGTAACCGTGCTCGCCACGTTCGTCGTCCAATACTTCGTCTCCGTCGAGGCGCTCGGTCCGGGCAGCCTCTCCCTGCCGCCCGGCGGCTACTGGGAGCTCGCGGGCTCGACCCTTAGCATTACCGCCACTCCCGCGGCGGGGGCCATGTTCGTGGAATGGCTCGGCTCGGTGAACGGGGGCTCCTCCCAGGTCCTCGGCAGCCTCCCGACGCTCTCGATCACCCTGAGCGGCTCCGCCGCGCTCGTCGCGCAGTTCGGCCCGGCGCCGCCGGTGGTGGCGAAGTCGTTCAACCTCACGGTCACCGAGAAAGGGCTCCCGTCGGGGACCGCGTGGCAGTTCGTTCTGAGCCCCGGCCACGGCGGCTCGGGCACGGGGAACGGCCTCGAGATCGCGGGTCTCAACGGAAGCTACCACTTCACGGTCCCGACCGTATACGTGGGCGCCGGGATCCGGTTCGTCGCGGTTGCCAACGCGAGCGCCAACCTCACCGTCAATTCGAACTCGACCGAGTCGGTGACGTTCGTGGAGCAGTTCCTCGTCTCGATCTCCGTCTCGGCGGCCGGATACCCCAGCAGCACGACACAGTCGTGGGCCGCGGCCGGGACGCCGCTCGAGCTCTCCGCTCCCGCCCCGCCGGCCGCCGGCTTTAGCTTCGCCGGCTGGCAGGGAAGCGGCGAAGGGAGCTACACAGGCACGAACGCGTCCCAGTCGATCACGCCCGCCGGACCCGTCACAGAGACCGCCACGTTCGCGCAGGGCACGGTCTCGAGCGGGACGGCCGCCCCCTCCACAGGCGACTGGGCCGCGCTCGGCATCATCGTGGCGGTCCTGCTCGCGGTCGGCATCGCCGAGGGGATCGTGATGGGCCGCCGGCGTCGCCGCCCGCCAGCGGCGCAGCCTACGCTGGGCACCGGCTCCGCCCTTTCCGAAGTCTCGATCCCTGGGTCTCCGCCTCCTCCGGCAGCGACCCCCGCGGCGGCCCCACCGTGGTCGGAGAAGTCCACGTCGTCCGCGCCGATCTGGAGCGAGAAGTAGAGTCCCGTCCTCCGCACGAGCGGAGGAGAGCGGCAGCCCCGACGTCAGGCCGGACGCGGCGGGCGGGTGCCGCGGTAGAGCCAGGCGTGCAGGGCCACGTGCGCCGGCAGACCGATCTCGATTCGCCCCTGGGAGGCGACCCCCGTGTCGAACCGCAAGCCCCGGAGCATGGCGAGGCCGATCACGCCGAGCTCGGCCCGCGAGGGGGCGAGCTGGCGGGAGGCGGCGACCTGGGTTGCCTTCGCGACCCAGTCGTGGAGCTCCGCGGGGTCGAAGTCGAGATGGCGCGTGGCGAGTGCCGCAGCGAGCGTGGGGGAGTCGAAGGACGGGGCGAGGAGGGCGGCGGTGGCCCGGATCCGCTCGGCCGATTCCGCGCTCGGCTCGTTGTCGAGGGCGAGGTACGCGGCCGACCGTCGTCGGTCGAGGTCGCTGCCCTCGAGGACGGCCCGCCAGCCCTCCCACCGCCGCAGCGCGTCCGAGAGGTCGGGGCAGGTGGCGAGCATCGCCGCCTCCTCGTCCGCCCCGACCTTCTTGCGGGCGGCGACCCAGCCCTCGAGGGGAGGGGACCTCGTGATCTGGGGATGGAGCTGGAGGAAGGTCGCGGTCGCAAGCGGCGTCCGGCACCCGCCGGCGCGAAGCCGGTCGACGGCCCGCGTGAACGGCGCGTAGAACGCCTCCTGGCTCGCGCCGGACGCCGAGAATAGCTCGGCGGCGAGCAGGCGGTCGGTGTCGGCCCCGCCGAGGACCTCCATCGACCCCCAGGCGTTCTTGAAGCTCTCGACGAGGTCCTCGGGGGATTCGGGTCGGCACGCGAGGCTCGCGGCCACCACCCGTAGGTAGGGAAGCACCTCGACCGGCGGAACCGGACCCAGCTCGGCCACGAAGTACTCGGCGTTGTCCGCGATCTGCGCGAGGGAGGCTACGGCCGCGCCGATCTCGGCGGCGACGGCGTCGAGCGGACGGGAGTCGGTCCGGTACGCGCGGACCTCGAGCTCGCGCAGGACCTGCTGCCCGACGGCGGTGAGTTCGGGTCGTTCGGGCGTACCGATGAGCGCGTTGTGGGGAGCGAGCGACTCCCAGATCGTGGGTTCCACCGGGGTGACCTGGCCCCGGGCGACCGAGGCGAGGTACTCGCGGACCCGGCCGCACGTGAGCCCCGAGGAGGGTCCCCCGGGCTCGACCCGTGGCGGGGTCGGGAACCCGGCCATGGTTTCCGGCACGGCGTGTAAGGATAAAGTCGTGCGCCCGCAGTGCCGAGAGTTGCGCCTCGGGCCCCCCGGCCGGCCGCTTCGGAGTCTCGGCCCGCGTAGCGAAGAAGGCCGGGACTCGCGAAGTTTAAGTGAGAGTCCCCTATGGGAGCGCGAGGCGAATCGGTCATGGATGTGCCCCTCTACGCGATCGCCCTCGCGATCTTCGCTGTGCTGTACCTTGCGATCGGCGTCTTTCTCGCGTTCTCGCTCCTGATCACGCTCCTCGTGCTCTTCGCCTACCTCGTCGTCCGCTACCGCGAGCTCCCGCAGAACTACCCCTACTCCGGCCGCGATGCCGCGACGACCATGATCTTCATCGGGATCACGTGGGCGATCTTCACGTTCGTCTCCGACAAGAATCCCGTCCCATTCATCGGGTCCGGGTTCACGTACACCAACGCGAGCCTCGTTCCGTACGACGCGATCATCGCGATCGCGTTCGTCGTCTCGATCACGTTCCTGCTCGTTTTCGCCTTCATGGCGGGCCGGGCCCGGGCCGGTGAGATGGCCGTGCCGGAGACCGCGGCGAACGAGTCGAAGCGCACGGTCGGCACCTAGGCTCCCGCTCGGCGTCGGTCGCGTCGCGAAGGACGTCGGATCGCCGGTCGTCGCCGTTCGACCTCGTGGGCGAGGAACGTCTCGTGCGAGACGGTGACGGTCGTTGGGGACCGAAACGAGACGCCCCAGCGTCGTGCGGGTCCGGCTTCGCCGCGAAGAGACTATACCCAAGCGTCCGTACGGCCCGGTCATGTCGGGTCGCCGTACGGTCGCCGTGGTCGCCGTCGTGAGCCTCGTCGTGGTCCTCGTGCTCTCGCTGCTCGCGGGGACCCTCCTTTCGTCCGGTCCGAGGGGTCCCGCGACGCCGCTCGCCACGGGTACCACCGGTTCGCACCCCGCCGCGGCCGGGACCACCGGCTCGCACGCCGCCGCAGCCGCGACGCACGCCCCTTCCTCGAACGCCCGCGAAAGCCTCGCCAACCACGTTCTCTCCACCGTCAAGAGCGCCGGTGTACCGCAGAAAGGGGTCTACCTTCCGAACTTCTACGGCGGCGGTTCCCTCTCGAACGGAGTTGTCCACCCGATCACGAGCCAGGCCCCGGCGCCGATGGGCGTCGGTGATTTCGGGGTCCGGAACACCTCGGGCACGGCGAGCCCGTACGTGATCGACAGCACGAGCTGGGAGGCGTCGCTCACCCTCAACAGCGGGAATTTCTTCTACATCGACAACGACGGTCCGGATACGTTCGGCGTCCAGCTGAACGCGGTCCTCTCGAACGTGACCGTGGCCACGGCCACGAACGACGTCTACTGGATCCAGAACGTGATGTACTACACGCCGAGCACCGACTCGATCCAGTTCATCGACAACATCTGGAACTTCTCGAACCCCTCGACCGCGGAGCCGGCGAGCACCTTCTACTCGTACAACGGAACGCCGTCGGGCGGGGCCTTCTACTACGACCTCGGACCCACATTCACCACGCCGTTCCCGTTCACGGTGCACCTGTTCGTCAACTCGAGCCTCACGAACCTGTCCGGGAACACCTACTCGACGGTCCGGTTCGGCTACCAGGTGGTGAACGGGGTCGGCGGGACGGTCGGGTCGGGAGTGTACGACACCGTGCTCTTCAACTCCATGATGTCGCAGGGGACGCTCTTCAAGGACCCCCAGTTCCAGGTGAACGGGGGCCAGCTCACCCCGACGAACTTCCTCCTGTACGACACCGAGCTCATGATCGGCGGGCCGGGCGGCGGCAGCACGGCCCAGATCTATGCCATCAACGGCTCGATGCGGATCGCCTACTTCGACCGCTCCACCGGGAAGTACGTGAACGACCCCGCGGTCTGGGACTGCGGGACCGACACGGGCGAGACGTCGCAGGGCGTCTCGGTCTACTACACCACGCCGGGAACGGTCGAACTCTCCGGCGGTCCCTCCTTCCTGGTCCCCCTGTGGAACGCGACCCCGGGCGGGAACCTGGGCGCGCTCCGCCTGACCGGCACGGTCACCCCGGATAACGCGTTCATCATCCTCTCACCGGGCAGTAGCTACAACGACTCGGCCGCCCAGTGGGCCCCGACCCTTCCCGGGGGCCTCTACTCGTTCACCGTGACCCCGGGAACGTACTCCGGGGAGGTACTGCTCTCCAACTACGATACCGCGACGGTCTCCTACTCGGGGAGCGCGGGAAGCACCTCGGTGCAGGACGCGGTCCTTACCTTCGATACGGCGGTGGGCATCGACACCCCGCTGTTCGCTTGGAACAACCATCAGCTCGCGAACCTCTCCTTCGCCGGGAACGGTACGGTCGACAACCCGTACCTCCTCTACGACAACCAATACTACCCGCTACCGGACGTCTTCGGGCAATTCAACGACTTCCTGTTCCCCGTCTTCCCCGGGGTCCTCATCGCGTCCACCACCGCGTACTTCGACCTGGCTTCCCCCGCGCCGTTCACCGTCCTCTACCCGGCGGCGTACGACCGGGCCCTGAACCGGAACGAGCTCCCCAACACGAACCAGCTGCAGATCGAATTCTACAACACCGACCACGGCACCATCTCGAACGGCAACGACATCGGGGGCTGGATGTGCGGCTGCCAGTTCAACTTCCCCACGCCCTACTACCCGGCGGGCGAGGTCGTGCTCTGGGGGACGAACGACACGCTCGTCGCGCGGAACACGTTCCTCGACCAGGGCGTCGGCATCGTCCTGATGCAGGGTCAGTCGAACGTCGTCTGGGGGAACGTCTTCGAGAACGGTCTCCTCGCGCCGGCGACGTACCCGGCGCAGTTCGGCATCTGGGAGTTCGAGTCGGGCGACCTGATCTACAACAACGCGTTCGACACCTCGGTCACCGCGTTCTCGCCGAGCTACAACCTCTACAACGGCGCGACGCAGGTGAACGTCAACAACTGGAACCTCGGAGGGTCGACGCCGAGCTGGGTCTCCTCCTCCGCGGTCCAGGTCGTGAACGGGTTCGGCCTCTCCGGCAGCATCTTCGGCCTCCCCGCGGTCTGCGGGAACTGGTGGGTCGACTACGCAGCCGGGAGCGCTCTCCCGTACAACGAGCCGTACCTGGGCGGCGCCCCGTTCATCTCCACCGGCGGGGACTACTGCCCCAGCGGACCGTTCGGCACGATCGGCTACGCCGTGACGTTCACCGAGACGGGGCTCACGAGCGGGACCTGGTCCGTGACCCTCGCCGGCGTCACCGAAAGTGCGGCCGCGGGCTCCTCCATCCTGTTCGGCATGCCGAACGGCACGTGGAGCTACTCGGTGGGCGCCGAGGCGGGCTTCCTCGTCCACCCGACCGTCGGGAACGTGATCGTTCGCGGCAACTCCCCGACCGTACCGATCACCTTCAGCACGCCGAGCCGGGCGCCGAACGCGAACTGGATCGGCACGGTCTCCGAGTACGGCCTCCCGGCCGCCACGACCTGGTCGGTCCGCCTCGCCTCCACGACCTACACCACCAACACCTCGACGATCTCGCTCCTGCTTCCGAACGGGACGTACCCGTACACCGTCGGGACCGTGCCGGACTACGCGGTGGTCGCGTCGAGCGGCTCGTTCTCGATCCAGGGAGCCGCGGGCGCCGCGTCCGTGGTGTTCGCCCCGGAGATGGGCTGGCTCAACTACACCGTCTCCCCGGTGAATGCCTCGGCGTGGGTCGACACGGTGCCGATCCCCATCACGGCCGGAGGGTTCCAGCTCGAGCGCTCGCCCGGACTTTACTCCGTGGAGTTCACCGCCCCCGGCTACGCCCCCTACTTCGACAACGTGACGGTCCTGGCCGCGCAGTCGACGGTCGTCTCGGCGCACCTCACGTCGCTGTCGTCCTCGGGGTCGGGAGGCAACGGCGGCACGGGAAGCTCCTCCTCGAACGGCCTCTCGTCCGACGAGGTCTGGGCCATCGCCGGGGGCCTCGTAGCGGTCGCCGTCGCGATCGTGATCGCCGCGCTGCTCTTCGGGCGCCGACGCGGTGGGGGAACGGCCACCCCGGGCCCCCCGGGCCCGGAGGCGCCGGCGAGCGTCGGCGCCGCGGGAACCCCGCCCGTCGACGCGCCCCCTCCCGCGGCACCCCCTCCGGGCGGGGACTCGTACATCTACGGCGAGGATTCGGGCCGCGCCCGATGAAGTGAGCCGGGTTCCCCGCCATGTCCATCGGCGACCTCGACCCGACAAAGAGCGGCGGCTCTGTACCCCGTGGACGAGGCCCCGAAGGCGCGTCTACGAGACAGGTTAATAGCGGACAAGCCGTGGTCTCCCTCGTGAGGAAACGCCCCCTGGCGTTCCCGGCGTTCCGCCCGTCGGTCGACGGCCCACGGCTACATCTTGCGTTCGGCCCGGGGAAGCCGCCCTCCCCGCGCGTCCCGTGGGGCCGCGCGGGTCGGTGGGCGCGACGCGAGCGGCTCTGGCTCGTCGTTGCGGTCTTGGCCCTGATGGTCGTGCCGCTGGCTGCGCCGACCTCCACCCTCGTCGGGTCCGCGCACGCCGCGGCCGTGCCGGCTTCTTCGGTCACCCCGAGCCCCGGTTCGACCCCGGGCTCGCCCTCCTCCTTGCCTACTTCGGGAGCGAACGGCCAGTCCCCCGTCGGCGAACCGAGAGTGCCCGCGGCGATCCGAGCCGAACCGATCTTCCAGAACCAGAGCCAACCGATTCACCCGCTCTCTCCTTCGGAACTCCCCCACGTGGCGGCGCCGACCGACCACGCAGCTCCGGCCTCGGGTGGTTCCGCCTCAACGGCCGCCTCCGCGCCGTCGACGGCAGGGTCCGCAAGTGTGAGCTCCGGGTACATCGTCGGCGTAGTAGTCGATTCCCGCCCGCCGTTCGTCCCGCTCGCCGGCGTCACGGTCAGCGCGAACCCGCTCGCCGGGTTCTGTCCCACCGGAGGGTGCGTGCCGGTCGAGACCGACCCCACCGGCGCCTTCAAGGTCCTCGCCTCCGCCGGCGAGAACGTCGTCCTCCTCACCGACCCGTACTACATGTCGAACCGGACCTGGGCGTACGTGAACACGAACGGGATCACGGACACCGGCACGACCGAGCTGATCCACGACGGGTACGTCACGGGCGTGGTGCGGGCCGACGACCCCGTTCACGAGCCGCTCGGCGGGATCCTCATCACCGCGCAGACCCGGGACGGCACGTTCGAGGCGCTCCCGCAGGCCCACACGGACTCCGCGGGACGATTCACCGCGGCGGTCCCGCCCGTGCCGTCGGAGCTCACTTTCGCCTCTCTGTTCCCGTATTCGCCCTACGAATCGAACAACACCTGGGTCAACGCCTCGGCGGGCGCGACCATCGACCTCGGCACGGTGTATCTCGAGAAGACGACGACGATCTCGATCACGATCTACGATGCCAGCAACGGCCTCCTCCTGGGCGCCCCCACGTCGATCCAGGTGACCTCGAAGGCCACGCAGTACGAACCGGCCCAGGGCGCCGTCCAGGGCGGCCCGACGATCACCGCGCCGGCCCCGGTCGGTCCGGACTCCGCCGTGATCTACGCGCTCGGCTACCTGGTCGACCCGGTGTCCCTCGGGGTGGTCCCCGCGACCGCTCCGGGAGCGCCTCCGGTGTTCATGGGCAACTTCTACCTCGTGCCGCTCGGCGGGATCATCGCCGACTTCGGCATCTCGGGAGGGATGACGAGCCCGGCCGTCCAGAAGTGGGGATTCGGCCAGGCGGTGGTATCGGCGTGTACCCTCGACGGGGAATCGACGGCCTCGCTCACGCCCTCGGGCAACTACTCCGCCAGTTCGTGCACCGGCGGCTGTGACAGCTTCGTCGGACAGTACGTGGAGTTCTCCGCTCTGCCGCTCCGCAACTACATCACGGTCGTGCCGGACACGTCCGGGGTCTGCAGCTTTGGGGCCACCCCGACCTGGCCGATCCCGGGGATGGTCCCGGTCTTCGAGAACTGGGCGTGGGCGAACGTCACTCCGAATTACGCGGTCGACATCGGCCACGTCGACCTGTTGGCCGGGACGTACGTCATGGGGCAGGTGCTGCCCGCGAGCGACACCGGCTGGACCGTCAACGCCTGCTCGACGGACGAACCGAACGTCTGCGGGCCCGGGGTCTTCTCCGACCTGGCCTACCAGGGCGACTACTCGAACACGCCGCCCACCGGTTGCCCCGCTCCGGTCGACGTGGGGGCGGGCACGACCTTCTGCGTCCCCGTGCCGCCCGGGCCCGACCGGATCCTCGTCAGTTCGAACAACGCCTCGGCGAACTATACGTGGGTCGAGTTCAACCCGGTCGCGACCTCGCCGCTTCCGCTCCCCATGTCGAGCGCTTCGCTCGGCAAGGTGCAGTCGATCAACCTCACGACCGGTCACATCACGGGTCGTGTGCTGCAATCCCGCAGCCTGACACCGCTCGCGGGGCTCCCGGCCGTGCAGGCCTGTCCCGCCGGGACGGCTCCCGGGGCCGTGGCCTGCCTCTCGGGAGTGGCGAACCAGACCGGCTACTTCAGCATCGACGCCCCGCTCGGCTGGGACCGGGTGACGGTGTCGGCCACCAACTTCGCGCCGAACTCGACGTGGGTCTGGGTGCGGTATTCGAACGCGACCGGCACGATCCTGCTGACCCCGTACGGGTTCATCAACGGACAGGTGGTCAATGGTCAGGGGGTCGGGATCTACGAGGCGACGGTCTCGCTCTGCCCCGTCACGAAACCGACCGGGTGCGCTCCGCTGGGGGCCGACGGCGGCCTCACATCGACGGACGGCCGGTACTTCGGCTCCGCCCCCGCGGGCTCCCTGCCCCTCGGAGCCTACGCGGTCGAGGCATCGGCCCCCGGCTACGAGACCGACTGGACGTGGGTGAATCTCACCACGCCGGGCCAGAACTTCACAGCCCCGACGATCGTGCTGCCCGCCCTCCCGTCGTCGAACACCTCGGGGACCGGTAGCGAACCCCGGAACGTCGGCCGGACGCCCTCCGCGCCGGCCCCCACGACCGCCTTCGGGTCCTGGGTGACCGGACGGGTCGTGGACGCGGTGAACGGTCTCGGTCTTCCCGATGCCGCCGTGACCGCGACGTCGGTCCTGGGGGGAGCTCCGAACCCCTTGAGCTCGGTCCGAGGCACGGGAGGGGAGTTCAACGACTCCCTGCCCGTCGGAGAGTACGCCGCGACGGTCTCCGTGCAGGGGTTCTATCCTACCACGTTCGCCTTCAATGTCACCGGCAACGACTCGGTCGTCTCGGTCGGCACGATCCCCGTCGTGCCGTTCCCCACGGTCACGGGCCAGGTCGTGATCGACCCGTGGCGCGTCTCGGTCACCCAAGACATCGGGCTCGGACCCGGGCAGGCGACCGTCAGCGTTTGCTCCTCCATCGAGTCCCTCTGCGGTCCGGGGGTGGTCGTCGACACCTCGGGGTACTTCAACGTCAGCGCGCCGGTCGGCAACTACGACACGATCCTCGCCCAGGGCGGGGGGACGGGCACCGGGACGTACAACGGCGGGTTCGTCGCGAACTCCACCTTCGTCAACGTCACGAGCTACGGGGAGGCGCCCGGACCGAAGACGGTCATCGGACTCCCGATCTTCGGCGTGATCGTCGGGAGCGTGATCGAGAGCGGTTCCCGAGGCTCGACCCCGGTGTCCTTCGATTCGATCGTCGCGAGCTCGAACAGCCCGACCGTCGCGACGTACCAGGAGTCCCTCAACTCGACCGGCGACTTCGCGATCTTCTTCCCGCCGTCGCAGATCCTGAACATGACGGCGGGCGGCGCGGGCGCCTGGATCCCCCGCGGAGCCTCGTTCAGCGTCGACGGGAACCTCACCTCGAAGCAGCCGTTCCTCCTCGGCGCCGGCGGGGTCGCGAACCTCGACGCGCGGTCGTACGGCCCGTCGTTCGCGCTCCTGCACTTCGGATGGATCGATGCCCGGGTCGTCAACGTCGGGAGCGGGCTCCCCATCCCCTACGCCACGCTGAGCGCCGGCGAGCCCGGCCAGCTCTGGGGGCTTCCGACCGCGTTCACCGCGAGCGGCGTGGCGGACGGCGACGGGTTCCTCAACGTTAGCGCTCCGCCGAGCCTGCCCTCGACCCAGCCGATCTCCGTCAACCTCTCCTCTCCGGACCATTCGTTCGTGACGACCTCGACGTTCGTCAACTCGAGCCGTACCACCTTCCTCAACGGGACGAGCCTCGCCCACCTGCACGGTTTCGCGCTCCTTCCGTGGGGGTGGGTCGCAGGCACGGTCCGCGACGCCGCGACCGGGGTACCCCTCGCCGGGGCGTCTCCGATTGCCACCGACCCGAACGGGCAGACCGGCACGACCAGTATCCAGACGAGCGGCAAGGGCTACTTCTTCATCGACGCGCCCCCGAGCCCGACCGACCATGTCTCGATCCAGCTTTCCGGCTACGAGAGCAACAATTCGTTCCAGAACGTCGGCTACGGCGCCATCGTCACCGTCGCTCCGGTCCCCCTCCTCGGGAACGGGGTCGTCCAGGGAGTGGTCCTCGCGGCCCCCGGCGGGAGCCCGGTCCCGGGGGTCAGCGTGACGGTCTGCCCGCGGTCGCAGCCGAACTGCGTCAACCGGGTCTCGACCAATCTCTCCGGCTTCTTCGCGGTCGCCGCCCCTCCGGGCACCGATGTCGTGACCGTCAGCGCGAACGGGTTCGTGAGCAACGCCCCGGTCTACCTCTCGGTCCCGAGCGACACGTGGACGTGGGTCGGAGCCATCACGATCTACCGCTACTCGTTCGTGGCGGGCATGGCCCTCGGCCTACCTGGCGGCGGGCCGGTCGCGGGCGCGAACGCGAGCCTGTGTGCCCTGCCGCCCGGCGGCGGGGCCGGTGCGGGCCCGTGCTTCGCGACGGTCGTCACGGGCGCCGACGGGTCGTTCCAGGTCGAAGCGCCCGCGGGCAGCTACGTGCTCCAGGTCAACGCCACCTTCTACAACAACACCTACCTCGAGGTCTCGGTCGTCCCGGGCGAGACGCTCCCGGTCGGCACGATCTTCCTCGATGAGTACGGGACGACCACGGGCCGGGTCCTCGCGTCGGACACGGGAGCACCCCTCGTCGGGGCCCGCCTCGCCGCCTGCGAGATGTGGGGCAGCGACCTCTGCCGTCCCACGGTGTTCGCCGGTCCCGGCGGGCAGTTCGTGGTGAGCGGCCCCGCGGGCCCGTACTCGGTCGAGGCGAGCGCCACCGGCTATCTTTCCGCGTTCGAGCGGGTCACGCTCCCGTCGGGAGGGCTCGTCCACCTCGCGGACATCTCGCTCATCCCCGTGGGTCCGGATAGCCACTTCCTCGTCTCGGGCTCGGTCAACGTTCGAGGGACCGACGAGGTCCTCCCCGACGCGATCGTCTCCGCCACCGGGGGCTTCTCGACCACCACCGATGCCTCCGGGGACTACTCGCTCCTCTTGCCCTGGGGGACGACGACCCTCACCGCGGGGCGCGCGGGGTACCTTTCGGTCCAGCGTTCCCTCTCGGTCGTGGGACCGGTCACGGACGAGAACTTCTCGCTCGTGGTCGCGACCTACGCGGTGACCGGGAGCGTGCACGACGGCCTCACCGGCCTGCCGGTCGCCAACGTGAGCTTCCTCACCTCGTACGGCGCGCCCTCCCCGGGCCACTCGGGGGCCGACGGTTCGTTTGCCTTCCTGCTCGGGAACGGGACGTTCTCCCTGGTCGCTGTGCCGACCGCCGCGAGCGGCTACGGGCGGGTCCCGTTCACGGTGACCGTGAACGGTGGGCCGACGGCCGTCAGCCTCACCGTCTATCCGGCGACCGTGACGTTGAACGGTCTGGTCGCGAACGCGCTCACCGGCGCGTCCGTCCCCGGGGCGACCGTGACGATCGTCGGGACGACGACGGCCGGGGTCCCGTGGCACGTCTCCGCGACCTCGGGTCCGGACGGCCGCTTCACGGTCCGTGCGTACTCGGGAGACGTGGCGCTCTCCGCGGCACCCTCCGGCTACGAGCCGGTCACGGTGAAGGTCACCGTGCCGCTCCCCAGTGCTGCGACGAGCCTCCCCGTCACCCTCGGCCTCTCCCCGATGTCGGGCAGTGTGTCGGCCTCGCCGCTCGCAGGATGGGGCGCCGCCTGGCTCGCCGCCGGGGTCGGCGGCGCGGCCGCCGTGGGTGCGGTGCTGTGGATGGTCGCGCGCCGTCCCCCCCGGACGCGTCCGGTTTCGGCGTCCCCTCCGCTCGATGTCCAAGGAGAGTGAGTCGCGATGAAGAACGCCGCGGAACCGAACCCCGAACGACGTGCGACCCACGGCGGGTGGTGTCGTCCCGCGGCGCCGATCGGTCTCGGGCTCGCCCTCGCCGCCGTTTCGATCCTGATGCTTCTACCAGGGGCGTCGCCCGCCCACGGGGCGACCGGCGGGACGCTTCCGACCTCGCTCGGAGTTCCCGCCGGGCGGGTCGCGACCCCGACCGGGGGGCTCTCCACCGCGTCGCTGCTCTCCGGGAGCGCACCCTCCCTTCTCCTGAGCATCGCCGCGAACCCGAACTCGATCTGCGTTCTCGAGCTCACGAACTGCCCGGCGGGCGTCGGGCTCTCGCGCGTCACCCTGACGGCGGCCGCCCCCGCGACGAGCTTTGAGACATGGCCCGCGGTGCAGGTGGTGTTCGTGGTCGAGACGACGGTCTACGATGGGGTGTTCGACCCCCAGGCGGGCGACCCCGGCCACGACCAGTGCGCGCAGGCCTCGGGGTCCATCGGCCCCGCCTGCGAGGAGTCGAACGGGGTGCCGTTCTTCACCGCCAACGCGCAGTCGATCGCGAACGCGATCCAGGCCGCGAACCCGCACTCGCTGGTGCAGTTCGCGCTCGTGGACTACTTCGCGACGCAGGATGTCCAGAACGACCCGGACGGTCAGGAGTACCACGTGGACATCCCGAAGTTCATCCCGGCCAACCAGTTCGGCCAGCAGGTCCAGTCGACGTTCGGGAGCGACGTGCTCGAGTCGGGCTACCGCTACTCCGACTCCGACTTCTCCGACAACATCCTGCACTCCTCCTCGATCACCGCCCTCTACGGGGCGATCGTGGGAAGCGGCCTCAACTGGTCGGCGAACACCCACCACGTCATCGTGTGGATGGGGTCGACGGCCCCGCGGGCCCCCGGGTATGCGCAGGACTACTGTGTGGGACCCTCGACCGCCTATCCCGTCGGCTCGTCCGGAGGGGGCCTCCCGTGTGACAGCGCCACGTGCGAGCCGTCCTACGCCTACGGGAGCGCCGTGAGCCCTCAGTGCGAGGGTTGGGTGAACTCCCAGAACGGGAACGCCTCGGACTCCATCGCTGCGCTCGCGCGTTCGACGCCGCAGTGCACGTCCTCGATCGGCCAGGTCTGCACGGTCGACACGATCGACCTGTGGACCACTCCGACCGACCCGCTCTCCCCCGGATGGCCGGCGGGCGACGCTACGCCGCAGCTTCAGGGCGGTCCCAACGGTCCGATGGTCGACCAGAACACCGCCCGGGTGCTCCTCGCGGGATGCGACCTGGCGGCGGCGACCGGAGGCACCTGGGACGGCCCGTCCTTCTTCACCTGCCCGAACGGCCAGGCCGGGAACCTTCAGCCGTCGTTCCTCGGGCCGTTCGCGAACCCGAACCTGGACAACCCGTCCCTCCTGGCCGCGCTCCGCGGCGTCGGCTTCGGCCCCGTGACGAACACGCTCGTCGCGGTGGGCACGTCGCACCCGCTGTTCTCGTTCGTGCCGTTCGGCAACATCGAGGTCCTCCCCGGAGGCGCGGCGCAGTTCCGGACCGCCTGCCTCCTCGGGGACGGCAGCTTCTCCTCCCACTGCCCGGTGGCCCCGACGGTCTCGAGCGCGACGGTCTCGCCCGGGACGACCACGTCGGTCTACAGCTGGAACTGGAGCACCGTCGCGTCGCAGAACCTCATGTACGCGGGGGACACCTGGATCGCGTCGTTCTGGGTGATGGCGACCGGCCCACCGTACGGTCAGGACCCGGTCGACGCCTGCACGACCACGTACTGCGCCCTCGGAGAGAGCCATGCGCTCGGCGGCTACTACACGTCCGCGACGTACATCCCCGCCACCGCGGTCGCCCCGGTGACCCAATCGTTCCCGCTCGCGACGCTCGACGTCCAGTCGCCGCCCACGGCGATCCCTCCCCCGACGCTGCCGCCGGCCGCGACCGCTCCCCCACCCCCGGGGATCCCCATCACGGCCCCGCTCGGTCTCCTCTCGCCGGTCGGCGTCGGCGCCCAGGTGGGCGTCGCGTCGCTCTCGCTCCAGGCCGCGGCCGCGGGGTTCATCGCGGCGGGCTTCACCGCGATCTCGGTCCGCAACCGTCCGCTCTCGCTCGCGGTGGCCGCGCTCTCGCAGAAGTCGGGACCCGTCCGCTCGCGGTTCGAGGAGAACACCCTCAAGGAAACCCCAGGCGTCGGCCGCTTCGAGTGAGGCCGCCCTAGGCGATGCGCGGCGGAGAGGCACTTCCGGGACCTCCACCCGCGTCGCGTCGGTCCGGAGACCCGGAGGTCGGTCCGGTGTCTGGGACGAGACCCGGGAACGGCCCCCTCGACCCCGATATCGCGCGAAGGCTTATGTGGCCAAAAGGGTCCGTCGGGGCGTCTCGAATGCATCGGATTCCGGAGGACTCCGTGCCGGCGCCCGCGCATCGACTCCGGGTCGCCCGCTCCCTAGGAGATCGACCGCGAGGAGCGAGCGCACGCGTCGCGGCGGTCACCCTCGTTGTGGTCCTCCTCGCCTCCACGCTCGTCCTGTTCGGCGGTCCCTCGGGCGCCCCGACGCGCCACGGCGCCACCCCGACCCTTTCGGACGCCCTCGCACCGGCGCCGGGCCGTGCTGCCGCGCCGACCCGCTCGGCGGCCGCGCCGAGCTCGGACCGCACGCTCCCCAACCCGCTCGACAGCTCCTCGAACGTGCCCTGCCTCAGCATCAACGCCACGATCTGCATCTCGGTCGTCAACGCGAGCATCCCCGACATCATCCCGGTCCCGGGCACCCATGTCTCCCCGGTGCACCCGCTGCCGAACGCGACGATCAGCCTCTGGGTGCGGTCGGTCTACACGCTCGCCTGGACGGGCAACGTCTCCACGAGCGGGCCGCATTCGCCGCTCTCGCTCAACGCGACCGGGACCCTCTGGAACGGGGTCCCGTACTACAACGCGTCCGACGGCACGATGTGGCACCCGACGGGGAACGTCTGGTGGACCTACGGACCGCCCGGCGTGAACAAGACCTACCCGTACTACTACGGGCTCACCTTCTCCTCCCGCTCGTTGGCCGGCACTCCGAACTTCTTTCCCGGGATGACGCTCACCTGGTGGATCTACTTCGTCCAGAACACGAGCGGGGTCTACTCGCACAACTCGACCGTCCACTTCCAGTTCACCTTCGGAGGCGCGTGGCCCGCCTCGCCCTACCCCGCCGCACCGCAGTACGGGGGCACCGGCGCGGCCCAGGAGGACCTCGCGGTCTCGCAGACGCCGCTCGCCCCGAACTACAACGACAGCGTGAACGTGACGATCTCGACGACCCCGCAGGACCTCTTCACCGGGGCGTCGATCGGCGGGGCGTACCTCGACGTCACCGAGTCGGCCCCGGACGGCGCCGTCCTCAATTCCACGACGTTCGCCTTCAAGGTGCAGGTCGAGGGCTCGCAGGGGTCGCCCAACGGGACGGTCACGCTCCCGGCCAGCCTCGCCGGCTCGCCCGGCGCTCTCATCACGTACCGGGTCACCGCGTGGGACATGAGCCAGTACGCGGCGGGACAGATCGGGCCCGACGCGATCACCCTCTCCTTGTTCAACTACACCGTGAACGGGAACGGGACGTTTGCGAGCGGGCGGTTCTCGAACGACCTTTCCCTCACCACCAACCCCGGGCTCCCGGGGCTCAACAATCGGTCGAGCGGGTACGTCCCCGCGGGCACCGCGATCGTGCTGCACCTCGCGAGCACCTCGACGACCACGGCGATCGAGGCGGCCGAGGCCGACCTCACGTTCACCTTCCCCGCCATCAACGAGACGGTCGCGCAACAGATCCCGCTCCACCGGGTCAACTCGACCCACTTCCTCGGGATGATCCCGCCCGTTCCCATCGGTTCCGAGGTGAGCTTCGAGATGGTCGCCTGGGACTTCAGCCAGAACCGGGAGGTCTCGACCACCAACTTCACCTACTCGACCGACCCGCTCCCCGCCTTCTTCGCGGCGGTGCCCTCGAACTCCACGTTCTTCGTGGTGAACGTCTACGACAACGGCACCGGGAAATGGGTGAACGGCGCCGACGTGACGTTCACGGGCGTGGCCGGATCCGGATATCTGCGCACCGAGTCGCGCACGTTCGGGGGCGTGACGTACCCGAACGCCACGGGAGCCGCGTTCGTTCCCCTGCTCCTGAGCGCGGACGCCTCGTACCGCATCGTCGTGAACGACTCGACGTTCCTCCCGGGCGGCGTCGGCCCCGCCCCGAGCGTCGGCGTGACCCTCGCGATGCCCCACGCACCGAGCCGGACGGGGATCGTCGCGGTCGGGCCGACGTACGCCATCGCCGAGAACGGGCCGTACCTGTACTTCTGGCTCAACCAGTCGTACTCCTCGGTCACCTACTCGGCCCCGAACTCCGTCACCTCGACCCTCACGTTCGAGGCGGGGGTCGGCCTCGTGGCGGTCGCGCTCGCCGGTGTGCCTCTCTACTTCTGGTGGGCGACCATACGGGCCCGCCGGTTGGAACAGGAACGGAGGATCACCCTGTGAGGCGACGTGGCGTCCCCACCGGCACGGCGAGGCGTTCCCGGCTGGTCGTCGCGCTCGTGCTCCTCGCCGTGGTGGGCGGCCTCCTCGCCCTCCCCACCTCGCCCGCGAGCCGCGTCGCGACGCCGTCCCCGAGCGTGCTCGCGAGCGCGTCCCACGTCCCGTCGGCGACCGCCGTTCCCCCGTCGCCCCCGGCGGGAGCTCCCTCGACCGGGTCGGGAAGCGCCCCCGGCGTCGTGCGGTCGACCGGCCCCGCGACCCCTCCCCCGCCCCCGATGACGCTCGGCTGGCACGATTCGAACTTCTTCCAGGACGTGCAGGTGAACTTCTTCGGGAGCGGCCTCCCCCTCGGCCTCCAGGAGGTCCCGTACGTCAACACGATCCCGACGGGCGTCAACGGGTTCTGGGTGAACATCACGGCCTCGGCGCCGATCCTGTTCGCCAACCTCACGATCTGGGGGAACCTATGGCCGGGCGCGAACACGAGCTCGCCGATCAACGGATTCTCCCCGACCTCCCCCGCCGTGCGGCCGATGGTGGTCAGCTCGACCGACCGCGCTCAAGCGAGCTACTACCTCGACAACTACCGCTTCTTCTGGCCCGGCTCGACCGTCTCGTTCAACCTGACGGTGGTCGGCGTGAACTCCACGCCGTCGCAGGTGAAGTCGGCCTCCAACGTGAGCGTGACCGAGAACTACCCCGGCGGGTTCCAGGACGCCGCGACGTGGGTCTTCACGGTCGCGAGCCCGTGGGCGTCCCCGGTCTTCTCGAACGACATCGAGATCCTCACGAGCCCGAACGTCCTCGGCCCGACGGTCTTCGCTCCGAACCCCGTGCAGACGCTCCAGGTGACGATCGAGTCGATCCCGATCGCCGGCGTCACGGGTCCGATCCCGGCGGCCGCCCTCAACCTTCAGGTCACGTTGAACGGCACGCTCTCGACGTCGACCATCCTGTTCGGGCCGGTCGACCACCCCGTGATGACGCTGACGCAGCCGGTCGGCCCGTACGGGGGCGCGCACGTCGAGTTCTACGTGACGGCTTGGCTTCCGTTCCAGGGCGGGAAGGTCGACCTGATCACGAGCAACGTGGTGAATTTCACCTGGTCCCCGAACGGAGGGTGGTGGCATCCGCTCGCCGGCCTCACGAGCAACCTGGAGCTCACGACCCAGCCGACGCTCACCGCGTCGGGCACGGGCCTACCCGGAAGCGCGCTCACCCTCCCGACCGACCAGCCGGTGACCGTCACCGTCCACGAGCCGATCGAGAACGTGACGATCGCCTCCGCCGAGGTCGTCTTCACGTTCTCCGACGGCGGAGGCTCGCATTCGGGCTCGATCCCGATGACCGCCCTCTCCGCGAACACCTCACGGGCGAGCCTCCCCGGACTTCCGCCCGGCGGCGCGCTCACGCTCTACCTCGTGGCGAAGGACATCTACGGGAACCCGGTCTCCTCGGGCAACTACTCCTACTCGGAGGCCGGCCCGACGAACCCGAGCCTGCCCGCGGGCGAGGGCCTCCTCTTCCTCGAGGTCCTGGACCTTTCGACCGACGGGCTCGTCCCCGGCTTCGGCTACTCGGTCGGTAACGCGACGTGGTCCGAAAGCGGGACGGGGACCACCTTCGGCTTCGTCACGCCCCTCCTCCCGGCTTCGAGCGTGCCGATCCGCCTCGACTTCGGAACGTACCAGCTGTCGATCGGTGCGTTCGGCGTGGTCGAGACGGCGGTCGTCACCCTCTCGCCCGCGTCCCCGACGCCGACCGTCGTGTTCTACGGCGAGTCGAATCCGCTTCCCCTCGCGAGCACCCAGACCCTGTCCGCCCAGTCGATCGGAGCGGTCGCGGGCCTCGTCGCGGCCGCGGTCATCACGCTCCCGCTCGTCCTCTGGTTCGAGGAGCGTCGGGCCAAGGCCGAGGAGGAGCAGCGACGCATCACGCTGTGAGAGCGAGGACGACATCCGAGGAACGATAGTAGGAGAGAACCGAAATGAGCGCAAATCCACCGAACGCCCCAGCGACCCCCACGACGAGCGCGCCCGACGGGAGCCCGACGCCCCCGCTGGGAGCGACCGCGCCCGACCGGGTGGGGGACTCTCCGTCCACCTCGACGACGCTCGCGCCGACCTCGAGCCCCACGGCGGGCCGGCCCGGGAGCCCGACGCCCTCCGGGCGTCGACCGGGACTCCCCGCGCCCGCGCGAACGAGCGCGGGCCGACCGACCCGGGCGTTCTGGACGCTCGTCCTCACTGGGATCCTCCTGATCGCCGTCGGCGGGACCCTCACGGCGACGTACTACCCGGACGTCGCGCACTCGACGAACGCCTCGACGTTCCTCTCGAACTCCGGGGCCCAGCTCTGGACCGGGAACCCGACCGTGCACATCGTCCGCCTGACGAGCTCCTCGCTCTCCGTCGGGCAGGCGGTGACCGTGCAGGACACCGTCTCCTCGGCGACGTACAATTCCACCTCGGACACGACCGCGCTCACGTTCCAGTCGATCGACAACCTCCCGGCGAACGAGCGGCCCACGATGGCCGCGACCGCGCAGGACCTCTTCGGCACGATCAAGGGTAACCCCTCCTGGGTCGGGTCCGGCACGGCGGTCGTCTTCACGTTCACGATCGTCCAGGCAACGCTCCCCGCCGGCGGGAGCTCCTCCGCCTCCACGTACCTCACGCTCGATGCCGCCGCGGACGCGACGCACGCGGCCCTCGCGTCGGGTACCACGGGACCGGGCGCCGTCGCCATCAGTCCCGTGTACGTCCAGCACTACCCGTCCACGCTCTATGACGGCCTCTTCTACTTCCTCATCGCCGTCGGGGCGCTGATGGCGCTCGTCGGATTCTTGTTCCACCAGCGCGTCGAAGGCTGGTTCCGCCGGCAGACGAAGGAACCGGGGAACCTCATCGTCGGCCTGATGGGCGCGACCATGCTCTTCGGCGGCTTCTTCATGCCGTTCTACCCGTGGCCGTACGTCCTGTTCTTCGTCGCGGCGGTGATGGGGGTCGCCTGGAAGTTCCCCCAACTCGCGCTCATGCTGATGGTGCTCCTCGTCGTCCCCGAGGTGGCGTACCAGTCCGGGGCGCTCGGGTTCATCTTCCTGTTCGCGATGATCCCGGTGCTGTTCGCCTCGCTCCTCGACTGGAGGTTCGGCCTCGGCGCGGTGCTGACGCTGTTCCTCGCGCCGGTCGGCCTCTCGTTCTCCGTGCCGATCTTCTTGGGCCTCGTCTTCTCGCTCTACCTCGGGCTCGCGGTCGCGGTCGCGGGCGGCCTCCTGATCGGTCTCTTCGTCACCCTCGGGAACTACCCGGTGCTCGGCTACCTCGTCGGTCCGGGCGGCGGCCCCGGCCACACGCTCGTCGCGGGGCACACGGCCGCGCAGTTACCGACGATCCCGATGGAGATGTTCAGCTTCAACAACATCGGCCAGGCGTACGGGAACCTATTGTCCCCCAACTTCTCGGTCTTGAGCGCGGGCGGCGGGGGGATCGGTTCCCTCGCGATCCCGCTCGCCGAGGTGGCGGCCTGGTGCCTTGCCATCTGGTTCCTCCACCGCGCGCTCACCGACCGGGAGAAGCAGACGATGGGAACCCTCACCGGCTCCTCCGCGGTCGGGGGCGTCACGATCGCCGCGGCGACGATCGGGGCGCTCTTCGCGTTCAACTACGGGACCGGCCCGTGGATGCTGATCGTCCTTCTCTTCGTCCCGGCCGTGATGACCGCGGCGACCGGCTCGCTCATCTTAAAGGACCAGTTCGAGGCGTACTTCACGTCGCGCCTCGGCGGGACGAGCGTCGGGACCCGGATCGCCGAGATGAAGGGCCTCACGAAGGTCACGTTCGAGATGGTGGGCGGCCTCCACGACGTGAAGGCCGACATCAAGGAGTCGATGGTGATCCCGCTGATGCGGCGGGACATCACGACCCGTTTCCACCTCGAGCCGCCGAAGGGGATCCTCCTGTTCGGCCCGCCCGGCTGCGGGAAGACGATGCTGATGAAGGCGCTCGCGTCCGAGCTCGGCGTCGAGATGATCTCGATCAAGGCCTCCGACCTGATGAGCAAGTGGTACGGTGAGTCGGAGAACAAGGTCGCCGACCTCCTTCGGACCGCGCGCGAGCGGGCCCCGTGCATCCTGTTCATGGACGAGATCGACGCGGTCGCGAAGCGCCGCGACATGTACACCGCGGACGACGTCACCCCGCGTCTCCTCTCGATCCTGCTCGCCGAGATGGACGGCATCGACAAGTCGGCGGGCGTGATCGTCGTCGGGTCGACCAACAAGCCCGACCTCATCGACCCCGCGATCATGCGGCCGGGGCGCCTCGACAAGATCATCTACGTGCCCCCGCCCGACTACAACGAGCGGATGGAGATCGTCCACGTCCACCTGCTCGGCCGGCCGGTGAACCGCACGATCGACCTCGCGGAGATCGCGAAGCGGACCGAACGGTTCAGCGGCGCCGACCTCGCGAACGTCGTGCGCGAGGCCGCCACGGTGGCGGTCCGACGCGAGATGACGACCGGGGTCGCGAGCCCGATCACGATGGACGACTTCCTGCACGTCCTGCCCCGGATCAAGCCGTCGATCTCGCTCCGCATGATCGCGGAGTACGAGACGATGAAGCTCGACTACGAGCGGAAGATGCACCAGTCGGTGCGCGCGGAGCGCAAGATCATCGTCCGGTGGGACGATGTCGGCGGCCTCCTCGACATCAAGCGGGCGCTCCGCGAGTACGTCGAGCTCCCGCTCTCCCGGCCGGAGCTGATGGAGAGCTACCGGATCAAGACGGGCCGGGGGATCCTGCTCTTCGGCCCGCCCGGCTGCGGGAAGACGCACGTCATGCGCGCGGCGGCGAACGAGCTCAACGTCCCGATGCAGATCGTCTCGGGTCCCGAGCTCGTGAGCGCGCTCGCCGGGCAATCCGAGGCCGCGGTGCGGGACGTCCTCTACCGCGCCCGCGAGAACGCGCCTTCGATCATCTTCTTCGACGAGATCGACGCGCTCGCGGGGAAGGACTCGATGAAGACCCCGGAGGTCTCGCGGGCGGTGAGCCAGTTCCTGACGGAGATGGACGGGCTCCGGCCGAAGGACAAGGTGATGATCGTCGCCACCACGAACCGGCCGCAGACCCTCGACCCCGCGCTCCTTAGGCCCGGGCGGTTCGACAAGATCCTTTACGTGCCGCCGCCGGACGAGACGGCCCGCGCCGACATCTTCCGCATCCACATGAAGGGGGTACCGACCGACGGGGCGATCGACACGCTATCGCTCGCCAAGGTCTCGACGGGCTGGTCGGGCGCGGACATCGCGAACGCGGTGGACGAGGCGAAGCTGATCGCGATAAGGACGCAGCTCAACCTCGAGGCGCAGCGGGCCGCGGCCGGGTCGAGCGCAGACTACTTCGCCACCGGCGCGGTCGCGCGACCGTCGGCGGTGGCCGAGCCGACCCCGACCGTGGTCGGACTGCGCCAGACCGACCTCGTCACGGCGGTCTCGCAGACCCGCTCGAGCATCACGCCCGAGACCCTCTCGTGGGCCGAGGAGTTCATCCGAGTCTATGGGACGCGTGGATAGGGGCGGCCGCCCCGTCCCCCGGGAGCGGACCGCGCGAGGGGAGCCGGAGTGACGCCCCCGCCGGCCCCCTCGGTCGGAACGACGCGGCCGGCCTCCACGTACGTCGTCGTCGCGGTCGTCGGCGTCGCGCTGCTCCTCCTCGGGCTCTGGACCCCGTTCCTCGCCCCGGTCCCGTGGGCGGTCTACCTGCGACCCGTCCTGGCGGCCGCCGGAGGGGTCCTCGCCGTCTTCGGCTGGGCCCGCTACAGCCAGCGGCGCCGCCCCAGGGCCCGCGGGCCGCCCGAGCGCTCCGACCGCGTACAGGACCTCCCGTCGTTCGAGATCTACTCCCCCGGGGACGAGGGTCGCGGTTCCGGGCGGCGCGGGCCAAGGACCCGGGCGCTCTGGGGAGCCCCACGGTCATCGGTCGCCCCGCTCGGGCGGGTTCGGGGTAGCCGCGGCCGAGCTCTCCCGTGGGTCGCGGTCGCCCTCGTCGCGGTGTTCCTCCTATCGCCCGGACTCGCTCTCGTATCGTCGGACCCATCGACCGGGGCAACGCATGCCCGGCCCACCCCGAGCATCGCGCCCACCGCTCTTCCCGTCCCGGCCGGCGCGGCCTCGACCGCGGCCCCGACCGCGGGCCCGGTCCCCGTGTGCAGCCTCGTCTACCCGCCTCCGTACCAGACGTTCGGCGGGTTCTATCCCCCGCTGCCCCTCTACGCGATGCAGGCGCCGTGCAAGACCGCGCACGATGAATCGCATCTCACGTTCTCCTCCTCGGTGGCCCAGTCGGGCGAGCGTCTCCGGGTACCGGTCCACCTCCCCGTGAGCGGGAACCCCGGACAGACGGCGACCTACGGCGACTTTTACCTCGGCATGGTCGTGACCGGGGACCCGAACTCGGTCGACCAGCAGTCGTATGCCGAGCTCGCGTTCATCCCTAACGGGAACGCGACCGCGGGGTTCCACTGGTCGGTCGGGGTCGCGGTCTGGTCGCTCCTCGTCGGCACGAGCTGCTCGATCGCCGGTCCGCCCGCCCAGCCCTCGGGGCTCAACCTGTCGTTCCAGAACGCCTACGCGTGCGTCCAGGACCAGGTCGGCGGGACGCACGGAGTGGTCCTCAACTCCTCGGTGCCCGGGGGCCAATGGGCGAACGTGACGATGGTGGGGGGCGCCTCGGGAAGCCAGCCGCTCAGCATCTACTTCAACGACACCACGGTGAGCGCGTACTCGGCCCAGTACACCTTCTCCTCGGCGCACACCGGGACCTACAGCTTCCACCCCGCGTACACGACCGCCTGCCCGACGCGCTGCGTGCTCAACTGGTCGACCCCGTTCGGCCTCGGGGTGGGGGTCGACCTCTGCGAGGCGAGCTCGTGCTTTTCGTACAACGCGAGCGTGCAGGCGGGAGCGCCCCCGTTCGAGATCGGTAGCCCGGAATCCTGGACCGGCCTCGGCTACTCCGGGGATTACCTCTACTTCGGCCCGTCCTCCTCGACCGGGGCGTGCAGCGGGGCCGGCCCGGTCGTGCCGTGCGACCCGTACGCCCAGGCCGGCGACTACCCGTTCTTCACCTTCAACGGGACCACGTTCAACTTCGGGGCGAACTGGACCGGCACGACGGAAGCGTTCGGTGGGCCGTACGTCGAGTTCAACGCGCTCGGAACGATGAACCAGTACCTCCCGCTCTTCCTCGACCGGCTCGCGAACGCGAGCCAGGCGGGCTACGTCGCCCCCGGAACGGCGCTCAACGTGAGCGTCCGCGCCCAGGACTTCGGACGGATCTCGACCGTGAACTTGAGCTACCAGCAGCCGGGCGCGTCGTGGGCCAACGAGACGATCGCCCTCGCCTCGGGGGCGCCCTCCTTCGGCACCTACAACGGCTCGATCCCCGCCTCGGGCCTCAACGGTACGGTGAGCTACCGCCTCTGGGCGACCAACGCGGCCGGCGGCTCGGTCGCGCTGCCCGCCCCGGGCTCGCCTCCCGCGACCGTCGAGCGCGAGGCGATCCCCACCGTCACGGTCGGCATCGGGACGACCCCCTCCGGATGTGGCGGCGTTTCGGTCGGGGGAGGACCGTATCTCGCGAACGGGACGAACGCGTTCGTCCCGGCGGGGTTCTACACGGTCTCCTCGAGCGGCTGCTACCCGTACCACTTTGACCACTGGGCGACGACCGGGGGCCTCACCGTGAGCGGGACGGGGGCGACCGCGTCGCTCACGGCCCACGCGAACGGGACGATCACCGCGGTCCTCCGCTACTACCACCCGCTCGACACGATCCATCTCCTCGTCGGCGGATGCGGCGAGGTGTTCCTGAACAGCACCGCGTTCGTCAACGGGTCGACCGCCTACCTCGTCGACGCCGGGGCGTACGCGCTCTCGCCGAGCGCGTGCAGCGGCGAGTCGTTCGGGGGATGGACGGTCTCGAACAGCGCCAACCTCTCCATCCTCGGGTCGGTGCTCACCCTCCACGGGAACGGTACGCTCACCGGGCTCTACGTGCCCACGAGCGGGACCTCGCCGGTCGGTTTCCAGACGTACCCCTCGGCGTGCGGCGGGGTGTTCCTCCGCGGGACGGGCTACGTGACCGGAGAGTCCGTCCACCTCGCGAACGGCAACTACCCCGTGGGCCCCGACCCGTGCGCCGGTTGGGGCTTCAACGGCTCCGTCGCGACCAGCGGGTCCGTGGCGGTCACGGGCCTCACCCTCGCGGTGAGCGGCGGCGGGCTCGTCGACTTCAGCTACTACAAGCTCACGCTCGTCACCCTCCTCACGCGGCCGTCGGGCTGCGGGCAGATCGTCTGGGACAGCGTCCCGATGGGGAACGGGGCCGTCCTCAACATCACGAACCACACGCAGCACGCGATCGCCGGGTCCCCGTGCAACGGGACGTACTTCTCCGGGTGGAGCGCGACCGGCGGCGTCACGATCCTCGGGACCACCGCGGTGCTCGTCGACGGACCGGGCTCGCTCGAGGCGAACTTCCTTCCGGGGACCCCGCACGAGGTCGTCGAGTTCCGTACCGACCCGTCCACCTGCGGGTCGGTCGTGTTCGACGGGACCACCTACCTCGACTCCCAGTACGTCATCGTGCCCCCCACGACCGTGGCGAGCGTCTCCTCGCTCGCCTGCTCGGGCTACGGGTTCGTCACCTGGTCGTGGAGCGGGGGCATCACGGTCGTCGGCGGGCTCGCCTACGTGAACGGCACCGGCTCGATCACCGCGGTGTTCCACCCGCTCGCCCTGGTCGCGATCTACACCACCCCCTCGAACTGCGGGAGCGTGGAGATCGGCTCGACCGGGCTCGTGAACAACGCGACCGAGGAGCTGCCCGACGGCACGACCTATCCGATCGTCGCGGTGCCGTGCGCGTACCATGCCCTCTCCGCGTGGATCACCTCGACCGGGGCGACGATCGCGAACGGAACCCTCACGCTCTCCGGAGCGGCCACCATCACGGCCCAGTTCGGTCTCGCCATCTACCGGGTCCACCTGGCTGTCGCCGTCGGAGGGTGCGCCAACGTCGTGGTGGGAACCACGCCGTACGCGAACAACTCGACGGTCGGGCTCACCGCCGGTCCGTACCCGTTGAGCGCTGCGCCGTGCCCGGGCTACGCTCTCGTCTCCTGGCAGACGACGAACAACCTCACCGTGTCGGGAGGGAGCTCCGCCACCCTCACGGTCCGGGGCGGTGGCACGGTGACGGCGATCGCCCCCGCGGTGCCTCCCTCGGTGACGATCGCCCTCCCGACGAGCGCCGCCGCCGGTTCGACGGTATTCCTCACGGCGGTCGTGCCGGTCCCCGTGCCCCCGTACAACTACTCGTACACCTGGTCGTTCGGCGACGGGGCGAAAACGACGGTCCCGGCGAACACGACGAGCCACGCGTACTCTTCCCCAGGGAACTATCTCGTCACCGTCTCGCTGCGCGACCCGCTCGGGCGAGCGGCGAGCGCCGAGGCGAACCTCACGATCGTCGCCGCCGCGAACGGCCCGACGTTCGGGATCGGGACGACCGGTCTCGTGGTGCTCGGGGTCGCCGGGGCCGTGGTCGCGCTCGCAGCCGCGGTGTTCGTCGTCCGGGCCCGCCGCGAGCGGAACCGCCCGCCAGATCGGGAGACCGAGCCGACGTACGGGAGCGGAACGAATGACGAGACCGGATTCCCACCGGCCTAGCGGAGGCCGTCGATGCTTCGCGTCCGCCCGGCGTCCCGAGCGTCCTCTCCTCCCGACACGACCGGCCCCCGCGGGCCGTGCGCTCCGTTAGGTGAAATACCGAGCCCGCTTCGAGGCCCGCGCCGCCGAACGCTCCCGGCAGGGACGGGACGCGGGAGCTTCCGATGATGTCGTTGAGAATCCGCTCACGGCACGGCGTAGCCGATCGTCGCTGGTCCGGCCGGCCGCGGACCCCGGCCGCGACCTTCGCCACGGTCGTGATCGTCGTCGTGGCGGTCGCTCTCCTTCTGTTCTCGGCGGTCCCCGTGAGCGCGAGCGGAGCGGGCGCCACGCCCGCGTCGCGCGGGGCCGCTCTTCGCGGTTCCGCGTCCCCGGTCGCGACCTCAGCCGCCGGCCCCGCGAGCGCGAACTGCTCCGCCCTCGCCGCGGGCTGGTCCCTCCTGGGGGCGCCGTACTATCCGCCCGACGTCGCGTCGTCCCTCCAAGGCCCCTGCCTTCTCGGCCACGACGTGCCGGGCCTCTACCTCCTCTCGAACGCGAGCGCCTCCGGCTCGCGGTTCGAGATGGTCGTGACCCTACCGGGCGCGGCGACCGCTCCGGGGACGACGTACGCCGCCTTCTGGGTCGGCCTCTGGGTCGGGGGGGTCCCGTGCTCGTACGGCGCCGCCTCCTACCTCATGCTCGAGCTTCTTCCCCCGCATTCCGCGCTCGCCCAGGTGCCGGACTCGAACAACTGGAGCCTCGGGGCCCCGGTCTGGAGCCTCACGCCGCCCGGGTCGTGCGACCCCCAATGCCAGAACGACACCGCCTTCCTCACCGTGGCCGGGCGGAGCTTCTGCGAGGACGACGCGGTCCTGAACGGTGTGGGCTCGCTCGCCGGCGTGCAGAGCGGTCGGTTCGCCCCGGGCGACACCCTCTCCCTCGCGTTCGTCGGCTCCGGGACGAGCCCGCTCACGATCTTCGCGAACGACACCACCCACGCGGCGGCGAGCCTCAACTTTAGCTATCCCGCGACCTCGACCATCTCCGGCCGGCCGCTGACCCCGCTCTTCTCGAGCTCCAGCGCTTCGAGCGTCGGCTGGACGGGAGGTGGGGACGTCGGGTTCGGGTGGCTCAACTGCCCTCTCCCCAACGCGACCGGGCCGGTCGGCGGCTGCAACTCCTACGACGGCACGGTGGCCTCGGTCGCCGGCACGCCCCAGGTCGACCTCGTGCTGAGCTGGAGCGCGGCGAAGCACACCTACTCGGTCCCGTACCCCGAGCTCGTCACGATGTCGAGCTCGGGCGCTTGCTCGGGGGCGAACGGAACGACCCCGTGCTCCTCGTTCGAGGACCACGGCGGCACCGCAAGCTACCCCGACTACTCGATCGATGCGGCCGGCGGGCGCTCGTGGCTCGAGTACGGGCCGCCGGGTCCCGACCGGGTCTCCGACTTCGGGGGTGTCGCCACCCAGTTCCCGGCCGACGGGAACCTCTCCGGGCCCGCGACGACGACCGCCCTCTCGAACCTACGGGTGACGGTCGGGTCGAGCGCCGTGACGGTCACCGCGCGGCTCTCCGACCCGTACGGCATCGCGCACGTCGCCGTGAGCTCGTGGTGGTGCTCGTCGGCGGGGCTGCGCGTCCCCGCGACCGTCCTCGCGAGGCCATCGAACGCCTCCGGCAACACCCCCGCCGACGGCAACTGGTCGGCGAACCTGCCCACGAACAGCCACATCGGCCAGTTCTTCTACTGGGTCAGCGCGACGTCGGACTCGGGCGCCACGACCGGCCCCCTCTTCGGCAACGTCACCGTGACCGGCACCGGCGCGAACTGTCTCACCTCGGCGTCCGTGCCTCAACCGGTGATCAACGCGACCACGGTCGAGCCCGTGGGCGGCGGGTACGTCTTCTCCTGGACCGAGAACCTTTCGGCCGGGGTCATCGCCTACACGGCCTCGGCGACCCCGACCCTCGGCGGCACGACGGTCTCGATGCCGCTCGGTAACGTCACCTCGGTCCGGTTCGAGGGGCTGAAGGGGAATGCCACCTACAACCTCCGCGTCGCCGCGTTCAATCCAGCGGGCGGGAGCGCCATCTCCGCCAGCACCGCGGCGCCGCGGACCGACTATCCGCTCGCGACCCGGCCACTCAACGTCTCCGTCTCCTCGACCTGGGTCAACCTGACGAGCGCGAAGATCGTGGCGAACGTCACCGGCGGGATGCCGGCGTTCACGTTCTTCTTCGACTTCGGGGACGGGACGAACGCGTCGGTGTTCACGGTGAGCGGCGAGGCGAGCGTGACCCACCCGTTCCCGCCGGGCTACTCGGGGGTCGCCCGGATCGTCGTTCGGGTGGCGGATGCGCTCGGCGACACGGTCACCACCCCGGCCGCCTACGTGGATGTGCTCGCGGTCCCGCTCGCCCCCTCGGCGAGCCTCGCGGGCGGGAACGGCTTTGCCCTCCTCCGCTGGAACCCCGCGGTCGCTCCGCCCGGGCTCACCGTCACCGGCTACCTCGTGTTCTACACCACCGACCCCGCCTGGGCGCCGTACCTCTCGGCCGCCTGGCCGTCGAACGCCAACTTCCCGGCGATCGGGCTCTCGGCGACCCCGCTCCTCCAAGTCTCCCTCCCCGTGCCGAACGGAATGACGCTCTATGCCCAGGTCGTCGCCCTGGACGCCTACGGCCCGGGCCTCCTGCCCTCCGAGCCGGCGCCCGGGGCCGAGCCCGTCCTCTTCGCGACCGCCGCCCCGTTCGCGAGCACGGGGATCGAGCTCGAGACCGGCGGCGGCACCGCCCCGTTCACGGCCCAGTTCGCGACCGAGTTCACGACGGCGACCAACACGTACGTGGTGAACGCGACCTACCGGTTCACCGGCGGCAGCTCGGTCGTCGCGCCGATCACCGGCGCGAACGGGCGGTTCTGGGCGAACGCGAGCGAGCTGTTCGATACGCCCGGGCTGCGCGCAGTCCTCCTCTACGCGACCGACAGCGTTTCCGAGCTTCTCATCCTCACCTCCAGCATCTACGTCGCCCCCGCCGCGGGGCCGGTCGTGTCGATCGCCGTGGCCCCGACGGCCATCTTCGCGAACACCTCGGTCGATCTGCACGCGAACACCACTGGCGGGTCGGGACAGTACGCGTTCAACTGGACGCTCGGTGACGGTCTCAACGCGTCCGGGCCGAGCGTGAGCACCTCCTACGCCGCCACCGGCTTCTACCTCGTGACCGTCGTGGCGACCGACACGGTCTACGGCGGCGTGACCGTGGCGAGCACGGTCGTCGCGGTCCACTCCGTGGCGACCGTGGCGATCGGCATCGTGCCGACCTCGACCGCGGGGGAGTACGACCTCGCGGCGTTCGCGACCGGAGGCTTCGGTAACCTCTCCTACACGTGGCTTTTCGGCGACGGGACCGAGGCGTCGGGCGTGAACGTGACCCACATCTGGGTCACGCCCGGCACCTACACCATCCAGGTCCGGGTCTCGGACCCCTACGGCCACTCGACGCTCGCCACCACGACCCTCACGGTCGTCTACCCCTCCTCGGGCTCGTCCTCCTCGACGGGCGGGTTCACGGGCCTCGACGTGATCCTCCTCATCGCGGTCATCGTGATCGCGGTCGCGCTCGCGGTGGTCCTCGCTCGGGAGCGACGTCGCCGCAACCCACCGGCGCAGCCCGACGAGAGCCAGACCTACGACGGCGAGGCTCCGACGCCTTCGCTCGAAGAGGAGTCCCCCGCCGGACCGGGGTAGCGCGCCTCCGGCCCGTCGGTCGGTCTCAGAAGCGGTACCGTCGAAGGTACCAGACGTCCTCGGTGAAGACGTCGTTGAACACGCTTCGTAGCATCCGCTCCTGGGAGAGGAGGAACGGGAGCTGAAGGATCGTGAGCTCGCCGCGGGCGCGGACCCGCGTGTTCTTGCCCTCGGCCGCGTACGTGAGGTCGAGATAGCTCCCCGGCGCCCATGGCCCCTCGCTCTCCACGACCTCCCACCGCCCGTGGTCCGGCGGGTCGTAGGTGATCTTCCATCGCGACTTCTTCAGCTTGCGACGCACGTCGATCACGCGGTCGACGACCACCTCGTGGCCCGATTGGCTCACGGTCTTCTGCGACTGGATGAGCGGGTGGATGTCGACGATCTTGGCGTCGTTCAAGTGGTCCGTGAGGAGCCTCCAGACGACCTCCCGAGGCGCGGGGATGAGGTCCTCGTCCTCGTAGGCGACCATGGATGGTGCTCGCTCGAGCGGCCGTCCCCTTATGATGGTTCAGGGACGGGACGAGCGTCCGTGGAACCAGCCGGTCGGGGGCGGAAGCGCCGGGTTAATACTCCCCCGGGGAAGCCGGGAAGGGGGGCGAGCGATGGGCGAGGCGTGGAACGAGGGCGATATCGTCGCCCTCAAGAGGGCCGGCGAACCGGCGCTCCTCGTTCGGCTGGCACGGGGCCCGCAGAAGGTGGGCAACGAGGGTGTCCTTGACCTCTCCGACCTCTTCGGCAAGGAGCCCGGGGCTTCCGTCACCTGGCTCGGGTCCGAGTATCGGGCCGTCCGG
>Ga0209039_10000390_pt1 | contig 42809 bp, 31 predicted proteins | sample BogFormECP12_OM1_FD_188238 | JGI IMG/M metagenome (GOLD analysis project Ga0209039, IMG submission 188238) | Bog forest soil microbial communities from Calvert Island, British Columbia, Canada - ECP12_OM1 (SPAdes) (version 2) | ecosystem: Environmental > Aquatic > Freshwater > Wetlands > Bog ...
TAGCTGGCCAGCACGCGCCCCGCCACGGGTTCGGTCAGTTCGTCTTCTCCCAAGACGCCCAGGGGCGCATCCAGCAGGTTGCCGGCGGGGTCGTAGACGTAAAAGTACTCCTGGTCTCCGCCCACATCACCCTCCACCCGTCGCCCCAGGGCATCGTAGGTGTAGGTGGCCGTCGAGCCGGCGTCCACCGTGGCAATCCGCCCCTCCGCATCCCACGTGTACGCATGCACGCCGTCGTTCGTCACGTTGCCCGCCGCGTCGTACGCGTACCCCGACGTCGTGATCCGGTTGGTCGAGGAGCTGAAGGTGAACTGCGGACAAGGGCCCACGGTGGTGCCATCACCGTTCAACAGACATGACATGTTGCCGAATTGGCCGTTCGAGCCATCCTGCGTGTAGATGAAGTCCAGGTTGTAAGTGGAATTGCCCGTCGCCTGGGCTACGGTCAGCCGGTTCACCCCGTCGTAGGTGTAGGCGGCGGTGTGCGAAACGTTGGAAGAGGCGTTGTCCAGGTCGTCGTAACCCATCACATTCCCGTTGTTGCCGCTGGTGGCCTGCGCCGGCGCCGCGCAGCTGCTGGGATTGCTCACTCCCGCATAGTAATTGTACACTAAACAGGCAAGGGCCGACGGGTTGCTGGAGTTGCCCACCTGGATGCGCACCGGCTGGAGGCGGTTATTGAAATCCCAGGTCTCCTCGACCGGCGTGCATCCTCTCCCCACGCAGCCGTTTTGCAGCCCGCTGAGCGCCCCCCAGGCTAATGATGAGCGTGGGGTCGGTCTGCAGCGCCTGCAAGCTCAAGGCCGGGAAAAACCAGTCCGCATCGATGAAGCAGTTGAGCGTGGCCATGGCGGTTACGGTGCCGTCGGCGTCCACTCTTACCCCCGCGACGCCGTTGCGAATCTCCTGCCGCTGGCCGCCCGAGAGGTTCAGCGTCAGGAGGCTTTGCTGGTTCCCCAAGGCAGCGGGGAGCCATACTTACCGAAGCGGAGTGACAATTTGGTGGATGATCTGACAAAAAAGAAGGCGCCTTCGAGGATAAGTGACAGAGCGTTCCCTCTGCCCCAACTCCATTCGAGGAAACTTGTGGTGATAATACACTCGCTAGGATTGATCGTCTGTAGGGCCGTAAGGTGCAGCGAGGTGGCCCAACTCTTGGAGCATCGGCCACTCGGAAAATCAACTTTGGGTGGTCCGCTGGGCGGATCATTATCCTGCATTCGATGAAATGGATCTTGCCTCGTCGCCTAGTGTTGACGAACGCCGGGCTGGGGCTTCGAGCTGACCCAGCACCGGCGGCAGTTGCATACTGGCAAGCTGCGCCTTCCTCTGTCGTCATGGGATTTGACTCTGCGGCACCGTCCGTGCGCGGAAAGTTCAAAAAGTCCGCCAACAGACTTTTAGTCCATGCTTCCCGAATGGTCATTCTCTGGTATTAGCGGGCATTGGTGGGGTATCCATAATCAAACCCGGCAGTTGCTCCCTTGCAAGCAGTCTCTTCCTCTGTCACCATAAACATTAACCCATGCGGTGGCTCGAATCACCTGTTGACGCAGAAGCGGCCCGGCGACTGGCGCGCGAACTGAAAGTATCGCCGCTGGTCGCGCGCTTACTTGTGCAGCGGGGGCTTACGGAACCCATGGCGGCGCAGGCGTTTCTTCACCCCAGCCTCGGGCAACTCTACGCCCCGGAGCGCATGGCCGGTATGCGCGAGGCCGTCGCGCGTTTGCGCCGCGCTCTGGAGCAACACGAAAAAATTCTGATTTACGGTGACTACGATGTGGACGGCACCATGGCGGTGGTGGTGCTGCTCACGGCGCTGCGCATGCTGGGTGCACAGGTGGAAGCTTACGTCCCGCACCGGCTCACCGATGGCTACGGCATGCGCGCCCCGGTGGTGGAGGAGGCGGCGGCCAACGGCTTCCGCGTGGTCATCAGCGTGGACACCGGCATTCGCGAGCACGCGGTGCTGGCCCGGGCGCGCGAACTGGGCGTGGATTGCATCGTGACCGACCATCACCTGCCGGACGGCCACTTGCCCACCGCCTGCGCCATCCTGAACCCCCTCCGGCCAGACTGCGGCTATCCGGAGAAGTCGCTGGCGGGCGTGGGCGTGGCCTTCAAGCTGGCGCAGGCGCTGCTGGCCGAGCGGCTGACCGCGCGACTGCTTCAGTCCTTCTTGAAGGTCGTCGCGATCGGCACGATTGCGGATGTGGTTCCCCTGCTCGGCGAAAATCGCGTCATTGTCCGTTTCGGCCTGGAGGGTTTGCGCCAACCGGCACAATCAGGCTTGGCAGCGCTGATTGAGCTTGCGGGCCTCGCGGGCAAAGAAATCAGCGCCGGGGACGTGGGCTTTCGACTGGCGCCGCGCTTGAACGCCGCCGGCCGCATGGAAAACGCGCGGGATGTCATCGACCTGTTCACGCTGCCCGACGCCGCGCGCACGCGCGAAATTGCCGAAAGGCTGGAACGCTTGAACCGCGAGCGGCAGCGGGTGGAAGAGGAAATCCTGCGCGCGATTGTGGCGCAGTTGGAGCGCCGAGACGACCTTTCCAAGCAATTCACTTTGGTGCTGGCAGGCGAGGGGTGGCACCGCGGGGTGATCGGCATTGTGGCGCAGCGAGTGGTGGAGCGGTATCATCGTCCGGCGCTGGTGATTGGGATCGAGGAGGGAGTGGGCGTGGGTTCGGGGCGTTCCATCAAGAGCTTTCACCTGCTCGAGGCGCTGACGCGGGTCGGCGACCTCTTTCAGCGCTTTGGCGGGCACGCGCAGGCGGCGGGCTTCGCCCTGACCGCGGAGCGCATTCCGGAGCTCACGCGGCGCTTTGAGGAGCACGCACGCACCGTCCTCACGGCCCCGGACCTGGAGCGGGTGCTGCGGGTGGACGCGCCCGTAGATTTGGCGGAGGTGGACTGGCCTCTTTATGAGGAAATCATTCAGCTTGAGCCCTTCGGCATGGGGAACCCCACGCCAGTGTTTGGCGCCTGCGGAGTACGGTTGGTCGCCACGCCACGCATCCTCCAGGGAAAGCATCTAAAGTTGAGGGTGGGAAAGGGAACGCGCACGCTTGACGCACTCGGCTGGGGCTGGGCGGCGCGAACGCCGCCGCTCGAAGCAGGCCAGCAGATGGACTTGGCCTTCACCCTCGAACGGAATAACTATCAGGACATGGCGAGTCTGCAACTTATCATCAAGGATCTTGTGGGAACCGGCGGAATGGGGAGTCCGTGACAACCCGAGAACTAGGTCTGGAGCGCGCCCGGCGCCAAAAGTGGCTCACCGGGCTGGTGATGGGAGGTCTTTCCGTGATGGCCCTCGCCGTCGCCCTCACCTACTGGGGCAGTACGACTCACCGGACCTCCCAGGTGCACAATCTCCCCAGTCCCGCTCCGGATGTCCACCAACAGCTTTCCGGCCACACGATCACGCGCTCGGACGGAGACCGCCCGGTATTCACTATCCATGCCGCGCGGACGGTGTCTTACCAGCAAAGCAAGTCCACGGTGCTGGAAGATGTCACGGTGGAGATTTTCGGCCGCAAGGGGGATCGCAGCGACATTTTGCGGACGCACCGCTGCGAATACGACCCCCAATCGGGTGACTTTCTTAGCTCCGGGCCCGTCCAGATCGAGTTGAGCGCGCACTCCAGCGACATTCCCGGCAGCGGCTTGAGGGGCAAACACCGGGTTTTCCTGGAGACATCCAAAGTTGCCTATCATCAGGGGAACGAACTGGCCGAGACCGATGAACCCGTCAAGTTCCGCATGGGGCCCGCCTCCGGCACGGCGCTGGGTTTGGTTTACGCCACACGCGACGGTTGGTTCAAGCTGAAGCACGACGTCGCGGTGGATCTACCCCAAGGGACCGAGAAGGCTCCCCAACCCCCGATCCACATGACGGCTTCCGCGCTTCGTTATGACAAGGGGGACGGGCAAGTGGCGCTGGCCGGCCCGGTGGAGGTAACCGAAGGGGAGCGCCGCGTCGTGTCGGAAAGCGCCCACGTCACGCTCGGCGACCATAATCGTGTTTCGCGGGTCAATCTGGAAGGCCGCGCGAAGGCTTTCGATGTCAATTCGCTCCGCAGTGTCGAGCTCAACGCCGAGCGTGTGCAGGGGGATTTTGATGCCGCCTCCGGGCAATTGCGTCACCTCACTGCAGAGAATGATGTCGTGGGCGAATCCAAAGGCAAAGGAACCATCAGCCGTCTGACCGCCGAGCGAGTTGAGATGGATCTGGGTGGCAAACATCCGCAACCGCTCCAGGGGGTGGCCACGGGCAATGTCCACATTAATTGGGAATCTCAACCCGTGCTGAACCTTCCGGAGACAACCCCTGCGGGCAAGAGCCCGGAGAAGAAAACCTTGACAGCCGCCGAGGTGCGATTTGACTTTCGGCCCGACACCCATAGCCTGAAGAACGCTGAAACCGTCGGCCCCGGAACGCTCCTCATCAGCCCTGGCGACCCCAAAGCCGGTGAAAGGGTCATTACCGCTGGGCAGTTCCTCATGACCTTCGACGCGCGCAGCCGCATTGAATCCCTGCGAGGAACCGCTCCCACGCAGGTGCTTTTCCGCCCCCCGGCCACCGCGCCCGCCGGGAGCACTACGCAGCAGAGCCAAGCCGATCGCCTGGACGCGGTCTTTGATGTCGGCACGCAAACCCTGCGCGAGGTCGTGCAAACCGGGGACTTCCAATACCGCGACGGCGACCGCCAGGCGAGCGCAGATGATGCATACTATGACGCTCAGACGCAGACCCTGCTGCTTCTCGGCCACCCGCAGGTCTGGGACACCAACAGCCGGGTCAAATGCCAGAAAATAACCATCGACATGCCCACGGATACTTCCACCGGTGAAGGCAAGGTGCAAGCCACCCATCTGCCCAGCCCGGCGCCCGGCGCCCCCTCGGCCGCGACTCCCGTTCTGCCTACCAATGTGTTGGCGGACAGGATGGTGGCGCGGCGGCAGAGCCAAACCGTCCACTACGAAGGGCACGTTCGCGCTTGGCAGGGGACGGACGTAGTGGAATCTTCGTCGCTGGATGTGTACCGTGCCCAAAAGCGGGTCAGTTCGGGCTCCCAGGTGGTGACCAGCTACCTGCAACCCGCCGCGATGGTCCGCGAGCAAGGGGTTGCCCCCCCTTCAACCGGAGAGACACGTCCGGTGACGGTTCACGCTGACTTTTTGGAGTATTTCGATCAGGGCCGGCGAGCTCGTTACCATGGCAATGTTCGCCTGGTGACAGAAAGCACCACCCTGCAATCTGACCGTCTGGACGTCTATTTCACCCAAGGAGACACGGTAGAAGGCTCGGAAGTGGACCACGCCGAATCGGACGGGCACGTGAAAGTCACGCAACCGGGCCGCGTGGGGACCGGCGACCACGCGGAATATTACGCGGGACCCGGAAAGATTGTCCTTACCGGTGGTCCACCCAGTCTGGTTGATGAGAAGAAGGGCTCCACGACAGGCCAGCGTTTGACATTCTTTATTCACGATGATAGGCTTTTTGTGGACGGAGGTGACCAGTCGCCCTCATTATCCACGCACCGCGTCGCACCATGAGCGACAATGCAGATTCTCTCCACAGCCGATCTGACGAAGTCTTATAAGGGCCGGAAGGTTGTTGATGACATTAACCTTAGGATCGCTCAGGGAGAGGTGGTGGGTTTGCTCGGGCCCAATGGGGCGGGGAAAACCACGACATTTTATATCATCGTGGGCCTGACCAGCCCGGACGCAGGCCAAGTCCTTCTGGACGGAGTGGACATTACGAACTTCCCCATGTACCTCCGGGCGAGAGAAGGCATCAGCTACCTCCCTCAAGAGCCCTCCATATTCCGCAAACTTACCGTGGAAGAGAATATAATGGCGGTGCTCGAGACGCGGCCCTTGACGGCGGACCGTCGCCGGGCACGCTTGGAGGAGTTGATCGAGGATCTGGGTCTTCAGCAGGTTCGTCGGAGTTACGGTTACTTGCTTTCCGGAGGAGAGAGGCGGCGCGTGGAAATTGCCCGCTCGCTGGTGATTTCGCCCTCCTTTATTCTTCTCGACGAACCGTTCTCGGGTATTGACCCATTGACGGTTCTCGATATTCAGAAGATCATAGTTCGTTTGAAAGAGTCCGGAATCGGAGTGCTGGTAACGGATCACAACGTGCGGGAGACTTTGCAAGTGACTGACCGCGCCTACATCATCGACAACGGACGGATTTTCTTCGCCGGGTCGCCGGAGGAACTCGGCAACGATGCGGAAGTCAAGCGTATCTACCTGGGCGACTCCTTTCGCCTGGCAATGTAAGAACAGTGACGAGTGACAAGTGACGAGTGAAGAGAAATCAGAAGGCGAAAATCGAAAATCGAAATTCGAAACTCGCCCCGATTTTCGAGTTTCGATTTTCGAATTTTGGGTTTTGTGCGCTCGTCACTTGTCACTCGTCACTCTTCACTGCTGTTGAGGAATTATGGGTGGTCCTTCTCCCAGAATCGGCCTGAATCTCAAGGTGGCGCAGAAGCAAATTCTGACGCCCGGCTTGGTGCAGATGGTCAGCGTGCTCGCGCTCAACAAGCTCGAATTGCGCGAGATGATCAACCAGGAGATGGTTGCCAATCCCGTCCTGGAAGAAGTCCCCGAGGATGTGCCCTCCCTTGAGGACGTGGCCAAGAAGACTGAGGCGGAAAAATCCGCTACCCCTTCTTCTCTTGAGCATCCCGCGCAAAACGGCGACCACCAGGACTCTTTCCAAGAAATCGACTTTGGATCCTTCTTCGACGAATACCTCGACCCGGGCTACAAATCTCCTGCCGCCGAGGTCATCGACAAACCCTCGTTTGAGAATTTCCTTTCGCAGCCCACCTCCCTTTCCGACCACTTGGAATGGCAATTAAGCCTGTCGATTTGTTCGGACGAAGTGCGCGAAGCCGGCCACTCCATCATCGGCAACCTGAACGAGGATGGTTACCTCACCGCGACGCTCGAAGAGCTCGCCCAGTCAGGCAACCACCAACCTGCCCACGTGCAAGAAGGGCTGACTCTCGTCCAGATGTTTGACCCGCTGGGCGTGGCGGCTCGGGACGTGCGCGAATGCCTGCTCATCCAATTGCGCACCTTGGCCCCTGACAATGCTTTGGCCCAACAAATTGTTTCCGAGCATCTGAAGCAGCTTCAGAACAAGCAATATCGCGAGATCGCGCGCGCCCTCGACCGCCCGGTGAAGGCGGTGGAGCGCTGTGTGGAAATAATCCGCAAGCTTGACCCCCGCCCCGGGCAGCGCTTTAACAATGCACAAACGCGCTTGATCGAGCCCGATGTGGCTTTCGTCCGCACCGGCGACGGGTATCAGGTGGTTCTGAACGAGGATGGCCTTCCGCAGCTTCGCCTCAGCCACCACTACCGGCGCATGTTGGGTGAAGATGGCACCACGCGCGAGGTGCGCAACTACGTGAAGGAACGCTTTACCTCGGCGATTCAGCTCATCAAGAACATCGAGCAGCGCAAGCAGACCATCATCCGGGTTTGCGAGGCCATCATCCGCCGCCAGAAAGAATTCCTCGACAAGGGCCTCGATGAACTGCGCCCCATGATGATCAAGGAAGTGGCGGAAGAAGTGGGCGTGCATCCGTCCACGGTCAGCCGCGCGGTCGCCAACAAATACGGGCACACTCCCCAGGGTGTTTACGAGCTTCGCTATTTCTTTTCCGAGGCGGTCCAGGGACCGGCGGGCGGCCTCACTTCTTTGATCAATCTGAAACGCCTGGTGAAGAAAATGATCGACGAAGAAGAACCTATGCATCCCCTAACCGACGAGCAGATCACGCATCGTCTGCGCGATGTGGGCTATTGTGTGACGCGTCGCACGGTGGCCAAATATCGCGAGGATATGCGCATCCCGAGTACCCACCAACGTCGGGTCAAAGCATGAAAAAATAGTGAAGAGTGACGAGTGAAGAGTGACGTGAAATCAGAAGACGAAAATCGAAGCTCGAAATTCGCAACTCGCCCCGATTTTCGAGTTTCGATTTTCGAATGTCGGGTTTTGCCGGCTCGTCACTCTTCACTCGTCACTGTTCTTAGGAGGTGGCGTCATGTCCATTGATTATACGGGTCGGCAAGTGGAAATCAGTCCTGACCTGCGCCGCTATACGCAGGAGCGTCTGAGAAAAATCGTTCGCCTGCTGGGTGGACAGTTTGATTTGCACATCATCCTAACCGCCGAAAAGCATCGGCGAATCGCCGAACTTACCCTGAAATTTCATGACCATACGGTGGTCGGCGTGGAAGAGACCGCCGACATCCGAACCTCGATTAACGGGGCCATCGATAAGCTGTCCCGCCAGGCCGTGCGACTGCTGGAGCGCCGCCGCACCGGCAAGCGCCGCCCCAAGCCGACTTCCGCGGTCCTCTTGAACGTTTTGGGAAGTGAGCGCGTGGATCAGGAGGAGAACCGCTTCGTCCTCTCCGAACGCGTACCGCTAAAACCCATGACCTTGGATGAGGCGATTGCCGCGCTTGACCGCTCGCGCGCGGGCGCGGTCGTCTTCCGCAACCCCGACAGCGAACGCGTCAACGTCATCTACCATCGCCCCGACGGCCACCTGGGGCTCATCGAGCCGGAACCCTAAGAACAGTGGACAGTGAATAGTGGACAGTGGATAGTGAATAGCAAGCAGTGGGCGGCAGGCAGCAAGCAGGAGGCAGCGAGCGCCTTTTGTGAGTCCGCGATCGGCAATTCGGAATCTTGAATCTGGAATCCAGAATCTGCCATTCAGCCTTCAATGCAAGCAAAGGGGGCTCCTTGCGCCGGCATCCAGCCCCTGCCCCTGATACCCAGCCCGTAACACTTGCCACCAGGCACGCAGCACCTGATCCCGGCAGGGGAGACAGCTTACAGCCGACACCTTGCAGCTTGCTGTAGCGATGGTTCGCGAACCACCCTTCTTCCACATTGAAGCAGTCGTAGCGCCAACCCCAGAAGGGGTGAGGGCCTCCCGAACGCAAAGGCGACTTCTCATTCCCAATCCAATCGCGATGCAATAAATTGCGTGGAAGCCATTGATGGGATATGAACTTCGCAGCAGTCAGCCGGGCTGCACCACATTTCCGTAGGCAAGTTATACAAACCAGCGGATCACGTCCACGTGCGCCGCGCACGACTGCCAAGGCTGTCTCCGAATTTGATAATGCTGAGTTGTCAGCGTTTGGGTCCAGCGCTAGGACCCCGGAAGGGCAGTTGGGAGCCGCCGGGACAATCCGGGCACGAAACAGGAAATGGAAGAGTTCGCTGGGAGACGAATGGGCGTATACTCGGAGCCGCTGGAAGACGAAAATGGAAACTCCAGATAAAGGGGATTTCTCCTTTAGAAGCGAATCGGCAACTGTTTGCACATGAGAACGAAGCAAGAAATCGGCGCAATTACGCTGGTGCTCCTCCTGGGCGCTGCGGTTTATGGCTTGATCCGCACCGCGCAGGCCCCGAGCGCGCCCCAAACCACTAGCAGTGTTCCAGAAGCAGCACAAGCTTCCGCCGTTGACCAAACTCCCATTCTCACGGCGCTCAAATTACCGCAAATGCCCACGACTGCCGAGGAGCTGCCATTTGCACAGCAGGCTCTGCGGATTGCCGATCATGAAGCGGATCTGGCCTACGCAGCGGCGGAGCGCGAGATCGAGGAGCATCCGGCGCGGCTGACCGCCGACGCGAAAAAGATCCAGGCGCGGCTGAAAGAGGCGGAAGACGCGCTGGACACGGACAGCGCGCAGGTGGCGCGGCTGACCGCCGAGGAGGCCAAGGCCACGGGCGCAAAAAAGGACGCGTTGGACGAGCAACTCGTCCTGGCGACGGCTCACCAGGAGGAACACCAGGACGAAGTCGATGACGCGAAAGAGGATTTGGCCCTGGCGGGTGGCGATCCAAACGCCCGCATCGAAGCCCTGATCCAGGAACATAAAGCTTCCTCGCAGGCGGTTGATAGCTTAAAAATCACTGTCAGCACGGCCGTCGAACAGGGTGGGCTGATTCATCGCTTCGGCCAATGGTCGGTGCTCCATCAGAAGCAGGTTCTCGTGTGGCAAGCGAAGCAACAGGCGGAGTCCGCGGCCGCCTCCTTTGCCGCGAGCCACCATGCGCTGGAAGCGCAGCTCGAGGCAGAAAAAAAGAGCGTGTCGCAATCTGCAGAAGCAGCGAGCGCCGCCCAATCTTCCACCGGCGGGGGAACGCCCGCGAACCTAAGCCACGAAGATTCCGCAGCCCTAGTGAAAGCGACAAAGCGGCGCGCGGCGAGCCAGAAGACCCTCGCGTCGTTGGATAAGAGAATCGCGGATCAAAAACAACTTGCCGAAAACTATGGGAAATGGATGGGCGTGTTGGCCGCAAAACAACGTGCGGTTCTCCACGCCGCGCTGATCGGCGTCACTACCATTCTCGTAATTTTGCTCATTGGACTCTTTTTTGATGCGTGGCTCGAGCGGCTTCTGGGCAAGCTATTGCTGGACCGCCGGCTTATCGGAACCTTGCGCACGGTAACGCGCGTGGCGGTGCAAGTGTTTGCGGTGCTTTGTATCTTGCTCGTGATTTTCGGGCCGCCGGGACAGCTGGGTACGATTCTGGGGCTTGCCGGCGCCGGCCTTACGGTGGCGCTCAAGGATTTCATCGTCGCCTTCCTCGGCTGGTTCGTGCTCATGGGGAAAAACGGCATCCGCCTCGGCGATTGGGTGGAGATTAACGGTGTATGCGGCGAAGTGGTCGAACTCGGTATGTTTCACACCGTGCTGCTGGAGACCGGCAACTGGACCGATTCGGGCCATCCGACCGGCCGGCGCGTGACCTTTACCAATAGCTTCGCCATCGAAGGCCACTATTTTAACTTTTCGACTTCCGGCCAGTGGCTCTGGGACGAATTGCAGGTCGTCTTGCCGCCGGGACAGGATCCTTATCCGCTTATCGATACACTGCAGAAGAGAGTAATCGAAGCGACGGCGGAAACTGCGAAGCAGGCCGAGCAGGAATGGAAGAGTGCGGCGAGTTCTCGTAACATGAAGGCGCTTTCCGCCGCGCCGGCCATCAATCTCAAGCCGGTGGTTGGCGGCGTCGAAATCGCCGTGCGCTACATCACCCGCGCCAGCGAACGATACCAGTTGCGCGCCAAGCTGTACCAAGCCGCTGTCGAAATGCTCGGCCGCAAGAACGTGGAGTCAACACCACCTCCACTGCCAACGCCCGCAACCGCACTCTCTTCAGATTAAGCTGAAACAGTTGTTCGCAGGGTGTCAGCCGGCGCTTCCGCGTTAAGTTCAAACGCCCATCCCTGATGGTGGACATGGCGATGTCTTGGTAATCAGAAACCTGCGGTCCGGCTTCTCCCAAGTGAGCCGCCACAAATCCTCTTCATAATTCTCGCGTCCTAATCCATAATTCCCCTGACGGGTGGTCGGTCAATTTGAGGTAGAGGCGGCTTTCCGCCGCCATGCGGCGAGGCAAACTCGCCGCTACAGTATCAAATTGACCCACTCCCCTGACGGCCGGCAACGAACTCCGGACACCGGACAGCGGACTTCGGACCACGAACAACGGGCCACAGACTTCCCATGAAGAAGAAGGCTTCCGCGAAGAAGCGCAGCAAGCAGTTCGTGCTCATCACCGGGCTGAGCGGCTCGGGGAAGGGTTCTGTCCTCAAAACCTTTGAGGACCTTGGGTACCAGTGCGTCGATAACCTGCCCATTGATTTGATACCCAAGTTCGCGGAGATGTGCCAGCAGCCGGGCAGCCGACTTGACCGCGCCGCGGCGGTGGTGGATATTCGCGGCGGTGAGGCGCTCAGCCAGCTCCCTACCGTCTATCGCGACCTGACACGGAATGATCTGAAGCCTTCGATGGTCTTCCTGGAAGCTTCGGACAAGGCCCTGATGCGCCGCTTCGAGGAAACGCGCCGCCCGCATCCCCTGGGCCGCGATCTGCCGGTGCGTGAGGGCATCCGCCTGGAGCGCATGTTGCTGAAGCCCATGCGCCAGCTCGCGAGCGTAGTGATTGACACCACGCGACTGAACGTTCACGAATTGCGCGACCTGATTCAAACCCGCTTCGGCGGCATCGCGGCGCGCCGCTCGATGCTGATTTCCGCGGTCTCGTTTGGCTACCGATTCGGCGTCCCGCCGGATGCCGATCTGGTGTTTGACGTGCGCTTTCTCCCCAATCCCAACTTTGTTCCCCGGTTGAAGAACAAGACCGGACGCGACGTGGGCGTGCGCCGGTTCATGAACTCCCATCCGCAAACGCACGAATTCACGAGCCGGCTGATGAATCTCCTCCTGTACCTGCTGCCGCAGTATGTCCGGGAGGGAAAGAGTTATCTCACTATCGCCATTGGTTGCACGGGAGGACGGCACCGCTCCGTCTTCTTGACTGAAGAGGTGGCCAACGCCCTGGTGCATGAAGGCTACAAAACAAAAGTTGCGCACCGGGACATTGGGAGATAGGAAATTCGGAATTATGAATTCTGAATTCTGAATTATGAATGCAAGGCATCTTGGGCCTAATCTGGCGCGATTGAGATCCAAGTTGTTCAGTATTCATAATTCAGCATTCATAATTCAGAATTCATAATTTGCTTTCGTCCCGATTTTGGAGGTTTCCGTGAAAAACGTTTTGGCAGTAGACATCGGCGGCACGCATTTTCGCACCGGTCTGTTTGATGAGCAGGGGCGGCGCCTCCTGGTCCTGGAGGGTGACACGGACCGCGCGGCCGGGCGCGATTGGATGCTCGGCCAAATCGCCGCGCGCTGCCGCGACCTGACGGCCCAGACGGATGCGCCCGTCAAGGCTTGTGGCCTCAGCTTCGGGGGCCCGGTGGATTTCCGCGGCCAGAGGGTGACCTCCGTTCACTCTTCGGGGTGGAAGGGTTTCGAACTGGGAAATTGGATGCAGCAAACCTTGGGTATCCCCTGCCAGCTCGATAACGATGCCAACGCCGGCGCGCTGGGCGAATACCACTATGGGGCCGGGCGTGGCGCCAAGTTGATGGTCTATATCACCATTAGCACGGGCATCGGCAGCGGTATCGTTTACGAGGGCAAGCTCCTGCGGGGCAAGGATTACATGGCGGGCGAAATCGGCCACATTCCGGTGTCGGACTCCGGCGCACGCTGCTCCTGCGGCGGCCGAGGGTGCTTGGAATGCTTCAGCTCCGGCGGCGCCATTGAAACGCGCGCGCGGGAATGGGCGGCGCGCCGCCCCGAGCACGTCGCGCGCATGGTGGAACTCAGCGGCGGCCCCGAAATCACCGCCAAAGGTCTAATGCAAGCGGCGGCAGAAGGTGAGGCGGCCGCCAGCCACATCCTCCGCGAGACCACGCGCTGGCTCGCCCGCGGCCTGCTGATGGTCATCCGCCTCCTGAATCCCGACGTCATCGTTCTGGGCGGGGGAGTGGCGCAGTCCGGGGCAATCCTCCTCGGCAGCTTGCATACTTTTCTCGACGAACTTGCCTCGCCCACGATCACCTACTCCACGGAAATTGTTACGGCGGCATTGGGGAATTACTCTCCCCTCTACGGGGCCGCGGCCATGGGCCTGGAGATTCCCTAATTACTAATTAGTACACGAATCAATTGGCGGAGAGTTTCCCTCTAAGAAAAGCAAACAAAAGGGATAACACCAAGGAAGGCTTGTCCTTTCCGTCACCTGTTGCTATTTTCTTGACGAACGGCCCCTGCGGTAACTAACATCGCTAGTTTTGAGAGGATTAGGGGTCCTTCCGCCTTGGGGCGGGGAAGGTGTAGCGCCGACCTTTAGAGCCTGCCCTGAGCCCATTCGTTTCACTCAGGGTAAACTTCGCGAAGGGTCGGCAGGTGCGGGGCTAAAGCCCGGCGCTACAACGACACGGAATGAGTCAAGTTCAACGCCTGCTGGGTTTCGTGCGGCCTTATAGCTTCCGCTTGTTCCTAGCGGTCTGCTTGATGGTTATCGTAGGAGCCTGCGAGGCGATCACTGCACTTCTTATCAAACCGATTTTCGATCAAGTCCTCTCGCCCGACGCCGAGACCTCCGGGATCATTCTGTTTCAGATACCCTATTTCCATCACGCGATTTACCTCCAGGATATCCTTCCCCACCGGATCCACAATGTTTGGACAGTGGTGGCCATCACCATTATCGCCGTAGCCCTCGCCAAGGGCATTTCGGAATTCCTTGCCACCTATTTCATCAATTATATCGGCCACTCGGTGGTGCGCGACCTGCGCAATCTTCTCTATTCCAAGATCATCGCCCAATCCCTCTCCTTCTTCGTCAAGAACCCCACCGGCCGCCTGATGTCGGCGATCACCAGCGACATCGAACGCATTCAGTTTGCCGTCTCGCAAACGGCGGCGGATATGCTGAAGCAATCATTCACCTTGATCGGTTTGTTGGCGGTTATCTTTTACGTGGATTGGCGGCTGGCGCTTATTTCCATGATCCTGATTCCGCTGGTGGTTTTGCCCTCGGCGAAGCTCGGACGTTACATTCGCGCTTCCAGCCGGAGCAGCCAGGATAAGATGGGGGAGCTGAACAACGTCCTTCAGGAGACCTTTTCGGGCATCCGCATCGTTAAGGCCTTTGCCATGGAAGCGTCGGAGATCGAAAAATTTAAGACCACCACACGACGACTGCTGCGGGTCAGTCTGCGCTGGGTGCGGGCCCAAGCCGTGTCATCGCCGCTCATGGAAGTTCTCGGCGCCATCACCATCGCCGGACTGCTGTTTTACGAACGCAAGTTAATCCTGCTCCATATGCAAACCGCCGGGGGCTTCATCGCTTTCCTTTATGCGCTGCTGAAATCCTACGAGCCCGTTAAACGGCTGACGGGTGTCAGCAACTCGTACCAGCAGGCTCTGGGCGCCTCCGAACAGGTCTTCCATTACCTGGACTCCGAACCGGAAATGGTGGACAAACCCGGGGCCATCAGTCTGCCTCCCTTCCAGGACGAGATTGCCTTCGAACAGGTGGAGTTTGATTACGAGGACGGGGTCCCCCTGTTGCGCGACATCAACCTGCGTATTGGCAAAGGTGAGGTGGTGGCGCTGGTGGGCTCCAGCGGCGCCGGGAAGACCACCCTGGCCAGCCTGATTCCGCGCTTCTTCGAGGTTACTCAGGGCCGCATCACCATCGATGGCCACGATGTTCGCGACGTCAAACTCCAATCGCTCCGCGCCCAGATCGGCATTGTCACGCAGGAGACGATCCTGTTTAACGACACGGTCTACAACAACATCTGTTATGGCAGCCGCTTGCCCACCGAGACGCAAGTGCGGGAAGCCGCGCGCGTGGCGCTGGCGGAGGATTTCATTCTGGAAATGCCGCAGGGCTATGAGACGATGATCGGCGAGCGCGGCCAACGCCTGTCAGGCGGGCAGCGCCAGCGCATCGCCATCGCCCGGGCCCTGGTGAAGAATCCGCCTATTTTAATTCTGGACGAGGCAACTTCCGAACTCGACACGGAATCCGAGTTGCTCGTACAGCGTGCCCTGGCCAACCTCATGGCGGGCCGTACCGTGGTGGTGATCGCCCATCGGCTCTCCACCGTGCGCCGCGCGGAGCGCATCGTGGTCATCGACCGCGGCGCCATTTGCGAAATCGGATCCCATGAGGATTTGGTCATCCGCGGCGGCATCTACCAACGCCTGCACGATTTGCAGTTCGTCGATGTGGAGCCGTAAGCGCAGTGACGAGTGATGAGTGACGAGCCAGAAAGAAGTGTAGCGCGGACCCGTTCTGTAGGTCCGCGGCTTATCCTTGCGCATAGCGGACGAGCTGGTACGGCAGCATGAGAAGACGAAGGACTGCGAGCGAAGTTGCGGGCATTATTGAACGGTTCTTAAACGATACCAGCCTGTACCCTCAAGAATGGAATGATTTTGTTGATTGTAGCGAGCCTGACCCGAAACTCGATTCATACAGAAAGCGGTGCTATCTTTTAGATCCGCTGGTTAATAGTCACGAGCCCCAAGACCCCGGTGGGATTGCTGAGCTAAGGAATATGGTCGCGGAACTCAGGCATCTGGAAAATCCAAACTGATTCGCTACTCAGTGCTGAGTTGACGGGTGCGCGAACACTGAAGGGGATTTGACTGACAACTGATAACTGACGACTGAGAACTCAAATGATTCGCAGCATGACAGGTTACAGCCGGGTGGAAGCCGAAGAGGCGGGAATCGCGCTCACGGTGAGCATCCGCGGCACCAACCATCGTTTTCTTGATCCCCAGTTGCGTCTGCCCTCCAGCCTCGAAGCATTGGAACCCGTCGTGCGCCGTCTCGTCAAGGAGCACGTTACGCGCGGCCACGTGGAAATCTCCGTGGGATTGACCGGCTTGGGGCCCCCCGAACTGGAAATCGACCGTAGGCTCCTGGCGGCGTACTTGAAGGGGTACCAAATGCTGAAGCAGGAATTCGGCGCCGGGGCGGAACCCGATTTAATGGCCTTGCTCCGCGTCCCCGGCCTGGTCGTAACCGGCAACGGTGATATGCCGCCGGAAGATCTGGACCGCATTCGCCAGATGTTGGAGACTGCGATGGCCAAGGCGCTGACCCAGTTGAACGAAATGCGCGCGCGCGAAGGGGAGTCCCTGGAGCGTGACATATTGTCGCGGCTGGCACACCTAGCGGCACTGCGCCTCACCGTAGCCAACCTTGCGGAGAGGGCGCCGCAATATTACAAACAGCGGTTGGAAGGCCGCATCCGGGATCTTTCCGGCAGTGTGGAAATGGACAGCGGGCGCTTGGCGCAGGAGGTGGCGTACCTCGCTTCGCGCTCCGACATCGCGGAGGAGTTAACGCGCTTCCAAAGCCACCTGGACCAGGTTCGCCAACTCTTGGCAGAGACTTCCGAAGTGGGCAAGAAACTCGATTTTCTGCTTCAGGAGATGAATCGCGAGGCCAACACTTTGCTCTCCAAGACCACCGACGTCCCGGAAGTGGGCCTGGAGATTACGCGGCAGGCAATCGAGATGAAGACCGAAATCGAGAAACTTCGCGAGCAAGCGCTAAACATCGAGTGATGAGAGCAGTGACGAGTGATGAGTGACGAGCAACCGAAAGACGAAAATCGAAATTCGAAACTCGAAACTCGCCGCGATTTTCGAGTTTCGATTTTCGAATTTCTGGCCTTGCTGACTCGTCACTCATCGCTCGGCACTCGTCACTGGATTTAACGTGGCAAAGGACCGCAAGACCCCGGCAGCACGGGGCAGCATTATCGTGATTTCGGCGCCCTCGGGAGCGGGGAAATCAACCCTGATCAAGCGCCTGATGGCCGCTTCGCCCGGCCTGTCCTTTTCGGTCTCTTACACCACGCGCGCACCGCGAGCGACCGAGAAGAACGGCCGGGATTACTTCTTCGTGTCGCGCAAGGTTTTCGAACGCATGGTCAGCCGGGGCGAGTTCGTGGAATGGGCGGACGTTTACGGGCATCTCTACGGCACCGCGCACAAGCAATTGCAAACCGCTCAGGAAGCGGGCCAGGACATTCTGCTCGATATCGATGTGAAGGGACATCAGCAGGTGCGCCAGCGGCTTCCGGAAGCGGTCAGCGTGTTCATCCTGCCACCGTCCTTTGCGGAGTTGTCGCGCCGTCTACGCGACCGCCACTCGGACGCGCCGGAAGAGATTGAACGCCGGCTGCAAACGGCACGCGAGGAAATTGCCCATTGGCCGGAGTATGATTATTTGGTGGTGAACGATCACTTGCAGGGTGCCACACAAGCGCTGCGGGCCATTGTTCGAGCGGCGCGTTTCCGCCGCCCCAGCCAGGCGGGGCGGGTGGAGAAAATCATTGGGACATTTGGAGGATAATGTCGAATGGAAATACCTCAGAACCTGGATAGCAAATTTCGTTTCATCCTGGTCGCTGCCAGGCGCGCAAGGCAATTGCAGGGGGGGGCAAAACCCCTGATTCAGACTGCCACGAAGCGATCGACGCGGGTAGCGCAGCAGGAGGTCAGCGCGGGACTGGTGCCGATCGAAGTCGTGTCCCCGGCGAACCTGGATAAGAACCACAAGAAGAAGGCGGCGAAATAGGAGGAGTCGGGAGTCAGAAGTAAGGAGCCAGTAGAACGAATGCGGCGCTAGGGCATCGAAACCTCGTCCCTGTCTAGCGTATCTCGTTTACTCCCTCCTGTCTCCTGACTCCTGTCTCCTAGCGAAGGACCCCATGCGCATTGCCCTCGGCGTTTCGGGAGGAATCGCTGCTTATAAAGCGGCGGAGTTGGTGCGGCTTCTCCAGGACAAGGGCCTGGACGTGCAGGTGGTGATGACTCGCAGCGCGCGTGAATTCATCACTCCCCTCACCTTCGCCGCGCTCTCGGGGCACAAGGTCATCACCGGGATGTTCGGCGAGGCCGAGGGCTCGATCAACGTGGAGAGCGCCATCGAGCATATCGCGGTGGCGCAATCGATCGATGCCTTCGTGATCGCTCCCGCCACGGCCAACGTGCTGGCCAAGATGGCGCACGGCGTCGCTGACGATTTCCTCACCACTCTCTGCCTGGCCACCAAAGCGCCGTTGATTGTCGCTCCTGCCATGAACGTCAACATGTGGGAGCACACGGCCACCCAGCAAAACCTTGAAACCCTGCGCCAGCGTGGCGTGCGCGTGGTGAATCCCGATGAAGGTTATCTTGCTTGTGGCATGACGGGCGCCGGCCGTTTGGCTTCGCCGGAGTGCATCGCGCAAGCCGTCTTCGAAACACTCGGTCTCCGCGAGGATCTGACCGGCGAAATCATTCTGGTGACGGCGGGCCCGACGGAAGAACCTCTCGACGCGGTTCGTTATATCAGCAATCGCTCGAGCGGAAAAATGGGTTACGCCCTTGCCGCGGCCAGCCGCCGCCGTGGCGCGCGGGTTTTGCTGGTCTCGGGACCCACGCATACGGAACCGCCCGCCGCCCACACCCTTGAGCGGGTTCGGACGGCGGGGGAGATGGCGGAAGCGGTGTTCCGCCACGCCGATGCCGCCACCGTGGTACTGATGGCCGCCGCCGTCGCCGATTTCCGGCCGACAACCGCACACATCGGAAAAATCAAAAAACAGAACGGAGCCTCCTTCGTGAAGCTTGAACCTACGGTGGATATCCTCGCCGATATTTCGCGCCGCCGGCGAAAGGGGCAGATCATCGTCGGCTTTGCTGCCGAGACCGAGAATTTAGTTGAAAACGCCGCGGCCAAGCTCCGCGCCAAACGCCTGGACCTGCTCGTGGCGAATGACGTCAGCCAGAACGGCGCGGGCTTCGATGTGGACACCAACATCGTTACCCTGCTCTTTCCCGACGGGCGCAAAATGGCGCTGGAGAAAATGAGTAAACTCGACGTCGCGAACCGCGTGCTCGACCAAGTCGTGGAGATAAGAAGGAAGTCCGAGGTCCGGAGTCCGGGGTCCGAAGTCGAAAGCAAGAAGTGAGTCGGACTTGGGACTTGGGACTCCGGACCTCGGACTTGGGACTTTATTTTATGGACGATCCAACACGCAAAGAATTGAAAGCCTGGCTCGAGTTCTACCAGGAACTCGGCATTGAGGGTTTTTATCGCCGCGAGCCGGGTACGGTAGAAGCACGGCCAAGTCTTGAGGCCGCCCAGCCTGCGCAACCGGCGACAGCGCCCGCACCGAGACCAGCTCCGGCGCCAGCTCCGGCTCGCGCGGCTACGCCTCCCGTGCCGATGCGCGTCACCGTCGGTCCAGACACCGGACCCCGGACTCCGGACTTCGGACACATCATTCGACCCCCCGCTCCCTCCTTCAGTTTGTTTGAGGCAGCGCCCGCGCGGCGGTCCGGCCCTGAAACGCTGGAGCAAATTCGTGAGGATCTCGGCGATTGCCGCCGGTGCAAGCTGGCGCCCACGCGCAAGACCATTGTGTTTGGCGAGGGGAATCCTCACGCGGAGCTGGTATTCATCGGTGAGGGGCCAGGCGCCGACGAAGACGAACAGGGTCTCCCCTTTGTGGGCCGGGCCGGCAAACTTCTGAACCGCATGATGCAAACCGTGGGCTTGAAGCGCGAAGACGTTTACATCTGCAACATCGTCAAGTGCCGCCCGCCCGAAAATCGCACCCCGGAGAAGGACGAAGTGGATGCCTGCTCACCTTTCCTCTATCGTCAGATTGAGGCCATCAAGCCCCGCCTGATTTGCTGCCTGGGCGCGCCCGCCGTCCGCACCGTGCTGGGCATCAAGGAAGGCATTACCAAAATCCGCGGCCAATTTTATGACTTCGGTTCCACCAAGGCACTGGCCACCGTCCATCCCGCTTATGTCCTGCGCAATCCCCGCGAAGAGAAGATCCTGCGCGAGGACTTTGAGAAAATTCGTGAGTTCCTGAAGGGTGCGTAGCAGGCACGAATAGATGCGCGGTCCTCGGGTCATGCTCGTCACCAAGCCATTCCGCCCGCCAAAAACGTATGGCCTGCCGTCTCGTCTGACGGACACTTTGTCATGTACTTTACTATTTTAGGATTTCCTGTAACTGGATTTCTTTTCAGTATGTTAACGGCTTTGGGAGAGAAAAATATCGGCTTCCGGTGCCTTGTTTTCAGCGAGTTGACGGCTTTGGGACCCTTCGCGCCTGACGGTCACGAAGTCACCCTGCATTTTGCGGGTCTTTAGGCTAGAATAATAGCTCATAAATCCTTATCTTGCCCTGCCGCGGATTCCGGAGCCGGCCGGGCAAGCCGTTCACTTCCCTTTCATTCTAGCTTATGACGGTAGCTTTGTCAAGGGAAAAATGAACCCTGGGGCGTGGGCCAGGAGCGGCTCGTGGCCTCTCAACCCTGTCGCACCCCCCTGCCATGCTTATTGTCCTCCGCTTGCGTATTCTGTGAAATCTGAGTAATCTGCGGATAATGGGCTTTCACGAAGCGCTCTTGCATCCGGCCATTCCGATGACGCTGTTCGAGGTGGTTCCCCCCGCCGCCGCAAAGCCCGAGGCTCTGGAATCCTCCCTGCACGAACTCCAACCGTTGCGTGGCCGGGTGGATGCCATCAATATTCCGGAGATCCACGACGAGGACCGCCCCGGTGAGCGCACCAGCAAATTCATCGAGCGGGTCGAACCCCGCCTTCTCGGCTCGCGCCTCAAACGCGAACTGGGGATTGATGTAGTCATCAATCGAGTTACCGTTCACGACGCGGAGCCGGAACGCTGGTTCCGCGAAACCCTCGGCGCGTGGGACATCCCCAATTGGGTTCTCGTAGGAGGCGAATCGAAGGAGATACGGTATCCCGGCCCCAACCCCGCGGAAGCAGCACGCCTCGTGAAATCCCTGGGCCTGCCCGCCACCCTTGGTGGAATTACGATTCCCAGCCGGGTGAACGAGCCGGAACGCATTCGTAAGAAGCACGCGCAGGGAGTCGATTTTTTCACCTCACAAGTGATGTTTGACTCGAACGATTTGGTGTGGCTCATTCAACGGCTCAATGGCGTGGAGGCGCGCATCTTTCTCAGCTTTGCCCCCGTCAGCAATCGCCGGGATTTGCAATTTCTGCGCTGGCTGGGCGTTGACATCCCGCGCGACCTTGACCGCTTCCTGCTGGGGTCAGAGCAAGGAGAGGTTGCTCCCGCGGAGACGTGCCTCGAGCGGTCCATCAACATGGCCCAGCGCATCCTGATGGACGTGTTTGATAATCTTCCCCCCGATCCGCCTCCCATCGGCTTGAATATCGAGCACATCACCCGCAAGAACTTCGCTCCCGCCCTCGCCATGCTCGATCGGCTCGGAAATCTGTATGCCAGTTTGATCGCAGCTCGCGCCCGTTTTTAGGATCTAGGATTCAGGATTTAGGATTCAGGGACAAGGTACAAGAATGAGCGTCGCGAGTGCCTTGACGCTAAATCCTTAATCGTAAGTCCTTGTCTGACTGCCTTGATCCTAAATCCTGAATCCTAAATCCTTGCCTTGTGTTTCGACTCTAAATCCTAAATCCTGAAACCTAAATCCTTGTCTGACGTAAAATGCCATCGTGGATCGCAAACCCCACCCCAAGCGGGCAAACCTGGTGGAAATCGCCGTGATGGCGGCCATTCGCAATACCCTCACCTACCTGGTTCCCGATTCCTTCACCGTTCGGCCCGGCCAGCGCGTGCAGGTTCCACTCGCCACGCGCAAAGCCACGGGGATCGTGCTGCGCGCCGGCAGTTCTCTTCCTCCTGGCATTGCAGCCCGCCCCATCTTGCGCCTGCTGGATACGGAGCCGGTTCTTACCCCGGAGTTGCTGGAGTTGGGACTTTGGATTGCCGACTATTACGTCGCACCGATCGGCGAGGTCTTTCGCGCTATGCTGCCTTTGCGCTCAGCCACGCGGCGCGCCCGCCTGGTCCGCCTGAGCGCGAGGGGGCAGCAGAGACTCCAGGAAATCAATCAGGTCAAGCAAGAACCGGCTGGCCCCGCGGGCGACCTCTTCAACTACCTGGCCACGCGCGGCAGCGCCTCGGTGCAAGTGTTCCGCCAAAAGTTTCCGGAAGCTTTTCTGGAGGCGCTGAAAGAAAAATGGCTCGTCGTGGACGAAGTTGAGCGCGAGCGCACCCAACGGCAGGTATATGCGGTGCGCCTCACGGGCCCCGTGCCGGAAAAACCTGTGCGCCTCTCGCCGGTAGCAAAAAGAATTCTGGAAGCCTTGGGAGCGGAAGGGGCGGCGGGAGACCATCGCGAACTTCTCCATACCGCCCGAGCGGATCTTGCCGCACTCAAGAGGCTGAGCGCCTCCGGCCTCGTCGAACTCGAACCTTCAAAGGCCGAACGCCGTTCGGCCCTACAAACGCAGGAATCTTCCCCATCCGGCGACTCCTGGGCGGAAGCGGATTCGTCCCTAGTCCTGACGTCCGCGCAGAAAGTGGCGCTCGACGACCTCACGAAGCAACTGGAGTCCGGACAATTCCAGACCGTGCTCCTCCATGGGGTGACAGGCAGTGGGAAGACGGAAGTTTATCTCCGGCTGATTGCCCGCTGCCTCGAAATCGGCCGCACCGCGCTGATGCTGGTTCCGGAGATTGCCCTCACTCCCTCGGTGCAGGCGCAGTTCCTGGCTCGGTTCGGCTTGAATGTGGCGCTTCTGCATAGCGCATTATCCGAGAACGAGCGCCACGAGGAATGGTGGCGAATTCGCCGCGGTGAAGCCAAAGTTGTGCTGGGAACGCGCTCGGCGATTTTTGCTCCCCTCTCGAACCTGGGAGTGGTGATTGTCGATGAGGAACACGACACGAGTTACAAACAGGAGGAGACGCCGCGCTACCACGGGCGCGACGTCGCGGTAGTGCGTGCGCGGCTGGCCTCGGCGCTCGTGCTGCTGGGCTCCGCCACGCCTTCGCTCGAGTCCTACTGGAATGCGCGCGAGGGAAAATACCGGCTGGCGACGCTCCCCGAGCGCGTGGAAGGGCGCAAGCTTGCGGACGTGGAAATTGTCGACATGCGCCAGGAATTTCGCGAGACCCACACGCAGGTCCCCATTTCCCGCCGCCTGCACCGGGAGATCGAGACGCAGCTCGCCAACGGGCAGCAAACCATGATCCTCCTGAACCGCCGGGGTTACTCATGGTTCCTTTTGTGCCGAAGTTGTGGCCAGACCGAGCGCTGCGTGAATTGCTCGATCTCACTTACCTATCATCGCCGCGAGCATCGCTTAATTTGTCATTACTGCGGTTACTCCGCGCCGGTGCCCGCTCGTTGCCCGAATTGCGATAGCCAGCATCTTTATTACGTAGGCGAGGGAACGGAAAAGGTGGAAAAGAAGTTTGCGGAGCTTTTTCCCGGCGCCCGCGTGGCCCGCCTGGACCGCGACGTAGCGCGCCGGCAGGGCCAGTTCCAGCACATCCTGGACGAGTTCCGGCGGGGCAAAATTGACATCCTGGTGGGCACGCAAATGATCGCCAAAGGGCACGATTTTCCCGGTGTGACGCTGGTGGGAGTGGTTTCCGCGGATATCGGCCTGGGGATGCCGGATTTTCGATCCGCCGAGCGGACCTTTCAATTGCTTACCCAGGCGGCGGGGCGCGCGGGACGCGGCGAAAGTCCCGGGCGCGTGTTGGTTCAAACATTCTATCCCGAGCATTACGCCATTCGCCTGGCGGCGGAACAGAACTACGAAGCCTTTTTCGATAAGGAAATGCGCTTTCGCCGCATGATGCACTACCCGCCGGTGGCCGCTCTTGCCAATGTCATCGCCCAGGGCGCCAAGCTCGAACAAGCTGCGCAGGTGGCAAAGCATGTGGGCAATTTCCTGATCCCGCTAGAGAAACAAGCCGAGGGGCTGAAAATCTTGGGTCCCACGCCCGCGCCCCTGGCAAAATTGGAGGGGCGCTTTCGCATCCAGTTTTTGATGAAGTGCACTTCGCGAGCCCGTCTCAGCGCCATCCTGCAACGTCTTGCCGACTACACCGACCAGCAAGGCATTCCCCAGCGCTCCCTGATGATCGACATGGACCCGGCCAATATTATGTAGGAGTCAGGAGCCGGGAGTCAGGAGTCAGAATAGCGCGTATTTCTCCTGACTTCTGACTTCCTACTAAAATTTGAATGGCGTGGGAAGAAACGTGAGGATGAGAATGAGCGCGGCAACGAGGGCGAGAATTTTTCTATTCCGTCCGAGAGGTTCTGCCGGCTCGATGACCTTGGGGTGGCGAAGGCCCAGAAAAAACAGGATCACTGCCCAGGCTAACCAACCGTACCAGCAAAAGGCTCCCAGCGGTAGCAAGACCAGGAAAAAGCCTCGCGAGATGTTCCGGCATTTGTCGCCCAGGACCGCATAAAGGATATGGCCGCCATCGAGCTGCCCCATCGGGAGCAGGTTTAGGGCGGTTGCAAAGAGCCCTACCCAAGCGGCGCAACCCACGGGATGGAAAATAATCTGCCCCGGATGGATACCGTTCCGGAACAGCTTGGTGAGGAGGATCACGGCCAGAGGATTACCCAGTGAGATCGACTCCGGTGTGGTTGCCGGCATGGCGCCTTTGGCGAGGAAGATCGCCACAATTAAGGCCGGGATGGCGAGGACAAAGCCTGCGATCGGTCCCGAGATCCCGACGTCAAAAAGCTCGCGACGATTCACAATAGGAGACTTGATGCGAATGAAGGCGCCTAACGTTCCAATCAGCGTGGGAGCGGGAATGAAGTAAGGATAAGTGGCCTGAATCCCGTAGTAACGGCAAGCAAGGTAATGGCCGAGTTCGTGGGCGAGCAAAATACCCAGCAGGGTGAAGGAAAAGGGAACGCCTAAAACCAGCAGCCCGGGGTGGCGCCACAATTCGCGGAAGTAGGCAAGGGAGACGTCCCAATCAAAAACCGGAAGATTCTGCGCGTAGTTGAGCGCGATGTGCGTGCCCACGATCAGAGTCGTCAAGACCGTAAGCAGGAAAAGCGCAAGATGAAACGGAAGGGAGTTGTACCAATGCTTGCGAGGCGGCAGGCCCCAGTGGACAGGGGCCCACGGTGCAGTGAACGACGGTGGCTCGCTGACCTGTGGCTGGCCCATCCGCCCGAATTGGGATTCATCGCCCATACGCAAGTGGGGAAGAATCCCATTTTCGCCCGCTCCTGGCCGCCTGTAAAGACCCGTGACAAGTGATGAGCAAAACCCAGCACACGCCGGATGGTTTGCTCGTCACTCGTCACTCATCGCTCGCCACTGCACTTAGGAGAGAGATTGCAGTTCCTTGCCGGGCTTGAAGCGCACCGCTTTGCCGGGTGGGATACTGACTTCCGCCCCGGTTCGGGGGTTCCGCCCGATACCGGTCTTGCGCGGTTTCACATTGAAAACGCCGAAGCCACGCAATTCAATGCGGTCGCCCTGGGTCAGGGCTTTCTTCATGGATTCAAATACGGTTTCCACGGCCATCTCAGCTTTTGTCTTCGTGATGCTCGTGCGGCTGACGACCTCATTGATGATATCCAGCTTTATCACGCAAACCTCCTGAAAATACAGGCTTTAATCCTAAGAAGACAGAGAGGCATTGTCAAGAATTTTCTCCTCGACTATGATTCTTTTCTTTTACTTGCTGGACGGGAGCGATTCCGTGGATTCGAGCCACGGCCACGAGCCCGCAATTCACGCGAGGTGAGACTCCATGCCGGTTAAGAATGATCGCTGGATTCGTAAGATGGCCACGGAGCACGACATGATCCGCCCCTTCGAGGAGAAGCAGGTTCGGGAAGGAGTGATTTCCTACGGGCTCTCGTCTTACGGATACGATCTGCGCGTCGCCGATGAATTCAAGATCTTCACCAATGTCAACTCGACGATTGTCGACCCAAAACGGTTTGACGCGCGGTCTTTCGTGGAATTCCGGGGGCCGAATTGCATCGTTCCGCCCAATTCCTTTGCCCTCGCCCGCTCGGTGGAATACTTTAAGATCCCCCGCAACGTATTAACGATTTGTCTAGGCAAATCAACTTATGCCAGATGCGGTATTATCGTAAATGTAACGCCACTCGAGCCGGAGTGGGAGGGTTTTGTCACGCTCGAAATCTCCAATACCACTCCCCTTCCAGCGCGCGTCTACTCCCATGAGGGGCTCTGCCAGATCATTTTTCTCGAATCGGATGAGGTGTGCGAGACCTCTTACAAGGATAAGAAGGGCAAGTACCAGGCCCAACAAGGCATCGTGCTGCCCAAGGTCTAGAAGGAGGAGTCAGGAGTCGGAAGTCAGAAGTCGGTACACGGCAGTGGGAATCCAGGTTTCTGTATCGACTTTGCGCAGTGGTCCACGGTGTCCCGTCTACTGGCTCCCGGCTCCTGACTCATGCGCCATGAAACGCCTCGCTTGGATATTGCTGGGCGCCTGCTTGCTGGTGATGCCGGCGGCCGTGGTGGGAAACGGCCAGGCCGGAAACTCGCCGGCCCCGTCACCGCAGACTGCTCCGCCGGCTCCTCCCCAAAGCCAGGCTCACCCTGCTTCACCGCCGCCGCCCACAACTTACACCCTGACGCCGGAGCGTCGCGCCAAGGCGATTGCCTATTCACGTTCACTTTATATCCTCTATTTCCTCGGAACTTTGGTTTCAATAGGCATCTACCTTCTCCTCTGGCGCGCCCGCATCGCCGTGACCTTTCGCAATTGGGCGCGCAAGATTTCGCGTCGTGACTTCGTCCAGTGTTTAATCTTCGTACCGTTGTTTGTGGCGGCGGCCACGCTGTTGAATCTCCCCCTCGATTTTTACTCGGGATATGTTCTTGAGCATCGATTTGGTCTCGCGACGCAAGGACTCGCATCCTGGCTCGGCGATTGGGGAAAAAGCCTGGCCATCGGCGCGGTGATTGGGGTTATTGTGGCCTGGATTTTCTACGCGGTTGTCCGCCGCAGTCCGCGCCGTTGGTGGTTCTATTTTTGGTTGGCGTCTATTCCTCTCGTCTTAGCATTCATCCTCATTGAGCCCTACGCCATCGAGCCGCTGTTCTATAAGTTCACTCCCCTTCAGAAAACCCAACCCGCGCTGGTCGAGCGGATTGAAGCCATGCTAAAGCACGCCGGCCTTTCGATACCGCGCGCGCGCATCTTCGAAATGGACGCGAGTTCCCGGACCAAGGCGGTCGACGCTTACGTCTCCGGCTTGGGCGCAAGCAAGCGCGTCGTCGTGTGGGATACAACACTTAAGAAGATGGGGCCGGACGAGTTGTTGTTGGTTCTCGGGCACGAAACCGGTCACTACGCCCTTTATCATATTCCCAAAGAATTCGCTCTTGACGAAGCCGTGGCTCTGCTCTTCTTCTTTTTGGGATTCTTCGCCGTAAATTGGCTGGTGGAGAGGGCCGGCCCGCTCGCCGGGGTCGAGGGGATCGGTGATTTGGCTTCGCTTCCCCTCGTGCTCATCGTCCTCACTGCCCTGGTATTCCTGTCGGACCCCGCTGTGAACGGCATCTCACGCTACTTTGAACATCAAGCTGACCAGTTCGGCCTGGAGGTGGCGTACGGCGTCGTTCCGGACCCGAATGCCGCCGAGGTGCGAGCCTTCCAAATACTGGGGGATGAAGATTTAGCTGACCCTGAACCCAGTCCATTCATCAAATTCTGGCTTTACACCCACCCGCCGCTCGACGACCGCATCCGTTTCGCAGCTACTTATAAGCCGTGGGCGGAAGGGAAGCCGCTCGATCTATTACCAAAGGTGCGTTGAAATTACAGACTAAGCACTACGCTCCTCCGCGGTTTTTGAATCCAAAATCGTAAATCCAAAATCCAAAATAGGTGCGCCTTGCAGCTTTTCTTACCTGTGTGTTAACGTCGTAAGTTTGAGGTTTCCGAGGAATTTTGGCTAAGCAGGGGGAAGGATGATTCTCACCCTGGCGGGGCGGACTCCCCGCATTGCCGCGTCGGCGTACGTCGCCCCCAGCGCCGACGTCATCGGCAGTGTCGATCTTGGCGAGAACTCGAGTGTGTGGTTCCAATGTGTGCTGCGGGGTGACATCGAACCTATCCGCATTGGAGCGAACAGCAACATCCAGGATGGGACGATCATCCATACCATGGTGGGCGCTCCCGTGGCGGTGGGCGATTGGGTCACGGTGGGCCATCGCGTGGTGCTGCACGGCTGCACGGTGGAGAACCATTGTTTGCTCGGAATGGGCGCGGTGCTGCTTAACCACGTGCATGTGGGTGAAGGAGCGATTGTCGCCGCCGGCGCCCTGGTGGCGGAGAATACTGTGATTCCGCCGCGGAGCCTTTATATGGGTGTTCCCGCGAAGCTACGGCGTGAGGTCACGGACGACGAACAGGCATTCATCAAGATGCATGCCACGCATTACTTGCAGTATAAGGATTGCTACCTGGCGGAACTCACCAAGGAACCCTCTCGCGAGCGCTCCGGGTCAGGCGTTCGTTGATGCATTCAGCCCGCAGCGTGGGCGAAAGAAGGTAGCCCACGGCGTGAGCCGTGGGTTAGCTGGCAATGAGAGAGTGAGCCCCGGAAGGGGCGAAAGACACGTCATGTCCAATCGAATCGAACCAATCCGCTCTGTGAAGGGAACGCGCGACCTGTTGCCGCCCGACACAAGCCTGTGGCAACGGGTCGAGGCCGAGGCTCATCGCGTCTTTGCCGCTTATCATTACGGTGAGGTTCGCACGCCGATCTTGGAAGAGACCGCGCTGTTCGCCCGTGGCGTGGGGGCTGAGACGGATATCGTGATGAAGGAGATGTATACTTTTCGCGATCGCGACGAAGAATCGTTGACGTTGCGCCCGGAAGCAACGGCTTCCGTGGTACGCGCTTACATCGAGCACAGCCTTTACAACCAGGGCGGCATCCAGAAGCTCTACTACATCGGGCCCATGTTCCGCCGTGAGCGCCCGCAGAAAGGGCGCTACCGACAGTTCTATCAAATCGGAGCGGAAGTCCTCGGATCACAGAACCCGCTAGTGGACGTGGAAGTCCTCGAGATGCTCGTGCTGTTCCTCGAGCGCGTCGGGATCCGTGAGTATCAACTGCTCGTGAACTCGGTGGGATGCCCCACGTGCCGCGCCGCCTATCTGGAAGTCCTGCGACAGGCGCTTCAGGACGTCAAGGCCACAATGTGTGCGGATTGCCAGCGCCGAGCAGACACGAACCCGCTGCGCGTGCTCGATTGCAAAGTGGAAGCAGACCAGCCGATCATCGAAAAGCTTCCCAAGATCATCGACCACCTCGACCCCGAGTGCCGCCAGCATTTCGAGCGGGTCACGAGCGAGCTTCAGGCGCGCGGCCTGGTCTATCAGATTACGCCGCGCCTGGTGCGGGGCCTCGACTACTACACGCGGACGACGTTTGAGATTACCAGCGGCGCGCTCGGCGCCCAGAACGCAGTGGTGGGCGGCGGGCGCTACGACGGGCTTTCCGAAATGCTGGGTGGCCCTCCCACTCCGGGTATCGGATTTTCCATCGGCCAGGACCGCTTGATTCTGGCCGTGCAGGCCGCGGCTTTACTTCAAGCCGGGAATCCTTTGGCGGTTTACGTCGCCTGGATGGGCGATGCTACGCTCCCCGCTGCCTCGCGGCTGGTGCGAGAGCTGCGCGCGCAGGGCTTAAGCGTCGAGATCGATTACGACCCTGTGAAAATCAAGAAAGCCATGGGCGTCGCCAACAAGCTCCAGGCGCGCTTTGCCATCATCATCGGAGAAGGCGAGCTTGCCAGCGGCAAGTACCAAGTTAAGAATATGGCAAGCGGCGAGCAGCAACAATTAGACCCCGGGGCGATTGCATCATACGTGAAAGAGAAATTACGAATTACGAATTAAGAATTACGAATTGAAAACCCCGGATACTCAATTGTGCGTGCCTGCACTCATCGTTAATTCTTAATTCGTAATTCTTAATTCGTAATTTTGTTTACGGCGGTGAATGTGAAATCAGACCTTCTTGGTGATCGACAACGAACGCACTATTGCGGCGAGCTGCGCAAAGAGCATGCGGGGCAGACCGTTTTCCTGGCCGGCTGGGTCGATGTCCGCCGCGACCTCGGCAATTTGATCTTTCTCGATTTGCGCGACCACACGGGCAGGACGCAGATCGTTTGCAATCCCGCCCACAGCACAGAGGTACACGACCGGGCGGAGGAGGTTCGCGCCGAATACGTAGTAGGAGTTGAAGGGGAGGTTGTGGCGCGCGCGCCGGGAACGGTGAATCCGCAGCTTGCCACGGGCGAAGTGGAAGTGATGGCGCGCACCCTGCTGGTCCTGAATGAGGCCAAGACACCTCCCTTCCCCATCGAGGATGAGACGAAGACCAGCGAAGAGACTCGTCTTCGCTACCGCTACCTCGACCTGCGGCGCGGGCGCATGCAGCGCAACCTGCGCCTGCGCCATCGCTCGAGTCAAGTGGTGCGCGCACACCTGGGCGAGCACGGCTTTCAGGAAATCGAGACCCCTTTCATGACCCGCTCTACGCCGGAGGGTGCGCGCGACTACTTGGTTCCCAGCCGCCTGCACCACGGCCGTTTCTACGCGCTGCCGCAGTCTCCACAGCTCTTCAAGCAGCTCCTGATGATCGGCGGCTTCGACCGTTATTACCAGATCGTGCGCTGCTTCCGCGACGAAGACCTGCGCGCTGACCGTCAACCGGAATTCACCCAGATCGATATCGAAATGGCTTTCCCGCAGCGTGACGTGTTGTTCGATATCATCGAGCGCCTGATGGAAAAGCTCTTTGCGCTTGTGGACGTCAAAGTAGGCCGGCCGTTCCCGCGCATGGCATACGACGAGGCGATCGAGAAGTATGGCTCCGACAAGCCGCACACCGGATTCGGGCTCGAATGGAAGCGCGTGAGCTTTGCGCCCGGCGACGCCGAGAAGGTGCGCGTGACTCAGCCCATCAGAGCGATGCGCGTACCGGGGTGGAGCGGCGCTTCGCGCAGCCAGCTTGACAAGCTTCAGGAAGCCGCGAAATCACTGGGCGCCGATTGGTTTTCCTACATCAAGTTGACCGGAGACGCGCCACAATCGCCACTCACCAAGGCGCTGGGCGAAGCTGCCGTGGCTGTGCTCGCTGCTTCCGTGGAAGCGCAGCCCGGCGATTTGGTTCTGCTGTTGGGTCTCAAATCCGCGTCCAGCCAAGATGCATTCAGAATGCTGGATAACGCGTCGGGCGAACTGCGCCTGGATATCGCGCGCAAGCTGGAACTGCTCAAACCTGGAACTTGGAACTTCCTCTGGGTGGTCGACTTTCCAATGTTTGATTACGACGAAAAGGAGAAGCGCTTCGCGGCTACGCACCACCCCTTCACCTCGCCTCGCGAAGAGGATTTGGAGAAACTCGAAACTGACCCCAGGGCCGTCAAAGCCCGTGCCTACGACCTGGTGCTGAATGGCTCGGAGATTGGCGGTGGCTCGATTCGTATCCATCGCCAGGACATTCAGCGCCGGGTGTTCAAGGTTTTGGGCCTCAGCGAAGAACAAGCGCGCGAGCGTTTTGGATTTTTCCTCGAAGCCCTGGAATATGGCACGCCCCCGCACGGTGGCATCGCGCTCGGTCACGACCGCATCAACGCCCTGATGGCGGGCGAGTCGAGCATCCGGGAAGTCATTGCCTTCCCCAAGACTGCTAGCGCCGTGGACCTCATGTGCGAGTCGCCCGCCGAGGTTGATGCGGAGCAACTGGAAGAGCTCGGCCTCTCGATCAAGAAAGATTGATCCATTGAGTCATCGAATCATTGATTCATTGAAAGCAAGGACGCATCCCTGCGGAAAATCCGTATGGTTTTTTCAATGATTCAATGATTCAATGACTCAATGATTCAATGAATAAATTCCATGTCCATCATTCGCATTCTCCCCGAAGCCGTAGCCAACAAAATTGCCGCCGGCGAAGTGGTGGAACGGCCGGCGTCGGTGGTGAAGGAGTTGCTTGAGAACTCCCTGGATGCGGGCGCTGGGCGGGTGGAAATCAGCGTCGAGGGCGGTGGGAAACGCCTGATTCGCATCGTCGATGATGGGCAAGGAATGACGCACGACGACGCCCTGCTGGCCTTTGAGCGGCACGCCACCAGCAAGATTCGCTCGGCCGATGATCTGTTCGAGATTTCCACCTTAGGCTTTCGTGGAGAAGCGCTGCCCTCGATTGCGGCCGTCTCGCGCCTGGTGCTGGAAACCCGGCACGCCTCGGAGAATTCCGGGACACGTGTGGAAATCGCCGGAGGCAAGCTGCGCGACGTGAAAGAAGTGGCTTGGCCTCAGGGCACGAGCATCGAAGTGCGCGACCTTTTCTATATCACTCCGGCACGGCGCAAGTTTCTAAAGTCCGAGTCCACTGAACTCGGTCACATCGCCACGTTAGCGACCCACTACGCCCTCGCGCACCCCGAGAAGAGTTTTCGCCTGCACTCCCTCACCAACGAAATCCTGAACGTTCCGCCGGTCGCGAACCATCGCGAGCGTTTGTATCAGGTCATGGGGGGGCAGACCCTCGAGCAGCTTCTGGAGATGGCGCCGGTGGAGCGCCGGGTTTTGACGGCGGCTTTGCCTGAGGTAGGCGAGGAGGGCGAACCCTCTGGGGAGGCGCCCCTGATCCGGGTACAGGGCTTCCTTTCGCGGCCGGAAGTTCAGAAGTTGAATCGCAACAATATTTACTTTTTTGTGAACAGGCGGCTGGTGCGCGACCGCCTGATTCTCCACGCCATTACGGAAGCTTATCGGAACATCCTCCCGTCCGGGGCTTTCCCGGTGGCATTGATTTTTCTGGAGATTCCTCCGAGTGAGGTGGACGTGAACGTCCACCCGTCGAAGATCGAGGTGCGGTTTCGCCACGGGAGCTTCGTGCACGACCTGGTGCGCGATTCGATTCGCCAGACGTTGCTCGCCACGCGCCCGGTGGCTTCATTTCCGATGTCAAGGTCCGCGCCGCCCGCTGGGTTGGCGGTGGAAGCGGCGGACGTCGCAGATACACTGGCGGAAGAGCCGCCGCTGATGCGAGGCGCGATGATGCCTCCTCCCCCTGCCCGGCCATCGACCCGTGGGACAGGCCGGGAGTTTCACCTTTCTCCGGCGAGAATGGAGCCTCGTCCCCAACGCTTGCCTCTGGATTCGGCTCTCGCCCCTTATGCGCCGGTCGCGCCGTTGAGCGTGCTCCCCGCCGCACCGGTGACGACGGAAGAGGCGGCCATACAGGCTCCGCGTGAATTACCTCTGGATCTCCAGCCCCTGGGACAGGTGCAAGAGAGTTTCATCGTCGCGGTCAACTCCGACGGCCTCTGGATTGTCGACCAACATGCCGCGCACGAACGCGTTCTTTTCGACCGCCACGTGCGGCGGCGACAGGAGAAGAAAGTCGAAGTGCAGCGGCTCCTCATGCCGATTATTGTCCAGTTGAAGCCTGAGCAGCAGGTCACCTATCAGGTCATCGCTGACGAACTGGCGGCGAATGGTTTTGAAGTCGAACCGTTCGGCCAGCGCACCGTGGCGATCAAAGCCGCGCCCGCAGACCTCCCGGCGGACGAAGTAGAGAAGCTGATGGTCGAGATCCTGGAAGGGGCGAGCCAGGACGCAGCAACAATTTCTTTGGACGTTCTGCGCGGCAGAATCGCGGCCTCCATCTCCTGCCACGCGGCAATCAAAGTGAACATGCCGCTCGAGCGAAGCAAAATGGACTGGCTGTTGCAAACGCTCGGGGGAACGGACTGTCCGATGACCTGCCCGCACGGCCGGCCCACGGTGTTGCGGTACGGGATGAAGGATTTGATGAAGGCGTTTAAGAGAATTTAGTCCGTTGTCCGTCGTCCATGGCCCTCGACACGAAAATCGAAACTCGAAATTCGAAACTCGCTGTGCATGTCGAATTTCGAGTTTCGATTTTCGAGTTTCGAGCATTGAGCAACGGACAACTGACTACGGACCACGGACAGCTATGCATGAACCCTTAGTCATCACCATTGACGGCCCGGCAGGTGCGGGAAAAAGCACGGTGGCACAGAAGCTCGCGGCCCGTCTGGGACTGATGTATGTCGATAGTGGCGCCACATACCGCGCGGCGGCGCTCAAGGTGCTGGAGGCCGGCGTTGATCCCCATGATGAGCCCCAGGTATCCAAGCTGATCCGCGCCACCAACCTGCAGGTGACGGCCGGCGACGGCGAACCTCGCGTGCTCGTTGACGGCGACGACGTCACCGCCCGCCTGCGCACGCCGGAAGTGACGTTGGCCGCGGCGCACGTCTCGCGCTTGCCGGATGTGCGTGCCAAGCTCATCGAGGTGCAGCGCGCCTTCGCGCGGGGCCGCGGCGTGGTGATGGAAGGGCGCGACATCGGCACGGTAGTATTCCCGCAGGCGCAACTCAAGATTTTCCTCAAAGCCAACGTGGAAGAACGCGCGCGGCGGCGGCTGAAGCAGGATTCGCACGAAAGCCGCGAGGCAACCCTGGAGAAGACCGCCTACGAAATCGGCCGCCGAGACCAACTCGATGCGGAACGAAAAATCTCGCCCCTTATGCCTGCCACCGACGCCGTGGAGATAGATTCCACGCACCTTCAAGCCGACCAAGTGGTGGAACAGATTCTTGAGCTCGTAGATAAGAGGGGATTAGGAGAATCGGGAAGTGCGGGGTAAAGCAGGTGTAGCGCGGACCGGTTTTGTAGGTCCGCGGTCCGTCCCCGAGGGGAAAGGAAAAGCCGCGGGCCTACAAAATAGGTCCGCGCCACCCTTCCTCGCCAATTGATTGGAGATGATAAGACCGATGCGGGGAACAACCCCATCGCGAGAGGTCAAGCCGCAACAACCCACAGGGAATTAAGGCGAAGTCCTGCTAGTGCTTAACACCCAGCCCCTAGCCGCCAACCCCGGTTCTTACGACCTTCCGCCGGGGCCGCCGCCATTGCTCATCGAGGAGAGGAATTCCTGGTTGGACTTGCTCTTCGCCAGCTTGTCGATGATGAGTTCCATCGATTCCACCGGGGAGAGCGGATTCAAGACCTTGCGCAGGATCCAGATGCGGTTCAACTCATCCCGTGGTACCAGCAGCTCTTCCTTGCGAGTGCCGGACTTGTTGAGGTCGATGGCGGGGAAGACACGCTTGTCCACCAGCTTGCGGTCAAGGTGGACCTCCATGTTGCCGGTGCCTTTGAACTCTTCAAAGATCACATCGTCCATGCGGCTGCCGGTATCGATGAGGGCGGTGGCGATGATGGTCAGGCTGCCGCCTTCCTCGATGTTGCGCGCCGCGCCGAAGAACCGCTTCGGCCGCTGGAGGGCGTTAGAGTCAACGCCGCCGGAAAGCACTTTGCCGGAGGGCGGCACCACGGTGTTGTAAGCGCGTGCCAGGCGCGTGATGGAATCGAGCAGGATTACCACGTCGCGCTTGTGCTCAACCAACCGTTTGGCCTTTTCCAGCACCATTTCCGCCACCTGCACGTGCCGGGCGGCGGGCTCGTCAAAGGTCGAGCTGATAACCTCACCCTTGACGGTGCGCTGCATGTCCGTGACTTCTTCGGGCCGCTCGTCGATGAGCAGCACGATCAGCGTGATCTCCGGGTGATTGGCGGTCACGGAGTTGGCGAGGCTTTGCAGCAGCATGGTCTTGCCAGTGCGCGGCGGCGAAACGATGAGGCCGCGCTGACCTTTGCCTACCGGGGTGAGCAAATCAAGAACGCGCGCCGAGATGTTATCCTTGACCGTCTCCAGATGAATGCGCTCCTGGGGGTACAGAGGCGTGAGGTTATCAAAGAAGATTTTGTTCCGCGCCTCATCGGGTGGTTCGAAGTTAATGGCTTCAACCTTGATGAGGGCGAAGTAGCGCTCGCCCTCTTTGGGCGGACGGATCTGCCCCGAGATGGTGTCACCCGTGCGCAAATCAAATTTGCGGATTTGCGAAGGCGACACGTAGATATCATCCGGCCCCGGCAGGTAGTTGTAGTCCGGGGCGCGAAGGAATCCAAATCCGTCGGGGAGGCACTCGAGCACACCCTCGGAGAAGATGAGGCCGTTCTTCTCGGTCTGCGCTTGCAGGATCTTGAAGATCAGTTCCTGTTTGCGCAGGCCGGTGGCCCCCACCACCGCCAAGTCCTTGGCGACTTGCGTCAGCGTGGTGATATTCATCTCCTTGAGCTTGCCAATGTCGAGGACTTCACCTTCCTTCAGGTCCTCGATCTTTTCTTCCTGGACTTCGTCAATCTTTACTTCTTGTTTCTTTGCAGCCATAGCTTTTCTCTCAGTTTCGTTGAAATTTCCGGTCACAGGACCGTTCCGATTAGATGTTCGGGTCCCACTGCCAAGTCGCTCGGGGAATCGATCCTTAGGCGTGATGGATTACTCGAGATACCTAAACAGCCGTACAAGGTGCGGCACGAAGCGTCGTACGTAGCGAAACCTTGTGGACCAAATTGTAAGAGGTTGAAAACGGGCGCCCCTCTACGAAGCACGCAGAGCCTTTAACCCAGCCGGTTTGATGCACCTCTACCCCGATTGGTTTCCAGATCCTCCGGCAATAAACCATGGTCCTTTGAAACGTCTAGTTGGTCATGGGTTCCCGGCCCAAGTCTTGAGAAGGGGTCTTGATGGTGGGCGGGGTAACCTCGCCCGGGACAAGGATGGGCCGGGGTTTCAGCTTGTTTTCCAGCGCCACCTCAAGCACGTCGTCCATTTTATCGACGAAACGAATCGTCAACTCCTGCTGGATATTGGCAGGGATATCCGCCAGATCTTTCTCGTTGTCCCGCGGAAGGATAACTGTCCGGTTACCGGCGCGGTGCGCGGCCAGGAGTTTTTCCTTCACTCCACCAATGGGCAGGACCTTTCCGCGGAGAGTGATCTCGCCGGTCATGGCCACATCGCGGCGCACGGCGATCTTGGTGAGCGCGCTGACCAGCGCCGTTGCCAGGGTAATTCCCGCCGACGGCCCGTCTTTGGGAATCGCGCCTTCGGGAATGTGGATGTGGATATCGAGATGACGATAAAAATCCGGATCCAATCCCAGCAAAGCAGCCCGGGACCGCACATAGCTCATGGCGGCTTGCGCCGATTCCTGCATCACATCGCCCAGCTTGCCGGTCAGCAGCAGTTTGCCTTTCCCCTGCATGAGCGTGGTTTCAATGGTGAGGATCTGCCCGCCCACTTCCGTCCAGGCCAATCCCGTCGCCAAACCCACCTCATTATTCTCTTCGGCTCTTGTGTCCCGGAACTTGAGGACCCCCAGGTACTCTTTGAGGTCGTCCGGCCCCACCGTGACCTGGAAGTTGCGGCCTTCCTTCACAACCTTGCGGGCCACCTTGCGGCTGACGTTGGCGATTTCGCGCTCCAGGTTGCGAACTCCCGCCTCGCGGGTGTAATGGCGGATGATGTGGACAATCCCGTCGTCCGTCAGGGTGAGGTTTTCCGCTTTCAGACCGGCTGCCTCACGCTGCTTCTTCACCAAGAAGCGCTTGGCGATTTCCAGCTTTTCCGGCTCGGTATAGCCTTCCAGCCGCAAAATCTCCATGCGATCCTGGAGCGGTTGGGGGATGGTGTGGACAACATTGGCAGTGGTAATGAAAAACACCTTCGAGAGGTCAAACTCGACGTCTAAATAATGGTCCATGAAGGTGCTATTCTGTTCCGGATCAAGGACTTCCAGCAGCGCTGCGGAGGGGTCGCCACGGAAATCCATACTCATTTTATCCACTTCATCCAGCAGGAAAATCGGATTTACGGTGCCGGCCTTTTTCATCATCTGGATGATTTGGCCGGGCAGAGCGCCGATATAGGTCCGGCGGTGGCCACGGATTTCCGCTTCATCCCGAACTCCCCCCAAGGAGAGGCGGACGAATTTCCGACCTGTAGCCCGGGCAATTGACCTGCCAAGGGAGGTTTTTCCGACGCCAGGAGGCCCCACGAAGCAGAGAATCGACCCGCGTGGATTCTTGACGAGTTGGCGCACCGCCAGGAATTCCAGGATGCGCTCCTTGATCTTCTCCAACCCGTAGTGGTCTTCTTCCAGCACCTTCTGGGCACGGCTAATATCGCGGATTTCCTTGGATTTCTTCTTCCAGGGCACGGCCAGCAACCAATCCAGATAATTACGCGAGACCGTGGATTCCGCCGACATGGGAGGCATCATTTCCAAGCGCTTGAGCTCGGACATGGCGTGGTCGAGAGCATCTTTGGTCATGCCCGCAGTTTCAATCTTCTTCTTCAGCTCATCAATTTCACTTTTTTCGTTGCGGCCCAACTCCTTCTGGATGGCCTTAATCTTCTCGTTTAGGTAATACTCGCGTTGGGCGCGCTCCATCTGCCGTTTCACCCGGCCTTGAATGGTGCGGTCGACGTTCAGCTTTTCGATCTCGATTTCCAGGATGTCGGCCAAGCGCGTCAGACGGTCCACCGGATCGAAGATTTCCAGAAGTTCCTGCTTTTCCTCGATGCTGACATTCAGATTGGCGGCGATGGTGTCCGTGAATTTGCCGATTTCATCCACCTTCACGGCCGCGATCATGGTTTCGTAATTGAGGCTCTGGGAAAGTTTGACGTACTGCTCGAAAAGCGAGGTAGCGCGCTGCACCAACTGCTCCAGGCTGGGGGTGGTGACCGGGCGAAATTGCTTGGTCTGCACGCTGACGCGGAAGTGGCCCTCCTCGTTGGATATCTTCAGAATCTTCCCGCGCTCCACACCTTCCACCAAGACCTTGATGTTGCCGTCGGGCAGCTTCAGGCTCTGAATGATATTCGCGATCGTCCCTACCTGGTAAATCTCGTTGGGCTTGGGCTCGTCGACGGCAGCGTCATGCTGGGTCGCCAGAAAAATTTTCTTATCGCCCGCCAGAGCTTCTTCCAGGGCCCGGATGGAGGTTTCGCGTCCCACCACGAAAGGAGTCATCATGTGGGGAAAGATGACCACATCGCGTATGGGCATCATGGGCAACATTCGAGTCTCGTTCTTTTCACGGCCAGAAAACATATGGGGATCCATTAACCTGCCTTCTCAAGGAAAGCGGAGCTGAAGTTGATTTCGTGGTTCTTCACCATCTCGTCAGTCACAACGAATTCGCGAATCTTGCGCTGGGTGGGAAGGTGGTACATCAGGTCCAGCATCAGGTCTTCCAGAATCATACGCAGCCCGCGCGCCCCCACTTTTCTTTCCAGCGCCTGGGCGGCAATCATACTCAGGCTCGCCTCGCTGAACCGCAACTTGACGTTTTCGAATTCGAAGAGCCGTTGATATTGACGGACCAGCGCATTCTTGGGTTGCGTCAGAATTTCAATGAGGGCTGGCTGGTCCAAATCACTGAGCACACTGACCACCGGCAAGCGGCCCACAAATTCGGGAATCAGCCCATAGTGGATCAAGTCCGTCGGCTGCGCTTGCTCGAGGGTGGCAATGTCGCGCCGCCCCAGCGCCACCGGCGCCGGGGGCGTCTCGGCATGAAAACCCATCGTCCTCTTACCCATGCGGTGTTCGATAACTTTTTCCAGGCCCACAAAAGCCCCGCCGCAGATGAACAGAATATTCGTGGTGTCCACCGGGGTGCATTCCTGGTGGGGATGTTTGCGCCCGCCCTGCGGCGGGACATTGGCCACCGTACCTTCCAAAATCTTCAGCAGCGCCTGTTGTACCCCCTCGCCCGAAACATCACGGGTGATGGAAGGGTTCTCGTCCTTTTTGGAAATCTTGTCGATCTCGTCGATGTAAATGATGCCCTGCTGCGCGCGCTGCACATCGCCCCCGGCATTTTGCAGGAGCTTCAAAATGATATTTTCAACATCCTCGCCAACGTACCCTGCTTCCGTCAGGGTGGTGGCATCAGCAATGGCAAACGGGACTTCCAGCACGCGCGCCAGGGTTTGAGCCAGCAGGGTCTTGCCCGTACCGGTCGGCCCAATCAGCAGGATATTGGATTTGGTCAACTCCACGTCACTGCGAATGCGGGTTAGAATGTTGCGTTTGTAGTGGTTGTAAACGGCCACCGCGAGCTTCTTCTTGGCGCCATCCTGGCCCACCACATACTGATCGAGAAACGCCTTGATTTCCGCGGGGCGCGGCAGCTTGGTTTGCGCCGCGGGGACACGGTCGCCGCGCTCTTCCTCCAGGATGTTGTTACACACTGCCACGCACTCGTCACAAATGTACGCTCGCGCATGGTCACCGGGCGAAGAAATCAATTTCGCCACAGCGTCCTGAGGCTTCTGGCAAAAGGAGCAGTGAAGCAATTCCTCGGTACCAGGGCGTTTCAAATTCATCTCCGTGGTCTACTTATGCTTGTATATGATTTCATCGATGATGCCATATTCATGTGCTTGCTGGGCGCTCATCCAGAAATCACGTTCCACGTCGCGCTCAATCTTTTCAATCGGCTGGTTCGTATGCTTTCCCATGATTTCGTTCAGGCTGGCACGAATGCGTAGAATTTCGCGGGCATGAATGTCAATATCGGTCGCCTGCCCCGAGAGTCCACCAATGGTAGGCTGGTGAATCAAGACGCGTGCGTTGGGGAGGGCATAACGCTTGCCAGGTGTGCCGGCCGCGAGCAAAAGCGCGGCGATGCTGGCGGCCTGCCCGATGCAGATCGTTGCCACGTCGGGGCGAATAAACTGCATTGTGTCGTAAATGGCCATCCCCGCCGTGACCACGCCTCCCGGCGAATTGATGTAAAGAGAAACGTCTTTTTCCGGGTCCTCGGCTTCCAGGAAGAGCAATTGCGCCGTCACCAGGTTGGCGACGTTATCGTCAATCGGCGTCCCGATGAAAATAATATTGTCGCGCAGAAGGCGCGAGTAAATGTCGTAAGCGCGCTCGCCACGGTTGGTCTGCTCCACCACCATGGGGATCAACGTCATGTTAGGGTGGTTGCTCATGTTCTTTATCTACGGACTCTCTCGATCCGGGCCGGCAACTAACGCATTTTTCCGAATGATTTTCGCGTTGCGGTATATGTAGTCCAGCGCTTTTTGATTTCGGCGAGTAGACTTCAGTGTATCCAGCTTCCCGTCACGTGTCAAGCGCGTCTTCAATTCCGCTGCGGTCATGCGGCGTTCCTGCGCCATTTCCCGAATGGCATCATCCAATTCCTCTTCGGTAAACTCAATCTTCTCGGCATCCGCCACCCGGCCAAGGATCAGCGCCACCCGAACTTCCTTTTCGGCTTCCGGCCTGGCTTCCTCGCGGACCTTTCTCCAATCCACCTGGGTTTGCCGAGGATCAATTCCTTGCGACATCAGTTGCCCCAAGGTCCGCTCAATCTTTCGGTCCAACTGGGTTTCCACCAGCACTTCGGGGACCGGAAACTGGTTCGTCTCCAGGAGTTTCTCCGCCAACTTCTGTTTGGAGCCCATCTCCGCCTGCCGCTGGGCGCTTTTCTCCAGATCCTGGTGCAGCTTCGTGCGCAACTCCTCCAGCGTCGCAAACTCGCTAACCGACTTGGCAAGCTCGTCGTCCACGGGAGGGACTACTTTCTTTTTGATGCTTTGAATCTCCACCCGGTAACTAAAAGTTTTGCCTGCCAGAGTCTTTTGGGGGTAATCCGCCGCATACGTAACCGGGAATTCCCTGACCTCTCCTGCCTTGGCGCCCCGCAAGTTCTCTGTAAACGCCTCCACCGTGTGCTTCCCGCCCAGGTGGACGACAGCGTCCTTAGCTTCCGTGGGTTGGCTGGCCGGCGAGGACGTGTCCTGACCCCGGTAATTCACCGTGAGATGGTCGTCGTCCGCGGCTGGACGGTCCGCCACCACCTCGAATGTCGCCGCCCTCTCGCGCAGGTCCTCGACAGCTTTATCCACGTCGGCGTCCGTGACTTCTGCCTTCTCCTCCTCGACTTCCAGTTCCTTGTAGGGTTGGAGTTCAAAGTCAGGATAGATTTCGAAGGTGGCTTTGCAGGTGAGCGGTTGATTGTCCTCGAATTTCAGATCTTCGAAACGCGGTTGGCCAACAATCTCCCACTTCTGTTCTTTCACCGCCGTCTGGAAGAAGCGCGGAATCAAGGTCTGCGCAACTTCACTGCGGATGTCGTCCCGAAAATGCTGGCGTACGAGCGAATTTGGGGCGCGGCCGGGACGAAAGCCCGGAATCCGAGCACGCTTGGCGAACTGCCCCGCAACTGAATCTGCTTCGCGCTGCACGACGTCTACAGGAATTTCAATGACCAGTTCTTTTTTGCAGGTAATAGCTTCCACGGCGCCTCAAAGGCAATTTAGGAGGTGAAATGCGTCCGGCAGGGTGAACACTGCGAACCTGAATCCGATATGAAAAACCTCGAGTCCCACCTGGTGGGCGTCCGAGCCTCCTTAGACCCGAACCATATAAGTATAGCACAGGCTTGTGCGCTGTCAATACTTCGTGGACCCTCTTGCAGGGTAGCGTCAAAGTCGAGCTCATGGGGATGTGGTGGTAGCGCGGAGTGGAGGCCGTTGTAGGGAAGCGTCTTCAGGCCGGGATGGCAAGCATCCAC
>Ga0209039_10000391_pt1 | contig 42554 bp, 55 predicted proteins | sample BogFormECP12_OM1_FD_188238 | JGI IMG/M metagenome (GOLD analysis project Ga0209039, IMG submission 188238) | Bog forest soil microbial communities from Calvert Island, British Columbia, Canada - ECP12_OM1 (SPAdes) (version 2) | ecosystem: Environmental > Aquatic > Freshwater > Wetlands > Bog ...
TTGCCCGCACGGCGGGTGGGGCGGCCCAGCTTCTAGGCAAGGAAGGCGATTTCGCACAGATTCGCTTGCCGTCCGGTGAGGTGCGTTTGATCCATCAGGTTTGTTATGCAACTATCGGTACGGTTGGTAATCTGGATCACAGCAATATCAAGCTGGGTAAAGCCGGACGCAAGCGCCATATGGGTATTCGTCCGACCGTACGCGGTTCTGCTATGAGTCCGCGCGACCACCCGCATGGCGGTGGTGAAGGCCGTCAGCCCATTGGTCTTCCGGGACCGAAGAGTCCGTGGGGCAAGCCGACCTTGGGCAAGAAGACCCGTCGCAACAAGAAGACGAGTCAGTATATTGTGCGCCGCCGCAGTAAGACCAATCGCTAGGCGCTGAGAGTAAAAGGTAACTATGTCTCGTTCTCTTAAAAAAGGTCCATATATTCAGCCGAAACTGCTCAAGCGCATCGAGGCGATGAATCAAAAGGGTGAGAAGAAAGTGATTCGCACCTGGAGCCGCGCGAGTGTAATTTTTCCTCAGATGGTTGGACACACGATTGCCGTCCATGATGGACGCCGCCATGTTCCGATCTATGTTACGGAAAACATGGTGGGTCACCGTTTGGGTGAATTCGCCCCGACCCGAACTTTCCGCAGTCATGCTGCTGCGGCTGAAAGGGCCGCTGCGGCTCCCGCTCCCGCTGCACCGGCGGCCGGAGGCTAAACTATGGCACACGATATTCGTGCTGAACTTAACTTTTTGCCTCAATCTGCCCAGAAGGTTCGCCTCGTGATTGATACGGTGCGCGGCTTGAACGCAAATGAGGCTCTCGAGTCGCTTCGCTTTGCTAATAAGCGGGCTGGTGTAGATATTCTCAAGTTGCTTGAATCTGCAGTAGCCAACGCGGAAGAGAATTTTGGCGTCAGCCGGGATGATTTGTATGTGGCGCAGATTTTTGCCAACGAAGCGCCGACTCGTAAATGGCGCCGTTTTGGTGCGCGCGGCCGCTTCAAGCCGATTCTGCGTCGTCAATCGCATATCACTGTTGTCCTGCGCGAGCGCGGGTCTTAGGAAAGGACTGAGGAACTTATGGGTCGCAAAGTACATCCGATTGGAATGCGCCTTGGAATTAATCAACCCTGGCAAGGGCGTTGGTTTGCGGAAGGCAAAACTTATCGTGAGCAATTGCACCAGGATTTCGCCATCCGTTATTTGTTGTTGGGCGGCACATCCAAAGGCGGCGCGGCGGCGAACTCGCGTGTGCGGGAACTACGCGGCGAATTACCTGAGATGCTAACCAACGGCAAGGCAGGCATTTCACGTGTGGATGTTGAAAGATTCCCCGGCAAGATTCGCGTTGCCATTCACACTGCGAAGCCGGGTATACTGATCGGCCGCAAAGGCGAAGGAATTAAGAAGATTCGTGTTGCACTGGAAGCATTAGTTGGTAAAAAGATCGATCTCGATGTGAAAGAGGTCACCTCACCGGATACTGACGCGCAATTGGTTGCAAAGAATGTGGCGGATCAATTGGAGCGCCGTATTGCTTACCGTCGTGCGATGAAGCGCGCGATTCAGCAAGCCATGCGCCAGGGAGCGAAAGGCATCAAGATCATGGTAGGCGGGCGTTTGGGCGGCGCGGAAATGTCGCGCGATGTATGGCTGCGTGAAGGCCGCGTTCCTCTGCAAACTCTGCGTGCCAATCTTGATTTTGCCAAAACTGAAGCGCTAACCACTTATGGTCAAATCGGTGTGAAGGTTTGGATTTATAAAGGCGAAGCGGTGCCGGAAGAAGTACAGGAAAAAGCGGAGACAACGACTGAAGGCGTTTACGTCAGCGAATAAGTCGGTTATTTTGGAATGAGGTTATTACTATGTTGATGCCAAAACGTGTTAAGTGGCGAAAGCAGATGCGCGGTCGCATGAGGGGCAAAGCTTCACGCGGCGCGGAAGTTTCGTTTGGTGAGTTCGGCTTGATGGCTCTCGAACCGGGGTGGATCACGGCACGCCAAATCGAAGCGGCCCGACGCGTCATCGTCCGAGAAATGAAGCGGCGTGGCAAGGTCTGGATCCGCATCTTCCCAGCCAAGCCGTATACTCATCGTCCACCTGAAACCCGCATGGGCGGTGGTAAAGGTGACGTGGAATATTATGTTGCAGTAGTCAAACCTGGCCGCATTATGTTTGAAGTTGGTGGCTTGCCTGCCGATCAAGCGATGGCGGCATTAAAAGGCGCGCAATACAAGTTTTCCATCAAAACAAAAGTCGTGAGCAGTCATGAGTCAGGAGCGTAGGAAATGAAAGCCGAAGAAATCCGAGCAATGTCGGCGGAACAGATCCGCTCGAAACTGTCTGACGCACGCGAAGAGCTGATGAAATTTCGTTTTCAGCAAGTGACAGGTCAATTAACGGACACCAGTCGCATTCGTATATTGCGCCGGGATGTTGCCCGCATGGAGAGCGTTCTCCATGAAATGGCAGGTTCGGCGGTTACGGAAGGTAAAGCATGAACAATCGTCGTCGAATCACTGGGAAGGTCACCAGCAACAAAATGACCAAGACCGTTGTAGTGGAAATTGTTCGCAAGTTTCGCCATCCTCTTTATAAAAAGGTCGTGTATTCCAGCAAACGAGTCAAGGCTCACGATGAGATCGGTTGTCAGATTGGGGATGAGGTCCAGATTGTTGAGTCCCGCCCGTTGTCCCGTGATAAGCGCTGGGTTGTTGAGTCTGTTGTCAAGCGCGAGACCCGCACTGCTGATGCAGGCGTCGAGGCCATTGCAAGCACTGATGTAGTAACTGATACCAAGCCGGAGGCATAAGTCATGATCCAGCATGAGTCTCGGTTGAAAGTTGCAGATAATAGCGGAGCGCGTGAATTGCTTGTCATTCACGTGATGGGCGGCTCGACGCGCAGGTACGGGCACATCGGTGATGTAGTCGTGGCAAGTGTCAAGTCCGCTTCGCCACAAGGTGGAGTTAAAAAGGGCGAGGTGGTCCATGCGGTCATCGTTCGCCTGACGAAAGAATGGCGACGCGAAGATGGTTCGTACATCCGCTTTGATGATAATGCCGCTGTGCTTTTGGATGCGGACGGTCAGAACCCGAAGGGCACGCGTATCTTTGGGCCGGTGGCACGCGAACTGCGCGATAAGCAGTTCATGAAGATCGTGTCGTTGGCTCCGGAAGTGCTGTAGGAGTATTGGAATGAGAGTGAAGATCCGTAAAGGCGATACTGTGGAAGTCATCAGCGGCCGCATCCAAGACAAAGGCAAGCGCGGTGAAGTCATCAATGTGATGATGAGGGAAAACCGCGTAGTGGTACAGGGCATAAGCATCCGCACCAAGCATCAACGCCAGGTGCAGACCCAAGCAGGACGAAATATCAATCCGGGCCGGATTCAATTTGAAGGGCCGATTGATATCTCGAATGTGATGTTGGTTTGCCCGAAATGCAATGAGGCGGTACGCGTTGGAATTCAACGCGATGAGGCCGGCGCGCACCGAGTTTGCAAAAGCTGCGAGCAGTTGATTGATTAAGCTGTGGAGCATTGATGATGAATAGAATGCAGGAACGTTATCAAAAAGAAGTAGCCCCAGCGTTATTGAAGGCATTTAGTTTCAAGAATGTGATGCAGATACCGCGTGTGGAAAAGGTTGTAGTAAACATCGGCCTGGGCGAAGCTATGGATAATCCCAAAGCGCTCGAGGCGGCGGTGGGCGATCTGACCACTATAACCGGCCAGAAACCTGTTACCACCAAAGCTCGCAGAGCCATCGCCAACTTCAAGTTGCGCGAAGGCCGTTTGATCGGTGCGAAGGTTACTTTGCGCGGTGACCGCATGTGGTCGTTCCTTGACCGCCTATTGAATATCGCTCTGCCGCGCGTCCGCGATTTCCGCGGCGTCTCTGCAAATGCTTTTGACGGACGTGGCAATTACACATTGGGTCTCAAGGACCAGTTGGTATTTCCTGAAATCGAGTATGACAAAATTGATAAACTGCGCGGTATGGAGATCACAATTGTGACCTCTGCCAAAACCGATGAGCATGCGCGTGCTTTGTTGCAGATGCTTGGAATGCCGTTCAGCGGGAAGGAAGCGTAATTAGGTATGGCGAAGAAATGCATGCAATATCGTGAACTCCGTCGGCGCAAGGCCGTTCAGGTGCGCAACCGCTGTCAGCGTTGCGGACGTCCGCGCGGATATATCCGCCGCTTCGGTCTGTGCCGTATCTGCTTCCGTGAACTGGCTCTGCAGGGCAAAGTGCCGGGCGTTGTCAAGGCATCCTGGTAGGCTGGAGATAGATCATGAGTGTTAATGATCCGATTGCTGATATGTTGACCCGCGTTCGCAACGCGGTAATGGCCGGGCAGTCCCAAATTGCGATGCCCAGTTCAAAGATCAAAGCCGAGATTGCCAAGATTCTAAAGGATGAAGGTTTTCTCGAAGGCTTCGAGGTAGTGGACGACGAAAAGACAAGCTTTAAGGTTTTGCGCTTGAAGATTAAGTACATTGGTGAACGCCGCGAGCGAAAACCAGTATTGAGCGGTATTGAGCGCATCAGTACCCCGGGACGCCGCATCTATACCAATAAGAAGGAAATTCCCTGGGTGTTATCAGGTCTTGGTGTCGCGATTCTATCCACGCCGAAAGGCGTGATGACTGGTGCTCGCGCTCGTCAATTGGGCGTAGGCGGCGAGATCCTTTGCAAGGTCTGGTAGAAGGCAGGAGGTAAAAAGTGTCTCGTATTGGAAGGTTACCGGTCGAAATTCCGAGCGGTGTTCAAGTGGATGTCAAAGGATCGAATGTCCGCGTGAAAGGACCGAAGGGCGAACTCCAGCGTATGTTCTCGCCGATGGTTGAGATCAAGATGGAAAATAATCATCTGGTCATTACGCGGAAATCTGATGAAGCCTTGGAACGCGCCTTGCATGGGACGACGCGTGCACTGCTTGCCAACATGGTTCATGGAGTCAGTAAAGGCTTTGAAACTGTGTTGGAAGTTGAAGGCGTGGGTTACCGCGCCGAATTGGAAGGAAAGAATCTGGCGTTATATGTTGGGTATTCACATCCAGTCAAGATGGAACCGCCGGCTGGAATATCCTTTGAAACCGATCTAAAGACTCGTCAGATCAAAGTATTGGGTTTTGATAAGGAACTGGTGGGGCAGGTTGCGGCGAATATTCGTAAAGTTCGTCCGCCGGAACCATATCATGGTAAAGGTTTGCATTATCTAGGCGAACATATTCGCCATAAAGCTGGAAAGGCCGGGAAGGGAGCCGTTGCTAAGTAACTATGGCTAAAAAAAATCGTTCTATTGCGCGCGAGCGACGTCATGTGCGCGTGCGTTTGAATCTGACTGGCACAGCCCAGCGTCCGCGGCTGGCTGTATTCCGCAGTGTTGCCGAGATTTATGCACAGGTTATTGATGATGCCGCAGGTAATACGCTGGTTTCTGCGTCCTCGGTGGACAAAGAATTGCGCGAACAGATGAAGGATAAGAAGAAGTCCGAACAAGCCAAGCTGGTTGGCAAGGCGGTAGCCGAGCGTGCCAAGAATAAAGGTATTGCTGCAGTTGTGTTTGATCGCGGCGGCTTTAAATATACGGGCCGTGTCAAGGCGCTGGCAGATGGTGCGCGGGAAGGCGGCCTGCAGTTCTAGGCCGATGTGGAGTTGATTATGGCAGAAGTAGAAGTAGTTGCCGAACAGCAACAACAATTTGAACAGCAAGATGCGTTTGAAGAGCGCGTGATTGAAATTGCCCGTGTCGCCAAGGTGGTCAAAGGCGGCCGTCGCTTCCGCTTTCGCGTCACCGTAGTGGTTGGCGATAAAAAAGGAACCATTGGCATGGGGAGCGGTAAAGCCAATGCCGTGCCGGATGCGATGCGTAAAGCGTCGGAACGCGCTCGAAAGAATATGCACGTGATGAATTTATCTGGAACAACCATCCCTCACGAATCACTCGGGATTGTTGGCGGGGCGCGCGTTTTCTTGAAGCCGGCCTCCCCCGGCACCGGTGTGATCGCGGCAGGTGGTGTGCGCGCCGTTTTGGAAGTTGCGGGTGTGCGTGATATTCTCACCAAATCCATGGGCTCGGCCAATGTCCTGAATGTGGTGATGGCAACGTTCTCAGCTTTGAACAATTTGAAGTCTGTTCAAATAGAGGCGGCTCGCCGCGGCAAGAAGGTCGAAGAGTTGTTGCCGTTCTGGGAACGGAGGAAGCAACATGCCTAAGAAAGAAACTACAGGCAAGACTATTCGCGTGACGCTTGTCCGCAGTCCAATTGGATATACTAAGGATCAAAAGGAAACCGTTCTCGCTTTGGGCTTGCATCGTTTGCATCAGACGATAGAGCATAAAGATACGCCAGCCTTGCGTGGAATGTTGACTAAAGTGATTCATCTTCTGAAGATCGAAGAGTAGGTTGCAATGAAATTACATGAACTTGTGCCCAATCCGGGCTCGAAGAAAAATCGTAAACGCGTTGGACGCGGTCCATCTGCCGGCCAAGGCAAAACAGCTGGACGCGGCACCAAAGGTCAGGGCGCGCGCTCTGGTGAAGGTGGCCGCATCTACGCCCAAGGCGGAAACCTGCCGTTCTATCGCCGATTGCCGTTCATGCGCGGTGAAGGCTTTACTCCGCCGAATCAGGTAACGTATAACGAAATCAATCTTGATCAATTATCTGAGGCGTTCAAGGCTAACGCGGATGTCAACTTGGAATCGCTGGAGGCCGCACATCTGCTTCGTGATCCGCGCGACCCGGTTGTTGTCTTGGGGCGCGGTGATTTGAAAGTCGCGCTTAAAGTGAAAGTTCATCGCGTGAGCGCCAGCGCCAAATCCAAGATCGAAAAAGCTGGCGGCTCCGTGGAATTGATCCAATAATCCAGCGAGGAGATTTCTGATGAAATCGTCGTTTTCGGGTTGGCGTTACCTGTGGAAGTCGGAAGATATTCGGCGCAAACTGCTGATTACATTTTTTATTCTTGCCCTCTACCGTATTGCGTCCGATGTGCCCGTGCCCGGTATCAATTTTGTTGCACTCAAGGCTTTCCGGGCAAGCGCCGCTTCGAGTGCCGGCTTCCTTGGCTTCCTTGATTTATTGTCAGGCGGTACGGTAACCAGCTTTTCCCTGCTTTCGATGGGCGTTTATCCATACATCACCGCGCAAATTATTTTGCAATTGCTGATCCCGATCATTCCCGCTCTTCAGCGCCGGATGCAAGAAGATCCGCGCGAGGGTCAGCGATGGATGGAGCGTTGGACATATTTCCTTGCCGTGCCGATGGCAGCGCTTTCATCAATTGGACAGATCAATATCTTCAACTCATTATCGGTTCAAGCGCAACAGGGAACGATCGTTCCCTTTGGCTTTAGCAGTGATTTATGGCTACCTTCTCTCACCATTCTGCTGGTGATGGTGGCTGGTACGATGTTTGCCATTTGGCTTGGTGAATTGATCTCAGAATACGGCATCCGCGGACAGGGACTTTCCTTGGTAATTTTCGCGGGAATTGTGGCGAAAATGCCATCCAATCTTTTTAGCATTCTGCAGGATCAATCTACCCGCTGGTTCTTATTGGTGTTCACGATTGTGGTGATTGTTGCGACCATCTACGCCATCGTTTTCATTCAGCAGGGACGCCGCAATGTGCCAGTCATGTATCCGGGACGCCGAATGGGTAACCGTATGTCCATGCCGGTCAAAGGCACTCTGCCGCTGATGGTCAATCTCGCCGGAATGATCCCATTGATTTTTGCAAGCGCTATTCTGCAATTTCCGGCAATCATTGCCAGTTACTTCCTTAACTCTACCAACGCGGCTATCCATGCTTTTGCCCAGGGCGTAGAAACTGCACTGGGCGGTGGAACGGGTTCGAGCAGTTGGGTGTACTGGCTCTTGTATTTCATCATGGTTGTGTCGTTTACCTTCTTCTACACATCTGTTTTGTTTGAACAACAAAACTATGGTGATAACTTGAAAAAATCGGGTGCGCAAATCCCCGGTGTTCATCCAGGTGAAATAACGCAGAAGTATCTTAACAAAGTTCAGCAGCGCATTACATTCCCCGGCGCGTTCTTCCTCGGGGTGGTAGCCGCGCTGCCCTTCCTTCTCAGCCTATTGCTGAAAGCGTTTGGAATAGGTAGTGCGTCCACTTCAACGGGCTTGTTCCTGGTTTCATCGGCAGGCTTGCTCATTGTGGTCGGTGTTGTCCGCGATACATTCTTGAACATCGAAGCGGAAATGAAGTTGCACGGCTATCAAGACTCGTTGCTGGTGCGCTAGACAAAATCGAAGAAGGAGAAAACGTGGCGACCTATATTGTTCTACTTGGCCCTCCTGGAGTAGGAAAGGGTACGCAAGCAAAAGTCCTTGCTCAGCAAACAGGCTTGATCCACGTTTCCTCAGGCGATTTATTTCGCGAGAACATTAAGAATCAAACAGAACTTGGCAGACTCGCCAAATCTTTTATCGATAAAGGCGAGCTGGTGCCGGACGATGTGACAGTCGCCATGATCAAAGATCGCCTCGCTTGCCCGGACTGCAAAGCGGGCGCCATTTTGGATGGCTTTCCCCGCACCCCGGTCCAGGCCGATGCGTTGCATAATTTGCTTGCAGATTTCAAAGGTGACGTTGACCTTGTTCCGTTCATCACCGCTTCGCCAGATGTCTTAATCGAGCGTATTTGTTGCAGATGGACATGCAAAGCAATGGGCCATGTTTATCACGAGAAATTCAACCCCCCGAAAGTTGAAGGCAAATGCGATGTGGATGGATCGGATCTTTATCAACGCGAGGATGATAATCCTGATACAGTGAGGCATCGAATTAAAGTTTATTTTGAACAGACTGCGCCGTTGATTGATTACTATCGCAGGCAGAATAAATTGGTTGAAATTGACGGAACACAACCGATTGAAAAAGTCTCGGATGAGCTTTTATCTGTGGCGAAAAAGACAGTGGCATAGGTTGCGTTGGAGTAAATTATGAATTGGGATCGCCAAATACATATCAAAAGCCCTGACGAATTGAAGATCATGCGTCAGGCCGGACGTATCAATGCCGAGATTTTGGCGACCATGAAAAATATGATACAGCCCGGTGTTTCAACAGCTGACCTCAACGCGGCTGCTGAGGAAGTGCTGAAGAAACACGGATGTTATTCGCCTTTCAAAGGCTATAGCCAGCCGCCATATCCGGCTTCGATCTGCACCAGCGTCAATGAAGAATTGGTGCATGGAATTCCGAGCAAGAAACGAATTCTACGCGAAGGTGACATCATCTCTGTGGATTGCGGAACGGTCTTCGAAGGTTTTGTGGCTGATTCAGCTATGACATTTGCGGTGGGGAAGATTTCACCGGAGGCGAAACGCCTGATGGAAATCACAGAAGGCGCGCTGGCTGCGGCCATTGACAAGATGCGCGCTGGCAATCGCACCGGTGATATTTCGGCGGCGATTCAAAATTATGTGGAAAGCCGTGGCTTGCATGTTACGCGCGAATACACCAGCCATGGTGTTGGACGGCAGATGCACGAAGGCCCGCAAGTTCCCAATTATGGTACAGCGGGAACTGGAATGCCTCTTCGTCCGGGAATGACCATAGCCATCGAACCGATGGTTATGGTCGGCACGCACGAAACCCGCACCTTGCGCGACCAGTGGACGGTTGTCTCGGCGGACAATTCATTGACGGCTCATTTTGAACATTCTGTGGCTGTCACCGAAGGAGAGCCCCTCATCCTGACTGTCCCATGACCTGCCAATGAGACCAAACACTGGACGGAAAAAGGTATAGCCTGTATAATCACATCTTTGGCTCTATGAAGAAGTAAGGAGTGCTCCATGAAAGTTTCACCATCTGTTCGCAAGCGATGTGCCAAGTGCCGTATCGTGCGGCGCAAGGGACATGTATATGTGATTTGCGAAAATCCTAAACACAAGCAACGACAGGGTTGATGTATATGGCAAGAATTGAAGGTGTTGACCTGCCCCGCAATAAGCGGGTTGAAGTTGGCCTGACGTATCTGTTCGGCGTTGGCCCCACACGTGCGCGCGAAGTTTTGGCTGCGACAAAAGTAAATCCCGATACACGCGTTAAGGATTTAACCGAGGCCGAGGTTACGGCGATGCGTGAGTTTATATCAAAAAATTATAAAGTCGAAGGCGATTTGCGCCGCGAACAACAGATGAACATCAAGCGGCTGATCGAGATCGGCTCTTACCGCGGTTTGCGGCACCGCCGCAATTTGCCTGTGCGCGGGCAGCGTACCCGCACCAATGCCCGTACCCGCAAAGGCAGCAAGAAGACCGTCGCCGGACGCGGACGCCGCCGCGGCGCCACCAAGAAGTAAAACAGGAGTTAATATTTTATGCCTCAGAGTGTACGCTCCGCACGCCGCACAACTGGCGGCGCCAAAAAAGGGAAACGCAATCTGTCCTCTGGACAGGTGCATATCTTTGCATCTTTCAATAATACAATTGTGACGGTTACTGACTCGGAAGGGAATGCCGTGGCTTGGGGTTCCGCCGGTTCGGCGGGCTTCAAAGGCTCGCGCAAGAGTACTCCTTTTGCCGCGCGCCTCGCGGCTGAACAGGCCATCAAGGCTGCACAACAATTGGGCATTCAGGAAGTGGATTTGTTTGTCAAAGGGCCCGGCCCCGGTCGCGAGAATGCGATTCGTGCCGTTCAGTCCATGGGTTTAAAGGTCCGCTCCATGTCCGATATCACACCGATTCCGCATAATGGCTGTCGGCCTCCGAAAAAGCGCCGCGTGTAATTTAGTTGAGGTAGCGAAAATATGGCAAAAACATTGAGTCCGGTTTGCAAGCTTTGCCGGCGCGAAGGCGAAAAACTTTATTTGAAGGGCGAGCGTTGCTTCAGCCCGAAGTGTGCGTTCGAGAAGAGGAGTTTTCCTCCGGGCCAGCACGGCAAGACCGCTGGTCATGGTCGAGGCGCTGCTCGCGCTGGCGGGCAATCAGACTTTTCGCGCCAGTTGCGCGCAAAGCAAAAGGCGCGCCGAATATATGGCGTACTAGAACGTCAATTCCACCGCTATTATGAAACCGCGTTACATCGCCATGGCCTGACCGGTTTGACTCTTTTGCAAATCCTTGAGTCCCGCCTCGATAATGTGGTCTTTCGCTTGGGATTCGCATCCAGCCGCTCGCAGGCTCGTATGATGGTTTCGCATGGCCATTTTACTGTAAATGGCCGTCGCACCGATGTTCCTTCCATGCTTTTAAGTGAGGGCGATGAAGTTACCGTTCGCGAAGGTTCGCGAAGTCTGACTTATTTCCAGGCTTTGCCTGATTTGGCCGAAAAGCGCACATCACCTTCCTGGTTGAATCGGGATACTAAGAAGATGTCGGGGATTATTTCCCGGCTTCCTGAGCGTATGGAAATTGAAGGTACTCTCAGTGAACAGCTTATTGTTGAATACTACTCGCGCCGCTAATCTTTGGCCGTGTGGGAGTGCTGGAATGAATAAAAATCATTCTTCACTCGTTGGCTTTCTGCTATTACAAGGGAGAGGTGAACTGTGACGGGTATCTCGAATATGGTCATGCCGAAGATCGAGCGCGAAGCTGAAGCTCGAAATTATGGCAAATTTGTAATCAGCCCTCTGGAGCGCGGTTATGGCGCGACACTGGGGAATGCTTTACGCCGCGTTCTGCTTTCATCCCTGGACGGCGCGGCGATCTCATCCATCCGCATCGGGGACGTGTTGCACGAATTTAGCGATATCCCTGGTGTGCGGGAAGATGTGATTCAGGTGACTTTGCAGATTAAGCAAATTCGCCTCAAGCTGGACGGCGTAGATAGCACCCGTATGAATTTGCAAGTGCGGGGCGAAGGAACGGTTACCGCCGCCGACATCGTGGCCCCGTCTGAAGTCGAGATTGTCAACCCGGAGCTTTATCTATTTACGGTGGACAATCCTAAGACCAAGCTGGATATTGAATTCACCGTGGAGCGCGGTCGCGGATATTCACCTGCGAACGAACGAAGTGAACATTTGCCGATTGGCGAACTTCCTGTGGACGCGATCTACAGCCCGGTCAAGCGCGTCAATTGGGAAGTGACAGCCGCCCGTGTCGGCCAGAGCACGAACTATGATAAGCTGGTCCTTGAAATCTGGACGGATGGCACCATTTCACCTGAGCGGGCACTGGGCACATCAGCCAAATTGATTATTGATCATCTGCGTATGATTGCGGGCATCAATGAAGAGATGCTGGCGGTTGTGACCGAGCGCGAAGTGGGCGGAAGTCGCTTGTCGAGTGAACTGGCGGAAACTCCGGTGGAAGCGCTTGATCTTTCGGTGCGCGTCTTCAACTCGCTGAAGCGCACAGGCATCACCACCGTTGGTGATGTGCTAGAATTGCTCGACAAGGGCGAATCGGCGGTCATGTCCATCCGCAACTTTGGCGAAAAGAGTTTGGATGAACTGCGTCAGAAGATGCATGAGAAGGGCTTTTTGAAGGATGAACAATCTTCGGAGTAATAAAAGATGCGACATAATGTAGCAGGTTATAAACTGGATCGAACCAGCGGTGCGCGGCTTGCCTTGCGCCGGAATTTGATAAAGCAATTCTTTGAGCACGAGCGAATTCGCACCACCCGTGCGAAAGCGGCAGCGATTCGTGGCGAAGCGGAACATATCATCACCATCGCGCGCAACAGTGCCAATGGCAGTGATTCGGAAAAAGTTGCGGCGCGGCGCCTCGTGGCTTCGAAACTTGGAGATAATCAGGTGATCAAGCGTGTGTTCGATGAGATCGCTCCGCGCTTTGCGAACCGCAATGGTGGTTACACCCGTGTGATGAAACTGGGTCCGCGGCTCGGCGATTCGGCTGAGATGGTGATCTTAGAGCTGGTTGAAGAGTAAATAGCAGTTCGCGTTTAGCCAAAAGCTGACGGCTGATAGCTAAACATGGCACGTTACAAACTGATCCTTGCTTATGACGGCACAACATTCGCTGGAAGTCAACGGCAGGCAAAACATCGGACCGTGCAGGGCGAACTCGAAAAGGCTCTGCGCAAACTTGGCTGGTCGGCTCGCTCTGTGACTTTGGCCGGACGCACCGACACCGGTGTTCACGCCTCGGGACAAGTGGCGGCATTTGACCTCGAGTGGAATCACGGCTTCGAGCACCTGCTTAATGCATTGAACGCCAACTTGCCGGTTGATATCGCCGTGAAGGATGTCGAAATTGCAGACGCAAATTTCCATCCGCGTTTCGATGCCAAGTCACGATGCTATCATTATCGCCTGTTTTGCCAGAATATCCGCGACCCGTTGCGTGAGAAAATGGCATGGCGTGTGTGGTCCGCCTTTGACAGCGATGCGCTCATCGAAACGGCTGGAGTCTTTTTAGGGCAACATGATTTTTCGGCGTTTGGCTCGCCCTCGCGCGAGCAGAGCAGTACGGTTCGCACGGTGATGTCCTCAGTGTGGAAAAGACTCGATGATGAGTGGCAGTATGAGGTCCGGGCAGATGCGTTTTTATATCGCATGGTGCGACGCTTGGTCTTCGTTCAAGTTGCAGTCGCGCAAGGAAAATGTTCGAAAGAAACTGTGGTCAAAGCATTGGAATGGCCACAGGCTAAAAATGAAATTCCCGCGGGCCTGGCTCCCGCACACGGATTGACTCTGGTTGAAGTGAGGTATTGAGTCTTCCGAGCAAAGAATACGGAGATTGAAAGTGTATAAATCGTATTATCCGAAAGAAAGCGAGATCGAGCGCAAATGGTTCGTGGCGGATGCCAACGGACAAAACCTGGGCCGCTTTGCGGCAAAGGTTGCGCGCGTTTTACTGGGCAAACATAAGCCGACCTTCACACCCGGCGTGGAGATGGGAGATTATGTGGTGGTTGTCAATGCCGAGCGCGTGACTGCCACCGGAACCAGGACCAGTTTGAAGATGGATAGCAAGATTTATCATCATCATTCTGGTTATCCCGGCGGATTGAAGTCTGTGAGCTTGCGCGAGCAGCTACGCATTCATCCCGACCGCGTATTGCGCGATGCGGTTTGGGGCATGTTGCCTCACAACAAAATGGGCCATTCATTGATGAAGCGCTTGAAGATTTACGCCGGACCGAATCATCCGCACAGTCTGCAAAACCCGGAATCGCTGAAGTAGAAAGGAATGAGCAATCATGGCTGTTCAATATTATGAAGGGGTGGGCCGCCGCAAAGAGAGCATTGCCCGTGTTCGTCTCATGAGCGGAAGCGGCAAGTTCGTGGTCAATGAAAAGGAAGCCGGTGCGTATTTTACGCGTCTCGGTGACCTGCATGACATCCTGATGGCTTTCACAGCCTGTGGCGAGGAAGCTGGCAAGTACGATGTCACTGCCACTGTGAATGGCGGCGGTGTGACTGGCCAGACCGATGCAGTGAAACTTGGTTTAGCGCGTGCGTTACTCAAGATCAACGTCGATTGGACTTCGTCCCTGCGCAAGTTCGGTTTGCTGACACGCGATGCGCGCGTCAAGGAACGCAAGAAGCCAGGTCTTAAGCGCGCTCGCAAGGCTCCAACATACACCAAGCGTTAAACTTCTTTACAAAAGTTGTAAATTGGTTTGTAATTGGTAATTCGCGATTTACGAATTACCAATTACCATTTTAAAGGAGACTTTCATGGACTTCTCACTTGTCGCATCCGTATTTGAGGCTTTACATATCTCACCGCCCTCGAAGTTGATCCTGCTCGAAGCGCCGACTCTTTCGTCCGCGCATGTTCCTTCTTTTCCGCCTGATGTACCGGCATTGATTACCAGTTTGGATTCGCGTGAGGTGGCTTTGCAGGTGAAAAATGTTTTACTGGCGGTGTATCCGGCGGAGCATGAGGTTTTCTTAGTCAATCTCATTACAACGGTACAAAGCATTGAGGAGAAGAATTTAATATCTTTAAGTCTGGTTGGCCTTGCAGATGAAAAAAAACTCGACCAATATTTTTCACAAGCAACGTTCTTGTATCTTCCTGCGTTAGGTGAGGGCACATCATTTGAATCGTTTCAGGAAATCGTGGCACATCTGCGCGCACCGAACGGTTGTCCGTGGGACAAGGAGCAGACCCACGCGTCGCTTCGCAAACATTTATTGGAAGAATCGTATGAAGCCATCGCCGCGCTTGACTCGGGTGATTTCAATTCAATGTGCGAAGAATTCGGTGATTTGCTTTTGCAGATCATGTTGCATTCGCAGATTGCCAGTGAAGAGGGTGAGTTTACAGCCAACGATGTAGTGAAAGGCATTTTTGACAAAATCATTCGACGGCATCCGCATGTGTTCGGCGATGCGGAAGTCAGCGGCGTGGACGGTGTGCTGACGAATTGGGAAAAACTGAAGGCGAAGGAGCGCAAGAGCAAAGGCGAAAAACAAAAGGGAATGTTGGATGGCGTGCCGCTGGCCCTGCCAGCCTTGAGCCAGGCGCAGGAATATCAAGACCGCGCTGCGCGCGTGGGATTTGATTGGCCGGTCGTTGGCGGCGTGCTGGATAAGCTCGCTGAGGAAATTCAGGAAGTCAAACAAGCTGAAACCGATTTTCAACTCGCAGACGAGATCGGCGATCTATTCTTCGTGCTGGTTAATTTTGCCCGTTGGAAAAAATTGGATGCCGAGTCCGCATTGCGCGGGGCGAATATAAAATTCAAAAGGCGCTTTGGTTATATTGAACAATCTGCGAAGGAACATGGAATAAATTTGTCAGATATGAAATTGGAAGAGATGGACGCGCTGTGGGATGAGGCGAAGAAGAAAGAGTGAGGGCAGACCAGAACGGTCCTCTGGGTGAATATCTTCTAACCTTTGCCATATCCTAGGTGATCTAGTTTATTGTGCTTGCATGACCTATATGATTTTGCAGGGAATGATCGCATCTTCATCGTAACTATAGACCGCACATAACCGATGATATCCATCGGCTATGATGAGTTTGCTTTGAGTCGAATCCCGCACCAGCAGGAGCGGGGAAAGCTCCTTTCCTGATTCGATTTTCTTTTGATCTTTTTCCACGTGCGAATTGCTGGTTCCCAGCAAGGACAATCTGGAGGCGCGAAAAATATCTTTTGCCTTGAATTGTGAGATCGGCGCCTGCCTCAATTTTTCAACAAGGGCATTCGCCAAGTTGTCTTCATATAAAAGTCTCAGATACGACAATGCGGCAGGATAATCGTGCTCTTCCGTCTCGTCGAGCCATTTGATGTCAGTTATATCCTTTGCCATAGTTTATTCCTTTTCGAAAAATGTTTTTTTAGTTGCATTCAAATTTCTGCAACGCCTCATTGAGCAGTCCTGCGACGAGATCGGCTTGAGGCGTGTAGGCTTTCCACGCAAAGGCGCGCCCGTCGCACATCCAGACCGCCGCGCCGCCGTAGGGCAGGGAAGTTGTCGCAGTGGTTGTGATAGCAACATAATCTATATTTAAATTTCCAACTTGAAATGCCTTCAAGTCTCCGCTTCGTAAATCGACTTTGCTGTCCATGACGGTATCGAGCATGAAAGAGGCGTCGCTTGCGCCGGTCGCATCTTGCCACATGACCTGAATAACTACAGTCGGATCGTATGCGACCAGAATTCCCTGAGTGATGCTGCTTGGCGTTTGCGGATTGTGTTGCGCGTCGAGGTCGAAGAATGCAATGGAAACGGGATGCCCGATGCAGAATTGATATTCGCAGAACAAGCCGCTTAGATTCATCGGTGTTGAAGTTGGAAGAATGTACGGCGTTGGATATGGTGTATAGGTTGGAATAGCGGCGATGGTTTGTGCGACGGCCAATTGGATCTGCGCATCTGGGTTCGGCTTTGGCGCGCAGGATACAAATAGGTAAAATGGAATGAAGAGGCAAATGAAATATCGTTTCATGGACATCCCTGGACGACATACGGCGCAATCATCTTTGCAAGTTCCGTCTCACCTTGGGGCATTAAATGTAAAGGCGTATCAGAGTAGTAACTCGAAGGAAAGATATTCCACAAATCGAGATAATTCCAATGATTTTCTGCCGCCGCTTTGCTAACATATTGACGATACTGGTCATAAACCCAGCGTGGATAATAAACGCTGTAGTAAATATTGCTGTTAGGAACATTTGTAAGCACTTGTGTCGGTTCATTGACGAGGATCACGGGAACATTACCTGCAATTTGATAAAAATCTCTGACTTGATCCAGCGAAACATCCGCGATGTTCAGCGTTGGCGGCTTCATGCCCTCAAAAGTCGGATCATTGCTTAATTGAGCTGGCAATTCTTCCGGTGGACCAGGAATCTGGTCAAGACCTGTGGCGATATTGACCAGGCTATAAAATTGATAACGCAAAATGCGAAACAATGTTCGATTCTGGTCAGTGATTTGTGTGACCAAACTTGGGCTTTTATAATTCTTTGGCAGGAAATCAAAACGATGAGCTAGTTTGTAATACTCATCTGGGTTATAGCCGATCAAAGGATGATTTGCACGGGTTTTCGAAATCAGGGTATACCAAGTGATCAACCACACGATCTCATCGGGCTGATAATTCATGGCTTTATCGAGGATCATCAAATCTTTGGTTGCTGAAGAACGCGGAAAACTCAGGTTGTATACATGAACATTTTTGCTTCCACATGCTAAGCCCAGCGCATCCATCTGACCTGGAAGCGTTTGCTCCGGCGTGAGACCGATTCCCCAAACAGCTGAATCGCCGAGTACCAGCACGCGGTATTCGTTCGGCGCCTTCGGTTCGGATACCATATGCGAGGCGAACATCGCATCGAGGTTATCCATATCCAGCGCTACGTCTTCCGGCGCGGATGTGCTGATTGGGAAACGTTGACGCTTCAAAGCCGGTGTATTATAAACATTCAGCCATTGAAGATTTGGATAGCGTGTGTAAAAAGCAAATTCAAAGATAAGAAAGATGGCAATAGCTTTTGCGAATATTCGCCACGGATTGGTGATGGAAGGCATGGCCTGATTATACAATGTCAGGAACATTTTTGTTGTCCACTTCGTTTGGTTTAAGCAAAGGAGCAAAATGAAAAAATTAACTACATTGATTTCTCTTGTGGTGCTGTTTCTCGCAGCTTGCGAACCAGAATATATACCAACCCCGCCTACCATGGCGGCACCAAGTACGCAAGTTGCTGTTGGTACAAATAATCCTTTACCAACGAATATGTCCCAGCCGACCAGCATCCCATTAGCGACTCGCGTACCGATTGGAGTGAATCCAGCTCAACAGGCGGCAATTACGTCTCTCTCTGCGACCTTGAACTTGCCTGCTGATCAAATTAAAGCGATCTCCGTCCAAGCCGTGATCTGGCCCAATGGTTGTATGGGCGTGCAACGTATGGGCGTGATGTGCACAAGTCAACAAGTGCCGGGTTTTGTAATTATCTTGGAAGCGAACGGCAAGCAATATGAGTTCCATACGAATCGCGATGGGAGCCAAATCCTGCCATCAGAAGGAGATCAGGCTTTGGGTCCCGTGCAAGATGTGGTGAAAAATTATTTGGCATCCGCGTTGGGAATCGATTCGAGTCAGGTGACGATAGTGAGTGACACAGAAGTCGAGTGGCCGGATTCCTGCCTGGGTGTTACACAAGAGGGGATAGTGTGTGCAATGATTGTTACTCCCGGCCATTTGATTCTGCTTCAGGCAAATACCTTTGAGTATGAGTTTCACACCAATGAAGACGGAAGTGAAATACAGCCTGCCACACTTGCGTTGACTTGGAAACGCAACGGCGGCATCGCTGGATTTTGCGACAGTCTGAGCGTTTATTTGTCGGGAGAAGTGAGCGGAAATAATTGCAAGTCAGACACGCGTGACGGTAATTTATTGCCCGCAGAGATGACACAGCTTGAAACCTGGGTGGCGCAATTTGGTCAAGTCAACCTCGATGCATCTGATCCCGCTAATGCATCAGATCGTATGACGCGCCAGCTTTCATTATTTGGAAACGGAAGCGCTCAGCCAAGTAGCGCGGATCAGCAAACATTAATCAACTGGGCGCAAGATTTGTATCAGCGAATTTATAAGTAAAACCAAACAGCCTGTGAAGTCCACAGGCTGTTTTCATAAGTCTGATTTTACATTGGGTGAATTGTGACAATCATCCTTGACGGGCTTCCTGCCAGCTGGTATGATATGTCTACCCTATCCCCCTGGGGGGGGTAAGAATTAATGGCAAATAATAGTCTGACATATCGAGGCGCTATGAAAAACGATGTCACTTCTCTTCGGCGTTTAAAAACTATCGAGGGCCATTTGCGAGGCGTCATTCGCATGGTAGAGCAGGATGCCTATTGCATTGACGTGATTCGCCAAATTCAAGCGGTGGAAGCTGCATTGAACAAAGTCAGCTCGCAGATTTTGGAGAATCATCTGAATTCATGCGTGATCACCGCTGTTCAAGGAAACGATAAGAAGGAACGCGAGCGCGTCCTGAAAGAAATTACCGAAGTATTCGATATGGCGAACAAGGTGTAAAACGAGAATCGGATTTCGATACTCGAATTATAAATTTCATCATTCTAAGGAGAAATAACATGACCACTGTAACTTATCTAGTGCCAGCTATTGATTGCGAACACTGCATTCACACCATTGAGATGGAAGTCGGTGAATTGCGGGGAGTCCAATCTGTGAAGGCTGATCTGGATACCAAAAAGGTTCAGGTTTCATTTGATGCGCCTGCCAGCGAAGACAAGATCAAGACCTTGCTGGCTGAGATCAATTATCCTGTCGCCGTGTAATTTTTTAGGGGTACGACAACGCCCTGCCCCCTTTCCGGGAGTCGTGCCCTTACAGTTTGGTGAATGATGCCTGAAACAAAACAATTAACGTTACCCATTACCGGTATGTATTGCGCCAATTGCGTCTCGACCATTGAGCGCAATTTGAAAAAAGTTAATGGCGTTCAAAGCGCGGTTGTAAATTTATCTTCGGAACGCGCGGTCGTTCAGTTCAATCCATCTGCAACGGGACTGGTTGAAATGATCGCGCGCGTCCAACGCGCAGGGTACGGCGTTGCGACCGGCGAAGCGGATCTCATCATCAAACGTCTTGCTGATGATAGCGATGCGCGTCGACTCGTGAAGGCTTTGCAAAGAGTCGAAGGCGTGATCGAGGCGTCAGTGAACATTACTACTGAACATGCGCGCGTCAAGTATGTGCCGACAGTCGTGAGTCAAGCTGAGATAAGGGAAGCCATTTCAAGATCCGGGTTTGAAGCGATGGAACTTGGCGGCGAAGTGGAAGATGCCGAAGCGAAAGCGCGCCAACATGAGATTAATACACAACGTCGCTTGCTGATCACAGGTTTGATTTTTACCGTTCCATTATTTTTGCTATCAATGGGGATGGATTTTCATCTTCTGCCATCTTTCTTTTATTCCCAATATATGCCTGGCATGAACATGTACGAAGCACAAGCTTGGTTCTTGTGGCTGATGTTCGCGCTTGCCACGCCTGTGCAATTCTATGTGGGCTGGCAATATTATGTAGGCGCCTTCAAAGCTTTGCGTGGCGGCTCATCCAATATGGATGTGTTGATCGTGATGGGTTCATCGGTTGCATATATTTATTCGCTGGCGATTCTATTTAATTTTGTTGGCGGGCATGTGTACTTTGAAACATCGGCGATGATCATCACGTTGATTCGCATCGGAAAATTTTTGGAAGCGCGCGCCAAAGGGCACACATCCGATGCGATTAAGAAGCTGATGAGTTTGCGCGTCAAAACGGCGCATGTCGTTCGTGCGGGGCTTGAAGCGGATGTGCCCATCGATGAAGTTCGCGTCGGCGACGTCGTTCTCGTTAAACCCGGCGAGAAAATTCCGGTGGACGGCGTCGTAATCGAAGGTCGTTCATCGGTTGACGAATCGATGCTGACCGGCGAGTCTCTGCCCGTTGAAAAGAAATCCGGTGATTCGGTTATCGGTGCGACGTTGAATAAAGTTGGCATGTTAAAGTTCGAAGCAACGAAAGTTGGTAAAGAAACCGCGTTGGCACAGATCGTCAAACTAGTTGAAGACGCGCAGGGAAGCAAAGCGCCGATTCAAAAATTAGCAGACCAAGTCTCTGCGATCTTTGTACCAGCTGTAATTGCCGCGGCGCTGATTACGTTTGCAATTTGGTATTTTATGGTTCCGTCGAATTTGGGCGGACATAACTTTACTACATCATTGATCGATATGGTCGCGGTGCTGGTGATTGCTTGTCCGTGTGCGATGGGACTTGCCACGCCGACTGCCGTCATGGTGGGAACAGGCAAGGGCGCGGAAATTGGGATTCTTTTTAGAAACAGCGAAGCGTTGGAACGCGCGGGCAAAGTCAATGTAGTTGTGCTGGACAAAACCGGAACGATTACCAAAGGACAACCCGCAGTGACGGATGTTGTCGTGAATGGTAAGTGGAATGCAGAAGAACTACTTCGATTAACTGCATCTGTTGAAAAAGGTAGTGAGCATCCGTTGGGCGAAGCAATTTGGGCTGAAGCAACAAATCGCGGTTTGACTTTGAGCGGGCTGTCAGGTTTCAAAGCGGAAGTTGGTTATGGCGTCGAAGCCGAAGTTGATGGACAACGCGTGGCGGTGGGCAACCTCCGCATGATGGAGTCGCGCGGTTATTCGATGAATGGAATTGAATCCGAAGTGACGCGTTTGCAATTCGAAGCGAAGACTGCCATGCTGGTTGCCATTGACGGCAAAGCAGAAGGCGTGATCGCGGTGGCGGATACGCTCAAGGAAAGCTCGAAGGATGCGATTGGCGAACTGCATCGCATGGGCTTGAAGGTTGTGATGATTACCGGCGATAATCGCAAGACCGCCGAAGCAATTGCAAAGCAGGTTGGCATTGATGAAGTTCTCGCTGAAGTTTTGCCCGAAGGCAAATCATCGGAAGTTAAAAAACTTCAAACCTTCAACCGCCAACTATCCACTATCAACGTGGTCGCAATGGTTGGCGACGGCGTAAACGACGCGCCCTCGCTAGCTCAAGCGGATGTTGGCATTGCGATTGGCACCGGCACAGATGTAGCGATGGCCGCCGCGCCGATCACGTTGATTAGTGGTGACTTACGCGGCGTGGCTCGTGCGATTTCTCTCTCACGCAAAACGCTTGGTACAATCAAACAGAATCTGTTCTGGGCATTTTTCTACAATGTGATTCTTATCCCTGCCGCGGCAATGGGATTCTTGAATCCGATGCTAGCCGCAGGCGCTATGGCATTCAGCAGTGTATTTGTGGTGGGTAATAGTTTGAGGTTGCGAAGGATAAAAATCTAAGGCGACAGGGAAAACGCCTTTTTTTTACCTATTATCTTGAAAGATGGACAAATCTTAATAACAGACAGGAGAAACAAAGATGGGGGGCTACTATGGAATGATGGGAGGCTTTGGTTGGATTGGCATGATTTTCAACCTTGTGATCCTTATTGGGATCGTAGTGTTGATTGTCTGGGCTGTCAATCGCTTTTCGAGCGGTTGGAATCAATCTACTAAAAACCAATCCCCACGTGACATCTTGCACGCGCGTTACGCGCGCGGTGAAATCACCCGCGAACAGTACCAGCAAATGATGAAAGATTTGGGTTGAGACTTGACCCTAAAGGTTCTTCAAGACCTTTAGGGTCTATCTTTTTCGCGGTAAACTAAAGTTATGCCTCGTTATTTCACTCTTGAAGAAGCCAACATTGCGTTGGAAATCATCCGCCCGTTGATGAAAGAAATTCAATCCATCCGCAATAACATCATCTCCCATCAACCCGAAGCTTGGCCCGCCATTGAAAAGTCGGCGGGGAATGGCGGCAATCCGACACTCAGTAAACTGGTGGAGGATTTTGATCGGCTGGATAAGTTACTGCATAAAATTCTTGATGCGGGTGCGCAAGTCAAAGATATAAATACTGGTCTGCTTGATTTTCCTGCTTTGCGAAATGGACAAGAAGTTTATCTGTGTTGGAAATATGGTGAAGATCAAATTGCATTCTGGCACGCGATTGATGCGGGATTTGCAGGACGTCGTCCAATAGAAGAATTTTGATTGCTGGATAATTCAAAATTAAATATTTCAAATACAAATGCATCTGATTTAAGGAGACAATAGGACAAGATGGTGTCTAAAATCATATGCTGTAAACATCAATACTCCGGGGCTTAGTAGTGTTTTGGGCTCTGGCGGTGTTGTGATCCAATTGTGGCGTTGACTGAAAAACATATGGCCAAGGGAAGAGTTATTGGGATGAATTTAGGAGCTTGGGAGATGCTGGATGCGAGCAAGAATGCCTTTTCATAATAAGTCGTATCCTGTGTTGATTTAGCTTCATTACATTTTGTCTGGGAAAAGCTATCCCGTCCTACGGATCGCGCCCGAAGGCTGTGCGGGGCCGATTGCAGTAACCTTGGTGAATAATCAACTTTGCCACCAAGAGCCTTCCTGCTTTTTGCCTTGCATCCCTACGGTTAATTCAATCCCATCTATCATCACCCAATTTTTTCTCTTTCCTTTCCCTTGACGTTTTATATAAACTGGTTTATATTACAAACTAGTTTACAAAAGGAGAAAGAATGGATGTGCAAATTGATGCAGCGCTAAAACGCACTCGCGGGTATTGGTTCGTGGATGGATTCATCGAAATGGCCGCAGGTGGGTTGTTCATCATCTTGGCAGGGATCCTCTTTATCCGCGGGCATGCGTCGCAACCCACCTTCACCTACTGGTTCCTATCCGTCACCGGTGAAATTGTCATCGCAAAAGTGATCGGCATACTGGCGGCGATTCTGATCTTATGGCGGCTGAAGGACCACTTCACCTATCCGCGCACCGGCTTCGTGAGAGGCAAACGAATTGCGGCAACACAAGTGCTCGTCCTCATCGGAAACATCATTCTGTTTCTGCTCCTTCCAATACTTGCACTGTTAGCCGCCTCTCTGCTGATCGCATCAGCGGGCAATGTTTTAGCATCCATGCCAGTGTGGTTCCCGATCGGGGCAGGAAGTATATGGTCAGTCCTGTGCGTGCTGGCAGGCGAATGGATGGGGTTGCGACGCTTCCGTTTATTGGCAGTCATGATCTTGCTGACAGGAATCGCGATTGGCATTTGGCAGTTTGCCATCGGCTTGCCAACTTTTCCAGTCAATATGTTGGACAGTGTCAACCGGACTTTGACCAGTCTCAGTTTTCTCATCTTAATCTCTGGCGCCATTTTGATGATCTCAGGTCTTGTGACCTTTCTGCGCTATCGGAAAGAAAATCCGACTCCCTACATGGAGGCATCATGAGCGGCTCACTTCAAAATCTCTCCGAGTTGGACCGCGTGATTCATGAACCCGCGCGTTTGACACTAGTGGCATTGCTTTCTTCGGTTGAATCAGCAGACTTCCTATTCCTGCTCAAAGAAAGCGGCTTGACCAAAGGAAACTTATCCGTGCACCTCTCGCGGCTCGAGGAAGTCGGCTACTTACAGGTAGAGAAGACCTTCCGAGGGAAGATACCGCATACGGAATACAGCCTTACCCCTAAAGGGAAAACCGCTTTCCAAGAATACAGGAAAAAACTTGATCCAATCCTTCGGCACTCAAGAGCTAATAAGCCATAATGTGCAGAAGCCATCTATCTCATTGCGAAAAAGAGAAATCCCATGTCTGAAACCACATCAATCAGTTTTGCCTGCCCAAAATGCAAGCGCCCGCTTCGCTCAGTTGATGACACTCTCTACTGCAACGAGTGTAATCGGACGTATCCTATCGCTAGGGGTATACCCGACTTCCTTTCACAGACCAGCCTCACCCCCACTGCCTCACGTCTCGCCAAGGTGATGGACGTGGTAGCTCCCATTTATGAATCCCGGCTCTTTGTTTCAGTACTAACGAAATTGTCTAATGTACACAATGGTGCGCTGCTCTTTGACAGAATCGCGGGTTTCCATTCAGAGACTTTGAAGGGCGTCACCGGAACTGTACTTGATGTGGCGTGCGGACCAGCCACCTATACTCGTCGGATCGCATCCTCATCCAGGGATGTTTACGGCATTGACATCTCAATGGGCGTACTATGGCAAGGTATGACCTATATCGAGCGAGATAATATACTGGGAGTTCATCTTGCTCGTGCCCGCGTAGAAGAGTTGCCATTCGAGAATACCGTCTTCGATGGGGCGGTCTGCTCCGGATCACTCCACTTATTTCCTGATACCGTGCTTGCCTTAAGAGAAATTGCTCGAACCATGAAACCGGGTGCGCCGCTGTCGGTGCAGACATTCGTTGCGGGGAAAACTGTCATCAATCGGTCTCTGCAGAAGCAGTCCTGGCTGCATACTTTTGAACTTGGTAGACTGCAGCAAGATCTGACCGAGGCCGGTTTTGAGGAATTCCAGCCGACACTGGATGGCATCGTGCTCACCTTCAGTGTACGCAAAGCGATGCCTCGTGCTTAAGGCACTTCGTCCAACACCATGTTGCAATCGTCTCGCTTCGCGAGCATATGAACATGACCGCTGGACGGATTGAGTTTTTGACTAGTCCGGCCGGGATGATCGGACCGTATTTCTGGTGGAAGTTTGCGGATCAGAATCGTTAAGCCGGTAATACCGCATGGTAAAATGATGGGGCAAAGAGGAAACCGTGCCGCGAAAATCTCGTCTCTCAATCGATATTGTTATCCCAGTTTTCAATGAAGCCGGTGTCGTCGAACAAACCTACGCCAATCTATGTGCTGTCATTGATTCTCTTCCATATACTAATGCAATTTATTATGTTAACGATGGTTCGACGGATGCCACGTCCGAGTCGCTGGCCGCGCTGGCGGAAAAAGATAAGCGGATTCAAGTCATCGAACTGAGCCGCAACTTCGGTCATCAAGCTGCGCTGACTGCCGGGATTGATGCCTCACGCGGCGACCTAGTCATCACGATGGATTGCGACGGTCAGCACCCGCCGGAATTGATACCTGAAATGGTCAATCTATTCAAACAAGGCTACGATGTGATTCAAGGCCAGCGAAGCGATGCCGTTGCGATGGGCACGTTCAAAAAATGGACGTCGGGAGGATTCTATAAAATCCTAAACCTGATCAGCGGGACGCGCGTTCTTCCCGGGGCGGCGGATTTTCGCGCGATGTCTCGTCAAGCGGTAGACGCGCTAAAGGTAATGCCGGAATATCATCGCTTCCTGCGCGGCATGATCGTCTGGATGGGATATCGAAGCGTGATCCTGCCTTATCGTGAACCGGAACGAGTCGCGGGAAAATCGAAATATTCGCTGGGAAAAATGATTCGGCTCGCGTCGGATGCGATCTTTTCCTTTTCGTTGATGCCGCTTTACATCGGATTGAGCGCTGGATTTACATTCATTATTCTAGCGCTTGTCCAAATGATCTATGTTCTGGTCTTGTGGTTAACGCATCAGACGAATCGCATTGTGCCCGGCTGGAGTTCGTTGATGGCGGTTTTGCTGATTGCCAGTGGCATAATCATGATTCTGCTCGGCTTCATCGGCGTTTATGTGGGATATATTTTCCAGGAAGCGAAACACAGGCCGATTTATCTGATACGCCGCCCGAAGTCGGAGGAGTGAACATGGCGCGTCGAACTTCTTTTCCGCTTTGGACGATTCCCGGTGCGCTCTTGGTGGTTGTGTCCGCGGCATATGGTTTATTCGCGGCTCAGGGGGGAATTCATTGGGACGATTGGGCATTTATGTGGATCCCCACCTTTCTGGGAAAAGAAGGACTTATTGAATATTTTTCTACGAGCCGACCCTTCTGGGGATATTTTTATGTTCTTTCGACTTCACTGATCGGCACAAGCATTTTGGGTTGGCAGATTTTTGCGTTGGTCTGGCATTGGCTTGCCGCAGTGGCTTTATGGTGGGCGCTTTATTTGACGTGGCCGAAAAAGTCACGGGCTGTATTTTTGATGACGCTGTTCATTGTTTTGTATCCCGGCTTCATGGAAAATTCCATCGTTATCACTTATGGACATTTCTCGTTAATCTTCACATTCTTTTTTCTCTCCATTGCTTTGATGCTCATTGGCGAACGCTACCCGCGTTATTATTGGCCTGCGATGATCGGCGGGGTTCTTGGTTCAGCGATCAACCTTTTTACACTCGAATATTATTTTGGTATCGAATTAATTCGACTGTTATTGTTATGGGTAGTGATCTCGGAGATTACGCCGGAAAGAAGAAATCAGATCAAGCGAACCCTGCGGGCTTATCTGCCGTACGCCATCGTGCTGATATGTTTTATTCTGTGGCGTATCTTCGGTTTTCATTCACAAGATTATGGGATTCACTTAAGTAGTGCAAATAGCGGAATCTTGCAATCATTGGGAAAAATGATCCTGCAAGTTCCTGCATCCATCTGGACCTCGAGCGTCGGGGCGTGGCTGGAAATATTCCGATTTCCTTCAGCTATCGATTTCGGAATTCTTCTCTCGATCATTTACTTCATCATCTTGTTGGGTTCGTTCGTTGGATTGATCTTTTATGTGTCACGGTTGGAAACCTCTGAGAATCAAACTGAATCGCCTGCATCTGATAAAAGAATCTTCGGACAATGGTTTGTCATTGGCGGTTGCGCTTTGATCACGGCGGGCATTCCTTTTTATCTTGTTGGCGTCCAAGTTCGGTTGGATTTTCCGGCGGATCGTTTCACCCAGCCTTTTGCCTTTGGCGCAGCATTAATCCTTGTTGGATTGTTTGAGTTGATCCCATCTTTTTCATGGCGCACGACTCTTGCCGCGGCGCTCATTGCATTGGCCATCGGGTTGCAAATCCAATACGGATTTTCTTTTCGTGAAGATTGGAAATTGCAGGAATCCTATTTCTGGCAACTCTTCTGGCGTGCGCCGTCAATTCAGCCTGGCACGGCAGTTCTCTCCGACAGTACGATCTTCTCCTATACATCTGCGGATCATTTGACATTGCCGCTTAACTGGATTTACGCACCGAATCAAAAGAATGGCACACTACCATATGCCCAAATATATTTTGTTATTAATGCTGGAGGTCCGGTTCCATTAACGCCCGGCATGCCTCTCGTCAAGACAAAAGACGTGGACAGCTTTAGCGGCTCGACAAATGATGCGCTCGTGGTTCAATTTACTCCTCCATCCTGTTTGCATATTTTGAATCCTCTTTACGATTCGGATTTGCCGCTTTCGCCTCTTTCGGGACAAAGCTATAAAGCGCTTTCTGAAGCGAGTGTTCCAATGCTCGGACGCAGGGATGCCATGGCACTTGCGCTTTCCAATCCATCTTTGATTAAGCCCTCCGATCATACACCCGCTGCCTTGTCGAATCTTTTCGGACCTGAACCGCTGCACAACTGGTGTTACTATTATGAAAAGGCGGATCTTGCCCGACAAGAAGGGGATTGGACTCAAGTTGCGCATTTTGGAGATGAAGCCTTTGCCGTCCCCTATCTTCCGGATGATCCTTCGGAGTATTTGCCATTCATCGAAGCCTACGCCCGTTTGAATCGCTGGAACGATGCGAAACAATTGACTCTCTCGACCGCGGATACCATGCCGATTCTCGAACCGGCTTTGTGCGGCTTGTGGCAAAGAGTGGATCAAGCTTCTTCGTTATCCGCTCAAGAACACAACTATATTCTCAATATCGAAGATCGTTTGAAGTATTGCCCGATTCATTAAATGATCGAACTTTCCTATACGTTTACTTTTCTTCGTCATGGTGAATCCGTCGGCAACGCGGAGGAACGCTTCCAGGGCCAATCGGATTATCCTCTGACGGATGGAGGCCGCGCTCAAGCGCGCGCTTTGGCGGAACGCTGGCTGAGGGATGGAGTCAAATTCGATTTGGCGGTGACCAGCTCTCTCGTCCGCGCGAAGGAGACGGCAGAAATCATCGCGAGTGTTTTGAAAATCCCGCTTGAAATTGATCCGAACTGGGTTGAGCGCGATAACGGCGAATTATCCGGCTTGACGCGGGACGAAGTCGAAGAACGTTTTCCACGACCTGAATTCATAACGCCTTATGATTCTTTTGGTGAAAGCGGCGAAGGCGACTGGGAACTTTATTTGCGGGCGGGCAAAGCTGTGCATGAACTCATCAAGCGCCCGGCTGGAAAATATTTGATCGTGACGCATGGCGGCTTGTTGAATAAGGTGATGTATGCGATTCTTGGAATACCCGTGCAGGCCAATTCGAACGGTCCCAGTTTTCGATTTGAAAACACCGGCTTTGTGACATTTCAGTATGTGCCTGCGCGTCATCAGTGGCGGATGACCCGATTCGAATCTCCAGCATAGGAACAAAATGGCAAACCTTAAAATTTTATCCTTTGGCGCGGGAGCTATTGGTACCTATATCGGCGGCTCATTGGCATTGGCAGGCGAGCAAATTGTCTTTGTGGAGCAGCCCGCGGCCGCGGACGAGCTGCGTCAGCGCGGTTTGCGTTTGAATCTAACGATAGATAAACGGCGCAAGACTAATCCAATTCTTACACTTCCTCCCTCCGCTTTTGTGTTTGCCCCAGCGCTTGAAGATGCATTGCGTTATGGTCCGTTCGATGTGGCTTTATTCGCGCTCAAGTCGTTTGATACTTCATCGGCCTTGGAAAGCATGAAGGCCTTCGCCGAAAAACTTCCGCCCATCCTTTGTCTATCGAATGGCGTGGATAATGAATCCGCGATTGCCAATGCGCTTGGCGCGGACAAAGTCATTCCGGCAACCGTGACCAGCGCGATCGGTCGGCGTGGCGCAGGCGACATTGTTTTGGAAAAATTACGCGGCATCGGCATCGCTTCCACGCATCCACTTTCGGACAAGTTGCTGGCTTCGGCTAATTCAGCTTTTCTCAACGCTCAATCCTTTTCCAACGCGGCGGCGATGAAATGGTCCAAGATGCTGACCAATCTGATTGCAAATCCCACTTCCGCGATTCTCAATATGTCCGCTGCCGAAATCCTTTCAAATCGAAAGCTATATGAAACTGAAATCAAAATGTTGCGCGAATGCCTCGCCGTAATGAAGGCGCAAAAGATTCCCGTTGTTGATCTGCCTCGCACACCGGTACGCACCCTGGCGTTTGCGACACGCTTGCCGTTGTGGGCGTCGAAGCCTTTACTGGCGCGTGCCGCCGGCGCAGGACGCGGCGGAAAGATGCCGTCGTTCCATATTGATTTATATTCTGGCCGCGGCAAATCGGAAGTGGAATATTTGCACGGTGCGGTTGTCCGAGCTGGAGAAAAGTTTGGAGTCGCAACTCCGGTCAACAAAGTCCTGACCGACACGCTGATGAAGTTGACGAATAAGGAGATTCCGCTGGAAGAGTTCGCCCGTCAGCCGGAGAAATTATTGGCGCTTTTGTAAATGTCATTGCGAGCAGGCGCTAGCGCCCTGCTTCTCATTGAAGGCCGCTTCATCTTCGGTTAACTGATGGGTGATACAATAGCCATCTTTCTGAAAATCTTATGAGCGAAAAAACACGAATTCAAATTGTCGAGCCGCGCTCCGACGTGGAAGTTCATCTTCCCGACGGGCTGGTTCTATCGGGCCCGCGCGGCGCGCAAGTGGGGGAGTTCTTAAAAGCGGTTGAATTTCCGGCGCCAGTTGTAGCGGCCATTATCAATGATGACCTTCATGAGTTGACCTATCCGATTGACATGGATGCGCGCGTTCAGACTGTGACCATGTCCGACCCCGACGGCGCGCTGATTTATCGTCGTTCGTTGAACTTCCTGCTTGAGATAGCTTTTGCCGATCTCTTTCCAAAAGCCAAGCTGACGATTGACCATTCGATTTCTTTTGGCGGATATTATTGTCAGGTCAGCGGACGTAAGCCCTTATCCAAAGAGGAGATCGCCTCGCTGAAATCACACATGCAGGGGTTGATCCAATCTGATTTGCCGTTCGAGCGAAAAGAAATACCGCTGAAAGAGGCGATTGAATATTTCCGTTCGATTGGTTATGACGATAAAGTGCGTTTGCTGGCGTATCGTCAAAAAGCTTACTTGACGCTTTATCGCTTCGGCAATCACATGGACTACCATCACGGTTACATGGTACCTTCGACGGGTTATCTCAAATGGTTTGACTTGTATGGGACCAACGGCGGCTTCACGCTTCGTTTTCCCCGCCGACATGCGCCCACGCAACTTGAAGCGGTGGGCGATTATCCCAAATTGCTTTCGGCTTTTCGTCAGTATGGGGATTGGCTCAATCGTCTTGGCATCGATAACGTCGGCGCGTTGAACGACGCCATTCAAGCGGGACGTGCCCACGAGATCGTGTTGGTCTCCGAGGCCTTGCATGAACAAAATGTCGCCGAGATTGCGCAACAGCTCGCTGATAAAAAATCTCACATCGTACTGATTGCTGGGCCTTCATCGTCCGGTAAGACCACGTTCTCGCGCCGCCTTACGATTCAATTGCTGGCGTTGGGCATCTCACCTTATCCGCTTGAACTTGACAACTATTTTCTGGACCGCGATCAAACGCCGCCCGGTGAAGATGGTCAACCGGACTTTGAGGCGCTCGAAGCTCTCGATTTAAAGTTGATTGCGGAACATCTTGACAAATTGATTGCCGGTGAAAAAGTTCAATTGCCGCACTACAACTTCAAGACTGGCAAACGCGAAGCAGGCGAACATTTGCAATTGCAACACAGACAGCCGATCATCATGGAAGGCATTCATGGACTCGATCCGCGTCTTCTTCCTTCGACGTTGAGCGGACACGCTTTCAAGATATATGTCTCGGCGCTGACACAACTCAATCTCGACCGCCACAACCGCGTCTCGACGACCGACACGCGACTCATCCGTCGTATCGTCCGCGACGCGCAGGAACGCGGTTATAGCGCCGCGCAGACCATCTCGCGCTGGGAATCCGTCCGTCGCGGTGAGAAGAAACATATCTTTCCTTATCAGGAAAACGCCGACGTGATGTTCAACTCCGCATTGGTGTATGAACTCTCTGCCCTCAAGCCGTTCGTCGAGCCGTTACTGCGGCAAGTCGAACACGGCACGCCGGAATTCATCGAAGCCAAGCGATTGTTGGCTTTTCTCGATTGGTTCCTGCCCATTGATGCAGAGGTGATCCCTGAAAATTCCATCGTGCGCGAATTCATTGGTGGCTCGATTCTGAAAGACTTCACGATTTGGAAGCATAAGTAAAATGTTGTATTGGAAAAACGATCTTTGCTTTTCCCTGTACCCTCGATTAAGCTTTTAATTTTTGTTCAATTAAATCCCAACGACCATTGTACTCGCTAATATTCCAACCACTAAAAGACTTACGTGGAGGCAATTCAACTATTCTAACTTTGCTTTCATTGTGCCTCTGTCCCTTTTTCCCTAATGTATTCAGCCAAGCATAGTGAGCTTTCATAATATTTTTCGACAACTCGCCTGATGGGGTTATCTAGTATTCAAAACCTGGATGGGTGCGTGGTTCTGGTATTCCAGCAAGAATCCAGAAAAAATTATCTCCAAAGTCTTTCTCAGCCTTAATTCCAACGCTGCATGTCTTATTGCCAGGACGAAAGTTTTTACTTGAATATGCACGAAGCGTGTTCCTTCGAGATTGCTGCATGGTATGTCTGTGTTCGGAGTATTGCCAAGAGTAACCACAGCCGAGTCTCCTTTGCGGCATAGTTCACCTGCAACAAAACTGGCTAGCATTTCCTCTGGTGCTTTTTTCTTTGCCCATAAAATATTCTCGCTGAAAATTAGATCATTGGCAATCTAACCGCATCCCATAATCAGATATAATCCGACAACTCTGCATGAAGATTTCCTCTTATGCCTTTCTTTGAAGTTCTCCTGATCTCTATCAGCATGGCTATGGACGCGTTCGTGGTCTGTCTCGCGGCGGGCGCCTTGGAAACCATCCATGGTCCACGCCCGCTGTTTCGGCTGTCCTTTCATTTCGGCTTGTTTCAATTCATCATGCCCGTGATTGGCTGGCTATTGGGTGCAACGATTCAACCCTTCATCCGCAGTTATGCGGATTGGATTGCTTTTGTATTGCTTGTCGCTGTCGGCGTTCACATGATTTATACCTCCGTGCATGGCGAAACGAATCGTTCCCACGATCCCTCGCGCGGCTGGACAATGGTATTACTTTCCATTGCTGTCAGCATAGACGCATTAGTGGTCGGTATCAGTTTGGGTGTTCTTGGAATTTTCGTTTGGTATCCCGCCATTATGATTGGCGTAGTTACGGGTGTTCTTTCGCTGATTGGCCTGCGCATTGGAAGAATCGTTGGAAAGAAATTTGGCAAGCCCGTCGAAATCCTCGGCGGGCTGGTGCTGATCGGCATCGGAGTGAGAATTTTGTTCCTTCACTTTTTTGGATGAAGGTTAAATCTTTGTTATTGTTATCAGCAAGAAAATCATCAAAACCCCAAACGCTCCGCAGGCAAAATTGACCCAATCGTTGTTCAGCCATTTCCAGCCGCGGATGTGAATCGTTCTTGTGCCGCAAGTATGGAGCGGATGCTTCTCTGTTTCTTTCTGATCTTTTGGGCAGAAGTACATTGCTTGTACCGTTGCGCCGAGGAATGAGTCAAAGAGCGAGCCGAGTAAACCACTGATCGTGATCAAGATGAAGAGCGACCAATCCATATTTGGATAAGGAACCGCGGCAAGCACGCCGATAACGGACGCGCCCAAAAAGGCCGAGGCCGTTCCCCATAATGATATTCCGCCCGATGTCCCGGCTTCGACGCACTTTCTCAAATCCGTGATCATGCGCGGTGGGTTTGGATTCAATGTGCCGAGTTCCGTCGCCCAAGTGTCGGCATTGACAGACGCTAATGCGGCTGCAAAGCCAATCCAAGTCCAGAGTTGATGCGGAAAGATCGCGTTCAGCAAAACAAAAACCGCTGCGACTCCGCCATTCCCAAGAACCTGACCCGCGTCGCGTTCACTGCCTTTTGAAAACTTTTCATTGAGTCCGCGCTTGCGATCTTTGAAGAGGCGTGAGAGTGCAGACGATGAAATAAAAAATGCAAGCAACAGGATTGACCATTGCAATCCGCCCAAACCAAAGGTGATCGCGCCAACCAACGCGGCGGCGATGGCTCCGTCACGGCTTAAACTGTGGACGCGGTATGCAAGATATGCGATTGAAATGGCGAGAAGAAATCCGAGGACCAGTTGTGTTGTAAGACTCATACCGGTATACTGAGAATAAATAATATTGCGATGAGGAATGATAGACTTTCCAGTGCGCTTGAAATCCAAAGGATGAACGAAATTATTTGCGTCTTTTCCCAGCGAAAATAATAAAGACCGGTTAGGAATCCCGTCAACGCAAGAAACGTGCTCGTCAGCGGCAGGATGATCAATTGCAAGGATGGGACTGCATCCACGGTGCCGTCAGGATTGAATCCAAGCCCAATATTGGGATTCGAAGGAATGATGAGGCTAACCCACACAAACAAGCCGAGGTTCAAGAATAACGCGGCCAGCCATAAATATCTGATCAATCCGTTTGTCCAAGCCTGGGTGACGATAAAAGATGGATAAAGTGATTTTGGTTGTGCGGGTGTAACACTTCCAAGTTCAATGGCGCGCGCAAAGGTTTGTGTGAAGTCAGACGGGCGCGCCGGAGAAATGGCGAAGACGCGCTTTGCAGTTGCGACCAGCAATAGATTCTTTCGGTCGCTTGCAATGAATTCGACCACGCCCAAGTCGGGATGGCGGCGGAGCCCAAGGATCGCGCCCGGCACCGACATGGATGGCAATCGCAATGGATGAGTTAAGTCGTTAACAGAACGAACCCATTCGATATCATTCAATGGAATCGCTTCATCGCGCAGACCCCAGCGCAGTTCGAGGCCATCGCGGTCGAGAACGTATTCGGCGCGCAGTAATGCATAAGCACGATATCCAATCCATGGCATGGGCGCAAACGCAATCAATCCAATGAGCAAGTAAGTGACAAAATTTTCCCCGACGGTGGTACGTGAAAGATTGAAAAATCCCCATGCGGAAATAATCGCCAGCGCGACCAGCAGGCTTCCGTGAAGCAGAAGCCCGTTACGTCTAGATGGAGAAAAAAGTCCGGTTTTCAAATTTTCATATCAACCGCGAAGTACGCTAAGAACGGAAAGAAGAAAGATCTCCAAACTTTCGTGAGCTTCGCGCCTTTAACGGTACGATCAGTTCTTGCTCAATTCAGCTCTCATCGCACTGCAAACAAATTCCACTTGTTCTTCCGTCATCACGCCGGAGAAGGGCAGTGCCAATCCGCGTTTGCCCAAATCTTCCGTGATGGGAAAATCGCCTTCGCGATAACCGAAGCGTTCGGCCATATACGGTTGCAAGTGGATCGGAAGAAAATATGGACGAACATGAACGCCACGTTCTTCCAATCTTTTGGCAAGCGCATCGCGATTTATTTTTTTATCAAAGCGGACGACATACACGAACCACGACATGCGCGTTGTGAACGACTCAACGACTGGCGGCTCAACTCCCGGTATTTCACTTAATCGTTCGGTATACCAATTCGCAACCCGATCACGTTTCTTTAACAATTCATCTAGGCGCGTCATCTGCACTGTGCCGAGCGCAGCCGACATTTCATCAAGCCGATAGTTATAGCCAAGATAGGTGTGCTGAAGCCAAGTGTCGCCGGGTGCGCGTCCCTGATTGCGAAGCGCGCGCATCATCCCTGCGGCTTGGTCATCGGACGTAATAACTACGCCGCCCTCGCCAGTCGTGACCTGCTTGTTCGGATAAAAAGCGAACACGGCGTAATCGCCAAACGTACCGGCGGGCTTGCCTTTATATTCCGCGCCTAGCGCTTCGCATGCGTCCTCGATCATTTTCAGCTTGAATTCATTCGCGAGTTCGCGAATCGGATCGAGGTCCGCGGGTTGACCGAAGACATCCACTGGCAAAATCGCTTTCAGTGTGCGCTTTGTCCCGGACCCTGTGTGCGGTAACCATTTCTCAGCTTTCTTCCCGCCCTCGAGCAAATCGCGCGCAGCCCTTAATGCGAGTTGTGGATCAATGTTTCCTGTTTTTGGATTCACATCCACAAAAACGGGGATGGCATTTTCATACAACATTACATTCGCTGATGCGACAAACGAGAATGGTGTGGTGATAACCAAATCGCCTTCACTAATTCCTGCGGCGCGTACGCACAAATGCAAGCCGGATGTCCCCGAAGAAACACCGACGGCCTGTTTGGCTCCGGTTAAATCGCAAAAGGATTTTTCGAAATCGAGAATCCAATGACCCATACTGAGGTTGGGTGTGTTGAGGACGCTTTGAACTGCCTGACGTTCTGCATCGGTCAGGTCGGGAGAGGACATAGGAATTTGAAATGTCATTATATTTTTTTGATTTCTTCAACAAGATTTTCGATCTGCACAACTGTATTCACTTTTTCTTTACGCTTCTTCAATTCTACCATTCCCTCTTTGAGATTTTTCTCGCCAACAGTGATCCTGATCGGGCAACCGATCAAATCCGCATCATTGAATTTAACACCAGCGCGCTCGTCGCGATCATCAAATAGAACGGATAGGCCCGCAGTTTGCAGTGTGTCATAAATTTCTTCGGCCGTTGAGTGTGTATTGATTTCCTTTCCAGGAATCTGCATGAGATATACATCGAACGGTGCGGCCTTTTTTAGAAATGTTAATCCATTGTCGTCGTGATGAGTTTCAGCAAGCGCATAAAGAATGTTTTCAAAATAATAACTGTTCTCATTGGCAAGTAACTCAGCATTGACCAAATCTAATTTACTTCCACAGTTTGGGCAGGCATCGCCTGCATTTGCCATAACTACATCCGCGACAATTTCGGAGGTGTAATCGCGGCCATAGTTTGTGTTCTTCAAGTGATAACCTGCTTCATTGGCACCGGCCACAAGATTAGTTGATTGAGGAATGAGGTCATCTGCCACAATCAAGGCATCTTTTAATCCAATCGGTGAAGCGAATCCGGCCGCCGCGCTAGCTTTCGAGATTTCTTCCGAAGTCGCGAGGCGAATATCCCCAATACGTTTCTTTAATTTCGCTTCACTGAGTTGCATGTCGCCGCGCACGACAACAAAAACGAACTTGCCATCCAAAATGCGCGTGAACATCAATGCTTTGGCAGTTTTTTCCTTTGGGATGCCGAGAAAATTCGCCAGTGACTCAATCGAGTTGCAATCTGGAGTTAATACCTTTTCAATGGGAAGTTGTTCTTCTTTTGAATAAGCAATCTTTTTGAATTGAGCAATTTCTTGGCGAGATGTATAACCGCAAGATGAACAATGAATGACTTCGATAGAACCACTTGAGATTTGAAAGAAAGTTTCCTGTTGATTTGTAATAACGGGGAAAGCGAGTTGGGAAAAGAAAGAAGGTTGACTGGTCAGTGCGCGCAGACGCGCGAGGAGTTGGTTCCCAAGCGGAAGAATTTCGTTCTCGCGCGTGATGTATCCCGCACGCACCAGCCAGCCGAATCCCTCCGTCTGCATGTTGGACGGGAATTCGCGTTGAGTTTGAATTTGCAGATCGCGGTATTTCATAAAACAATTATTAGTGGCACACTGATGTGCCGCTACTTATGGATTGGAAGTCTCATTCTTTTTCTTTCTTGTTTTTGGCTGGGGTGGGGGAATGGCGATCGATGTCTGCGCGATGGATTCTGCCTGAGCCACCTCACTCGGTGTGGCTTGTGGAGCCGCTTCAAGGTCCAGCTCGACCGTTTCCTCCATACGGATTTGTCCGCGCAGGAACGCGCCTTCTTCGGTTACAAATGCAGTTGTAACCACATCACCCCACACGCGGCCCGTGCCGCGGATTTCCAGTTTTTGAGTTGTGATATTGCCGCGCACCGCGCCTGCGACTATCACATTGTTGGCGCGCACGTTTTGACAAGTGACGCGTCCCGTTTCGCCGACGACCAACATGCCGCGCAACGCGATATCGCCCTCGAACGCGCCTTCGATGCGGACGCCGCCGGAACCGTTGAGCGCGCCGTGCCAGATGACGCCCGGCCCCAATACGGACGTGATTCGTTCCACAGCCTGAACAGGTTGTGCGGATTCGGTAGGAGCGGCATTGCGTTTGAACACATTCATATTGAGATTATTTTACCTTAAAAAAGAACGCCGATTTTTTATCGGCGTTTTATTTATACTGATTACTCACTGCTTTCTTTTGTATCTGGATTCATTTGCACGCCGACCGTGTTGAAACCTCCATCCACATACAACACTTCGCCGGTGATGCGCTTGGACAAATCCGAGGCAAGAAAGACCGCGGCGTTGCCCACATCTTCGATATTGATGTTTTCGCGCATCGGCGACATATCCGCAAAGTGTTTGTACATATCGCGGAAACCGCCGACCCCCGCCGCGGCCAGCGTGCGGATTGGTCCCGCAGAAATGGCATTGACCCGAATTTTCTGCGGACCGAGATCATATGCAAGGTATCGAGTGGATGATTCAAGTGCGGCTTTTGCCACGCCCATTACGTTATAATGCGGCGCAACTTTCACCGAGCCGTAATACGTCAGACACAGGATGGACGCGCCGGGATTCAGAATCGGCAGAAAGGCATTCGTCAATGCCACGAGCGAATACACGCTAATATCCAGCGCGTTCTTGAAACCATCGCGGCTGGTCTGATAATATGGCCGGCTCAATTCGTCGCGGCCAGCAAAAGCAATCGAATGAACTAGCACATCAATCTTGCCGAAATGCTTCGCCGCTTTTTCCGCGACCAATGCAATCTGATCATCCTTGGTCACATCGCATTCTTCAACCCATTTGCATCCGATCTGTTCCGCCAGCGGTTTGACGCGCCGTTCGAGCGCCTCGCCCGCGTAACTGATCCCTAGGTTCGCGCCTTCGCGCTGGAACGCCTGCGTGATGCCCCATGCAATCGAGCGTTCGTTGGCGAGACCAAAGATTAAAGCATTTTTTCCATCAAGTAAACTCATACTATCTCCTTTGTCATTGCGAGGAGCGAAGCGACGTGGCACTCTCCTCGTTTGATATCTTCCAGCCTTTGACGACAAACCGCCACGGCTTTGATTTCCATGGCTCTGGCACACTATATAAACCCACACGCGGACTTTTCGTCACGCGTGAATTGGGAACATGAACTCCCGCTTCGATCCATAGGCCGGAACCGGAATCCGTTAAATCGACCCCATTCCCGCTTTTGGTGATTCCCATTGCCTGCGTCAGTTTCCCCGGACCAAAGCTATCTCGTCCGCTCCGTCGTTTTGACATAATCTCCGCGCCTTCAATCGGTTGGATGGCGCGGATTAACACGGCGGCTGGGAATCCTTCGCGCTCGGTGACAGCATTCAACATCCAATGATTGCCATAAGTGAAATAAACATAGGCATGTCCTGGCGGACCAAACATCATAGCATTACGATTCGTTTTCCCAACGCGCGCGTGGCAGCCCAAATCTTTTTCGCCTATGTAAGCTTCGGTTTCGGTGATGAGTCCAACCAACTTCACGCCATCAAGAATCCGAACCAACCGCGCGCCGATTAAGTCTCGAGCGACTTGCAAAGTTGGTCGGTCATAAAAATTGCGAGGAAGAGTCATTTTCTAAACACGAAGGACACCAGGAGCACAAAGGTTTTCCTTTGAGTCCTTTATAACCTTTGTGTTTAATTCACTTAAATTTTGGATCACGTTGAAGCGTAAGACGCAACCCTTCTTCCAGTTTGATCGAAGGGCGATAGGAAAGTTTTTCGTGGGCAAGAGTCAAGTCGGCGCTCATGCGCGAGACGCCGCCTGAAGTCTTTGAATTATAAATCACTTCGGGTTTGCCGCCTGTTACATCCAAAACATCTTTGACCAGGTCTCGCACGCTTGTCTCGATTCCAGAGCCGACGTTGATGACCAATCCATCCACATTTGGCGCAGTGGAAGCGGCCACCATCACACTGACCACATCATCTACGTAAACATAATCGCGCGTTTGATTACCATCGCCGTGAACAACGAGTGTTCCGCCGCGCGAAGCCTGTCGCAAAAAGTATGGCACCACCGGCGGATGCGAAGCCGGAAGATGTTGCCCCGGACCATAGGCGTTGAAGATACGCAGGCTGACGGTTTCGATTCCCCACAATCGTCCAATCGTGCGCACATAATATTCCGCGGCAAGCTTTGAAACTGCATATGGCGAGCGCGGATTCGGTATGACGGATTCTCTCAGCGGTTGCTCGCCAAGATCGCCGTATACCGCGCCCGATGAAGCCAGGACCACGCGTCGCACGCCGACATCGCGCATCGCTTCCATCAAAGCAACTGTCCCGCCAACATTGACCGTGTTGTAGTCACGCGGATATAAAACCGATTCAGACACGGAGACGCGCGCCGCGAGGTGATACACGACGTCCACTTCTTGAAGCAGAGTCCACAACTTGGGCCGGTCACTGACATCGCCGCGCGTGAAATGAATGTCGGGCGAAAGAGCCTGCGGATCGCCGGTAGAGAGATCGTCCAGCCCACGCACCTGATGTCCTTCGCGGGACAGGTTGTTTGCAAGAGAAGAGCCGAGGAATCCCGCGGCTCCGGTGATGAGAAAATTCATAGTGAAAGGATTATAGCATTAAGGACAGGTCGCCCGAATAATCTCTAAACTACTCATCCATTTTGATTGACTCGGTCAGGTTAATGTGTTATCCTTGGAACGCAATAGGATAACAGTAAGTTCGCGTTGGTAGAAGAACAGCCACGGCTCACAGTTATATCTGGGAGCCGTTTTGTTTTGCCTCCGATGGAACAAAACAGAACACCTAATTTTTTTACTTTGCCATAAGGAGGCAAATACAATGTCTGATCGAATAACTGGTACTGTCAAGTGGTTCAATGGGGATAAGGGTTATGGTTTCCTCGCTCGTGAAGGTGGACCGGACGTTTTCGTCCATTTCTCCGCCATTCAAGGCGACGGCTTCCGCAACCTGCAGGAAGGCCAGAAGGTTGAGTTCACCGTCGAAAAGGGACCGAAGGGTCCTCAGGCGAGCAACGTCACTGTTTTGAGCTAGACCCAAAAAGAGCCTGATGCGCAAGCATCAGGCTCTTTTGATTCTTGATAAACCTTGTGCAAAAAGGAATTTTGGATTATATCTTTCATTGTTTGTAGAAAAATAATTCACACTTTGCCTAAGGAGATACAAACATGAGTAAAAGAACCGCAAGTACGAAGAATGATCGTTCGCCTTGGGTCGACACCGCCGCCAGCGGGGTGAGGACCGCTTTCGGATTGGTCTGGGCCGTTGATGCGTACCTTAAATATCAGCCTGCATTCCTGACTGGGTATCTAGGTATCATTCAGGGTGCCGCCTCCGGCCAGCCGGCATGGCTCGCTCCCTGGTTTAATTTTTGGGTCAATACGATATCGTTAAGTCCTGACTTTTTTGCGTGGAGCACCCGTATCATTGAAACCGCCATTGCCATCAGCCTGCTGTTCGGTCTGGGGCGTAAGTGGATGTATCTTTTGAGTGCAATATTTAGTTTCATCATCTGGTCAGTGCCGGAGGGCTTGGGCGGACCCTATGCTCAGGGAGCAACCGATATCGGCACTGGGCTGATTTATGTGTTGGTATTCGTAGCCCTGATTGTCTTGGATAGTGCTGTCGGGAGATCACCCTATAGCGTTGATTATCATATCGAGCGCGCTTTTCCACAATGGCGACAGGTGGCAGAATGGGCTTCCCCTGCGGTATTAGCTCAGGAACCCAACAGCTTACCCTGGTCCACCCAGATCCCGATCATTATAGGATTGGTGATCTTCCTGCTGATCGTTCTTGCCTTGCTGACAGCGACCATCAATCTGGCACCGCCGCCCAGCTCAAGCAGTATTCCGCAACTTATGCAATTGGCGTTCTTGCATTGAATTTTGTTCCCAACGTCACTGTTTTGAAATAAACTGAAAAAAGCCTGGTGCGAAAGCGTCAGGCTCTTTTGATTCATTGAAGACGAGTTGGTTAGCAATAAAAACAGAATTTTATGACGCTTATGTGAAGATAGTTCATCCAATAGTTTCCTCAATAAGTTTTATGAACCGAACACAGAATTTTCTTAAATCTTTAGCAGATATACTTGCGGACCAGATCAGAGTAGTAGTACGTGGCTTGTAATTCTCTACCTCAATGTTTACCTCATCAAGTTGGCGACTATCTGATGAGAATCTCATATTACCGTGTGCCACAAAATGCCGAAGATTTTCTACAAGTTGCCCCAGAGTATCGCTCGTTCCCTTGGTGGTTGTCCATTTTGGCCATGGCTTATTTGTTAAATCATCGAGACGGTTTTCTTCGATTGCATCAACAAAATGCTTCTCCCAAGGAAATACGATAAGCCCTAACAAAGAATTTGCTGGTTGAGTAATTACATGAACATCAGCGTCTTTTTTGAATGCATCTTCTATATATCCAAGATTCTTGCTGGTGCGTTTGGCAAAACCCAGTGCATGACATCGTGTCGTATTTATCATCGAAAGACCTCATAACCTAAGTAACGTGAATAATGGTTAGGCGACGAGCAAAGGTATTCCGTCTGGGATGATGCCCAAGGAGGGCTTCTTCGGCTGATGGCAATAAGCAATCAGGCCAGC
>Ga0209039_10000392_pt1 | contig 42509 bp, 29 predicted proteins | sample BogFormECP12_OM1_FD_188238 | JGI IMG/M metagenome (GOLD analysis project Ga0209039, IMG submission 188238) | Bog forest soil microbial communities from Calvert Island, British Columbia, Canada - ECP12_OM1 (SPAdes) (version 2) | ecosystem: Environmental > Aquatic > Freshwater > Wetlands > Bog ...
TGCGACGCTGAGCGGCTTGGTATCGGGGGTCACGGCAAATGCATCGGCATCGACGACGATCCTCGGGACTGGCTATATCAATTTCTTGATCACGATAGCGACAGGAGTGGCAACTCAGACGTTGTCGATCACTGCGAATGTGTTGGGAACCGAGGAAATCTCGGGACGTGCGTTAAGCGCGGGTCCGAGCGCCGCGTTGAGCGTGACCATCAAGGCACAAGCTAGCTTGCAAATCACCGGACCGCTGACTCAATCGGGCAACGGAACGTACGTGGCGGGGATGACGTTCACTGTGCGTGTTCCGCTTTCAAACAACCCCGCGACGAATGCGAGGGCAAAGTTTGTAAATGCGACCCTGAGCGGTCTTGTCGGTGGTGTCACGGCAAATTCATCGGCGGTGAAGACAATTCTCGGGACTGGGTACATTGATTTCTTGATCACGATCGCGAGCGCGACCGCGACTCAGTCAATATCGATCACGGCCACGGTTAGGGGCACCGAGGAAATTTCGGGTCGCGGGCTGAATCCCGCTCCAAGCGCCACGTTAAACGTGAACATCACGGCACAAGCGTCGTTGTCAATCACGAGCATCACGTACTTGAGCGGTAATAGCACGTACGTCGGTGGCACGGCCTTTACAGTCCGGGTCACGCTATCGAACTCCGCGACTGCCGCAAGAGCGAAAGGCGTCACTGTAAGCTTATCCTATGGTGGTTATTCTGGCCTTTCAAGCAACGGGTCCATTTCGACTTCCGTGCTCGGCACTGGCAAATTCGATTTTCTGGTAACGGTGGCGGGTAGCGCGACGAGCCAGAACCCCGTATTGATAAGTGCAGCGACGGTAACCGCCACCGAGGATATATCCGGGCGTGGGCTTAGCGCCGCATCGGCAAGCCCGTTGAGTGTGGCTATCAAGGCACAAGCAACGTTAGTTATCACCGCTATGACGTATAGCATTCCTGGGAATGGCAATGGCACGTATGTCGGTGGCATGACTTTTGTTGTCCGTGTCACGCTTCAGAACCCAGCCTCCGCCGCGAGGGCATTAGGTGTCAGCATTTCATTGTCATATGGCGGTTATGTTGGATTGTCGACCAATGCATCCGCAGTGAAGACCGTGAGCGGCACCGTCAATTTCGATTTGCTAGTGACCATTATAGCTGGTGCGACAAGCCAGAACCCCGTTTCAATAAGTACTGCGACGGTCGTCGGAGCAACGGAGGAAATATCTGGGCGCTCGCTAAGCGCCGCATCTGCAAGCCCGCTGAACGTGAGGATCAAGGCCCAAGCATCCCCATCGATTTCGTCCATTACCTATACAACTGGAATTGGCACCTATATCGGTGGCATGACCTTGGTTGTCCGCGTCACGGTGCAAAATCCTGCTGCCAGTGCAAAGGCCCAAGGTGTTTCAGTAACCTTGTCATACGGCGGTTATTCTGGTATGATAGCAAATGCATCTGCAGTGAAAAACGTCAGCGGCACTGTCAACTTCGATTTCCTGGTGACGGTGGCAGCCGGCGCGACAAGCCAGAATCCGGTATTCATCAGCGCATCCTTCACAGCGACCGAGGAAATTTCGCACCGTATATTGAGTGGTGTCTCTGGTTCCAGTCTCAGCATCGCGATTCAGGGACAAGCAATCATCGAGCTCACGAGTATAAATTATCGTAATGGAACCGGTACTTACGTTGGGAACATGAAGCTCGTGGTTCGCGTGTCATTCCAGAACATTGGTGCAACTACATCGAACGGAATCAAGGCAAACTTGACCTACGGCGGTTACGTTGGCCTTTCATCAAACGGTTCTGGGCTTGGGATCGTGTTAAACCCTGGTGCCTCAGGATACAGCGATTTCCTGGTCTCGGTGTCTAAGACCGCGACGACAGCAATCGTGACCATTAACGCGACGTGGTCGGGGACCGAGGCGATCTCGTCCCGCTCCTTGAGCGGCAACGCGGGCACGAATGTCAAGACCGTGAACGTGCAAGCGCAAGCCAATGTCGCTATCACGAGCATCACGCGCCTAACCGGCAGTGGAACGTACGTCGGTGGCATGATATTCAACGTGCGAGTCGCTTTTGGCAATACTGGTGGCACGCTGGTAACGGGCGTGATCGCAGTTCTTTCATTTGGTGCGTATCCTTCACTAACATCGAACGCATCAAACACGATTTCCTTGGCTGCTGGATCGACGGGACGAATTGACTTCCAAATTTCGATAGCCACGCTGGCAGCAACGTCCCCCGTCACGATTAATGCCACCTGGAATGCTACCGAGGCCATTTCCGCCCGAGCACTGAGTGGAAATGCAGATGGATATGCCCTGAACGTGGTTATCCAGTCTCAAACAGTCGTGCAATTTAGCAGCCTTATTGATTTGACCGGAAAAGCGAGTACCGGGTACGTTGCAGGCATGAGCTTCGTCATGCGTGTCGTGCTCACGAATCAATATGGAGGCACGGCAGCAGTGGGAGTGACCGCGGGTTTGAACTTCCAAGGCAACAGTTTCTTGACGACGAATGCATCTGCATCGATCACGATAGCAGCTGGCGCAACCGGGCATATTGATTTCAACGTGACAATAGGAGCCGGCGCAAGCAACACCGTTGCCTTGGTCACTACATTCTGGAACGGTCAAGAGGCAATATCCGGTCGCACTTATAGTGATAGTAGTAGTAGCATATTACCTGTAATCATCAAGGCGCGAGCCCAAGCATCCATCGTGGGCATCACGTACAGGACAGGAAGCGGGACGTACATTGGCGGTATGCCATTGAATGAGACGTTGGTTGTTAGCGTCGCATTCTCGAACATTGGCGGCGCGTCAGCCAACAACATGATGGCCACGTTATCGTTTGGCGGGTATCAATACATGTACATCCCAAGCTTGCCCCCTCCAACTACTGTTCCGGTTGGTGGTACCATCGTTTATCAATACTTCGTGGTATCGATCAACGTCACTGCGCCAACGGCATCCATCACCATCAGCGCGACGTGGACCGCTTCCGAGGAGATATCGAATAGATCATTATCCGGAACTTCGGGCGCTCACAACTTGGCCGTCCAAATCAAGGCTCAAGCGTCGGTTTCGATCACTGGCATCATCTACACCACGGGAAGCGGTACATATGTCGCTGGCATGACTTTCACCCTGCGCGTGAACTTGCAGAATGTTGGCGGTGCTACTGCCGATACAGTGACTGTGACGCCCTTGTTTGGAGGTTACAACCCTCCAGTTTTTGGTCTATCAACCAATGCCTCTAATTCCATCGTCCTAACATCTGGTGCAACTGGGCACATCGACTTCTTCATAACGATCAGTGCCGGCGCGACGACCCAGAATCCATTGACAATCACCGCGTCATATGCAGGGATCGAGGAAATTTCATTGCGTTCCCTTAGCGGAACCTCTGGTGGCGTTTTCCGCAACGTCGTGATCCTTTCGAAATCACGAATCATCATAAGCTCGGTTGTCTTGGGCACATCAACGAATGAGTCTGCCCCGTTCTTATGGGCTAATGCCACAATCAAAATAAAGAACCTCGGTGGCGCCGCGGTCAATTTAGGCAATGTCAGCATTTTCCTGAATTCAACCTACGCTCAAACTCCAACCGCAGTTAACCAAAGCACGGGATTAACCGTGCCTGCTGGGGGATTAATCGGCGTGCTGATAAAGTTCTTCGTGAGCGCGGCAACACCAAATGGTACCAGGATCCTGGTCAGCGCTAACTTTATCGGAATCGAGGCAATTTCAGGTTCAACGTGCACTCCCACGTCGATCGCGAGCACGATACTCACGGTAGTGCTCGGGCCATTCAGCATGGGAATATCGATCGTCGGCAATCGCTTTTATTATGTACGATCCAGCGATTCTTTCGTGGTGAAGGTAGTGCTCGATAACGTGCCATGCACGACCCCTGTGACGAATGGTAACCTATCTCTGCAATTCATTGGCGCTTCTGGATATTCCGTGAACCCGACAATAGGTTATACTGGTTTATCGATTGGAATCGGCAATGCGATCTTCAAGTATTTCAACGTCACGGTTACCGGGACTGCTACCTTGGGCAAGGTGAGGTTCTACGCCAAGTTCACTGGCAATAATCCCAATCCTTTGGCCGTGCAAACGGTCAATGAAACGATCACGACGCTGACCAAAGCAAGCGTCTCGATCAGTAGCATTAATCTGGTCCCGCTTGGGGCCGCAACATTCGTGGCTGGCATGTCATTCGTAATCCGGGTGATGTTCCAAAACACGGGTGGGACTGCGGCGATTAATCTCAACGCGACCCTTCACTTCAACAACCCACTGTACCAGTATACTGCATTGACAGGGTTAATCATGGTAGTGAATGGGAGCACGGGACATCAAGACTTCGGCATCAGCATATTTGCCAGCTCGAGCACGACCATCGATAACATCACGGCGACGTGGACGGGTAACGAGAATTATTCGAGTCGAGCCTTGAGTGGCGTATCTGGCAGCGGTTTGTCAATCAAGGTCTTGTCACGGGCAAGCATAACGATAACCGGCATGTCATATTCCGCGCAGTCATTCTGGAATGGTGGTCCCTTTAACGTGAACGTTACGTTCAAAAACACTGGTGGAGCAAACGTAACGGTGTTATCGGCAAATTTGGTTGCGAACGTCTCTGGCTATCTAACTGGTGTGATTGTTCCTGGGCCAATAACCGTTGGCGGTGGAAGCACCGTGTCCATTATTTTCAGAGTGACGGTTTCCTCTTTATCGCCAATCGTGAATGACGTACACATTTTAATCACCGCGTCATTCTCAGGCCAGGAGCAAATTTCGTATAATCTATTAAATGGAACTTCAGGGATCCACAACGTGACCATCACCATCCCAGCACGGGCAAACATATTCATCACGGGAATCACGATCGAATCTGGAAATGTCAATGCCACGTTCCACGCGGGTCAAACATTCACGGTTCGTGTTAAGCTCAATAATACGGGCGGCCTTGACGGGGTTGGCATAACGGTGACCCTCGTTTATCCGGAAAATGCCTCCGTGCACGCTCCGACATCTGGCCTGATTACGGTTCCTGCACATGGCAGCAATTACACCGACATCACCGTGACGATCGGCACCGACGCGGCCACCATGAATTTCTCCATCACCGCGACATGGTCTGGCTCGGAAATCTATTCAACAAGATCGATTAGTGGAAATTCCGGTCAAATCCAGGTCGAGGTCCAAATCATTGCCGCCAAGAAGCCCGATTACTTGAGCATATTCATCGTGATGGCTTGTCTCGGCGTGTTCCTGGGTATTGTCGGTCTCGTGACAAAGCCGAAGGAGAAAAAGGAGACGCTCGTGCCCGGCAAGAAAAAGACGTGCAAGCAGTGCGGCAAGTACGTGAAGCCATACGCTGCCACGTGCCCGTATTGTGGCTTCAAGCTGTCCGAGGAAGAGACCATGACCGAGGCGATGAACAAGCTGCGTCACTTGTTCATCTTCCACGAGGATTCAGGCGTGTGCGTGTTTTATCACGCGTTCACGGACCAAAAGATCGATCCACAGCTGATCTCCGGCTTCTTATCGGCCATCACGTCATTCGGCGGGCAATTCGAGGATGCAACGACGAAAAAGAAAGCAGTGAAGGAAGGTGCATCCACGGGAAAGGCCACGTCAGATTTGAAAGAGTTGGTGTACAAGGAATACCGCATCTTGATGGAAACCAGCGGGCCGTGCAAGTTTGCCGTGCTGATCACGGGTCAAACGTCGAAGATCTTGACCTTCAAGATCTCGCAGTTCATCAAGCACTTCATGCGAACATATGATGAGGCCTTGAAGGACTGGAAAGGCAATGTCCGGATATTCAAGGACGCGGATAAAATGGTGCGCTTGATCTTCGGCTTGACCAAGGTGCAGCCGGAGGGTGGTAAACCCGCCGCGCCGGCGGAAAAAGCCGGCGAGGAAGGCGAAGCACCCGCCACCGAGCAGCAACCGCAAAAGCCAGCAAAAACCTCGGCTCTGGCTCCGATGAAGCCCGTGCCACCAGCGACGCCAGGAGCGGAACCATCACCGAGCGAGAAAGGCCAAAAAGCGGGAGGAGCTTCATCGCTTTTCAAGCTGAAGGAGCAAATCGGCGTGCCCGGTGAATTCACGCCACCTGCGCCGAAGGCAGCAAAGCCGGTAGAAAAGCCAGCGAAAGGCGTGTTTTCACCGAAATCCCCTCCTGAAATGGAGAAGAAGGATAAGAAGAAGAAAAAGCAATAAACGGGACCAGGTGGACCAAGCCATTCGTTTGGTCTCATTTTTTTTTATTTATCTCTTTGTTTCAAGTTAATTTTTCACGCTGCCCTCCCGATCATTAGATTTACGATCAGATACACCTGATCGGGCATCATGGCACAATCTTTAGCTGATTCGGAGTTGTAAACTCTTGTATTTACATGTGCTGATGAAATGCTTGCAGTGAGCAATAGCACGGTGCAGAATACCCGCGCTTTGGAGAAAGCGACCTGTTGGTGTAAATCAACCATTTTTTTGTAACTGACCATGTTTGGTGAAGGCTCCCTAAAGAATCAGGTCAAAGCTAAGTGAGGTGAATATCGAGGTAATTTTTAAAGAGGTCTATTTAACCCATTCGAGAAACAGGCCCGGTTCTCTCATCGAAGCTTGCACCCTGGTCTCAAGTTATGCTCGCACGCGATGTAGAAGAGGTAATGAGGTCAAGATCATGTCGATTGCGCAAAATCTCACGGAAAACGTGAAATCTTTCGTCTTGAAAAATGGCAATGAGAAAAAAATCATTTATGGGGCATTTGCTATCAACATACTCTTTTACTGGTTCTATAATGTCGTTATATACAACAATAATAAGATCGTGATCAATGATTATTACCAAAACTTTTCCACGGCTGTTTATGATTTTCTGACCAACCCCATGAATCTTTACACTATCACCTACAATCCGGTGTCAATTCCATTTAGGAACTTGCCATCCCTCGTATTTTATTACATGATTTTTTACTCGTTACCTCATACCGCCAGGATCGATTATTACGTCTGCTCGATGTCTATTATTCTATGGAACCTGGGCAGTTGCATTTTATTTAATAAAATCATGAAATTAGAAAAATTCAAGGAAATTCAAGGAATAACTATCTTTACCGTCCCCGCGGTGATAATCGCTTTTTACATGCTCAATTTATGGGGGATTCTCGAATATTACATGGCGAATACGAACGTCATAACTGGTTTTTTCGTGCTTTTAGGTGTTTATTTCTTTTTATCTGACCGGGAGCGATACGGGTATGTTGCCTGGAGCATCGCGATAACGTTTAAGATTACGATTATCTTCCTCATAATCTTCTTCATTTTTCAACCACCGTTCAAGAGATTTCTCAGGAATTTGATGCATGCGTTAATTCCACAAATCCCAAACATCATCATGTTTGCATTATGGCCAAATCTACTATTCGATTACGTCACCTTTAATATATCCGTCGATGTGAATTTTGCTCCCAACTATTTTCATTCTGGTGATGTTGCAAGGGAATTCTCGTGGTTTTTCAAGCTACCTCTAATTTCTCTCGTGATTCCTATTTTTCTTGTTTTTTTCATCGTCAATTTTATCTTGTGTTACAAGGCATCGCAAGTTACCTTCATTGACCGGCTTATCCTTGCATTTCTAACAACCATCGTCATATTTCCCGATTTCATGTTTTGTCATGTCCTTTTTTTCTTGGGTGTTTATCTCTTGTGGCTTGCATCGCATGATGATTCTGTCTTCTCGAAATCAACGAGGATACTGGTAGGTCTACCCCTCCTTTCTGTTACATACTATTTCGGAACATCGTTTGTACCATTTCCTTCTATATCACCATGTTTCTTTATACCATTGCTTCTCATCGATTATCGGCTCATAAGCTCCATGAAAAGAAACGCAGTTGTAATGATTAAAAACATCATGAAATCACGGGCGAAAGTTGCGCTAATAATCATAGGTTTAGATGGTGCTTGCATCGTGGTCTCTCTCTGGATTCTAGGCTTTATATAACGGTTTTTTATCCAAAGCTGTAGGATAATGTTGAAAAAGAGACCCCACAAATCATGGAAATGTCCAAATATGGTGAAGATGCCCCTTTTTATGCAACTGCATAAAGTTATTTCTGATATGAATTTAATACCATGATGTAAAATCAGGTATCAAAGCAAAAAATGAGGAAATATTTCTTGGATTTCCAAAAAGTCAAATCGCTTTTAAATTCGAGGCGTTTCACTAAAAGACTGTTTATAACAGTGACATTCTTTCACATTTTTATTTATTGGTTGATTAACGTTGCCGTGCCGGTTATTTATAATTGGGTACCAATTTGGTCGCTTGCTATTGATTTAAAACTTTTTTTTGACCAAACAAACATTTTTTTGATGAATCCAACATTCCTTTATGCGAATACCGCCCATATCTTATTTTCTTTTCTCAATTTACCCGCTTTTGTTCTATATACATCAGCATGGTACCTCCCGTGCCAAAGCCTTGGATTAAATCTCTATCAAGTCTTGGTTTCCTATGATTTCAGCATGATTTTATGGAATTTGTGCAATTGTTACTTGATCTACAAGATCATGAGCACGAATAAGGTAAAGGCAGTATTGGGAGATTCCATTCTCAGCAATCCATACATCGCGATGAGCTTCTACATGGGATCGAGCATGTTTTTAATCGATTACTTTGTAGGGCAACATAACGCTTTAGTGGGGTTCTTCTTGTTGCTGGGCATTCTCTATTATTTGAATGATAAAGAGCACGTTGCTTTTTTTTTCTGGGGAATCGGCATTTGGTTCAAGTTACCGATCGTGATATTCATCATCGTGCTCATCTTGCATGGTTCGTTGAAGCGATTCGTGAAAAACGCCGCATTTTTTGCACTTTCACAAGCTCCCAATGCAATCTTGTTTATTGCTTACCCTCGATTGTTACCTGATTTCATCGGTAATCTCACGTCACGGTTCAACGCGCCATTGACTGGTAGCACGCCTGTTAACATGGTTGCGCTCTTGTCTTTCCCGCCATTTAACGTGGACGTTACGATATCAAATTTTGTCATATTTTGTATCCTTTTACCTCAAACTGCTTATGTTCTCATCGAATCCCGGAAATCGATAAACTTTTTCGACAAGCTGATGGTCATCACATTGTTATCCATCAATCTGATCCAAGGGGAACCCAACCACGTGATAATGACGTTGGGCGTTTACGTGGTGTGGATCGCGACAAAGAATTCAGGGTTTCATCCGAGTATCCGATATCTAAAACTCATGCTTGGTTTTGCTTATCTTTCTAATCTATTATGGTCGGTAGGCTTCTTTTTCCCGGTGATTTTCTTTTTGGCATCAATCTGGCTAAACGTGTTGATTATATTTTCTAAAAAGCCGCTTCATAATATAAACTCCATTAATCTTGATAATTTAGCAGAACCTTCAAATAAAGGTTCTCAAGGCCGATAAACGAGAAAAAGAGTCACTTTGCTAAATTACTGAAGATTGCAGAGAAAGTGGACTCAAGTTGCCGTGAGACTGTTGAGCTTGTTCAATGTCGAATCGATGGTCTTGATATCTTCCTCGCGTTTCGTCTTGACGTATAACTTCCTGGCTTCTTGCAAGTAAGTTTTCGCGTTGTTGAAATCCTGAATGTTAATATAGGAAAACGCGATTTTCATGACAACATCGGCTTGATCCGTGTCCGAGAGCACTTTTTTCGTGTTGTTTAATTTCATTGCTTCCAGGTATGTCTGCACGGCTTCGGGATACTTTTGCTGGTTGAAGAGAATATCTGCCTTGCGCTTGATGAGCGCTGGGCTTTCCTTGTCGTCGGGATCATCAGCATGGATGCCGTCGACCTCGTACTGGGAGATTTGTTTCCTGTATTTGCGACTACCATATTTTTGGCTTTGCCGGTAGCAGAACAGCGCGTACTCTTTCTTCTTCAGGAGGTCATATACCTCGCCGAGGATACCCCAGACCGTGCTTCGCAACTCGTTGTCCTTGAAATCCATCTGGAGAATTTTTTTGAGATAGCCCATGGCGGCGATGAACTGCTCCATTTTCATCTCGATCATGGCCAATTCCAGCAAGGAATTACGCTCCGTGTCCACATCTTGCGGTTCTTGCATCTTGGCAGACGCCATGGCCTTCTTGAAACAGACATTTGCCCCATCTCTATCATTCTGTTTCACTCGGCACATGCCCAAATAATACCAACCCTTGGCAGATATGTCGTTAGCTTCCACTGCTTTGACGAATTCATCCTCGGCTTCTTCCCATTTCTCCTTGAGATATTTCTTGATTCCGGATTGCACGAATTTAATGGACAAGTCTGATCGAATCCTCTGGTTTCGAAAATAAATCGAAAATACTCCCTAAATTTTTTTGCCAATTGTGGATAGCGGGAAACCAATATCCTCTAGTCTGTATGAATTTTTAAAATTTTATCATTTAACAAGATTTTACCATGAACCCTCGTATCAATCCCAAGGAAATCTTATTAACCATTGCTGCGATAGAGATTTACACACGCAAAGTTCCCGCGAGAGACTGCAGGTACAAGTCATCCGGTCCGTGAAATTTTTTGAAGATATAGCCCGAAAGATATAATTTATATTATATATACATGTGATCCAGCGATTTTTTCTTTGCAATTATGCGTTCTGCGAAATCTTTTAGCGTCGAATCTTTTTGGGCCGCCTGGTAAATCAATTCCGCGTTGGCAAGGATCGATTCTAGGATACCGCTACGGTCCTCGACGCTCAAGAATCGGTCCACCAGGTCATTGTCATCGACCGGTTTTTCAATATCAAATTGGAGTTGCGGGGTCTTGAGCGCGGCGAGCGCTCGTTTTTCGAAATCCTCAACGGACAGCAGGTTATCGATTAGCATGTCGAGGTTCTGCGCGATCACCGCCTGCCACCCTTGAATCTCTTCCTTCGTCAACTCCGGAAATAACTCCCCGATTGCCTTGATGTTGATCCCGATGACGTCCTTCTCGAACCATTTCATGGCGATGGCCCTGTTGTCCTGATCTAATGGATCGGCAGCTTTCGCATTATCGAGAAATGATCCATGATTTTTCGAGAAAACATCGATGATATCGCGCAAGATGGAAACATCGACCTTTTCGATCGTCTCGAAAAACCCGCACAAGTAACTCGTCACGATTTCATAGACCAAGTCATTGTCCATGTCGAAATTTTGAAGGAAGCTGGCCGTCGAGTGCTTCGCCTCCTTCAACGAGAGATCGCCGTCAAGATATCGCCTTAGCAAATCCAGCATTTTTTCCTTGATTTCGCCGACTCCATTTACCGGGATGCGTGATTGAATCATCAACGTGTCATGCACGAATTTCCACACGATCATCTCGAAAAAATACACGATCGTTGCATGATCGACATAGTCTATTAGATCCTGGAGATTCCCATCCTCCGCGTTCCTGAAATACCGGGCGAGAGTTCTTGAAAAATCATCAAGGAGATTCTCGAGCATGGACTTGACCCAATCGGGAACGACGGAAAGTGTTCCATCTTCCACTTCGGGTCGCGTGGGATTCGAATCGTATTCATCGTCGCTCTTGACCGCATTTTCGATGCAAGACGCGAATTCGATGCCGAGGGTATCTTTTAATTCGGGTATCTCGCTGGCCTGAACCAAATCCTGAACGAGGTTGCGCAATGCAGGCCAAACAACATAGTTGAAAAACCGATCTATTGCCGATTTTTGCTCTTCCGCCGGAAACTCGCTCATGATTGCAAAACTTCGTAAATGGACCGTATTCGGATGGTCAATGTTGATTTTATAATTCGCAAGTTCATTGTTCATTACGCGCAACAAAAAGTTGGTGAAGCTTAAGTTCATGAAAAAGAGGGTGCTGGAATTCGCGAGAACCGAGCTCGTCACGTCGCCAATTACATCGACGATCCAGGATTTGGCGACGATCATGAAAGGGGGAATCATCGGTTCCGTCTTTTTAACCGATGAAAAAGGCAAGATCAAGGGTATAGTTTCCGATAAGGACATTTTCGATTTAATTGCCGCCGGGAAAAATCCATTACTGTCTAAACCCGCGGATATCATGAAAAAACTCACCACGGTTGACGAGGACACGCCGGCACTTGATGTACTTGCACTCATGAACGAGAAAAACATCACGAGAGTGGGAATCAAGAACAAGAAAGGCGAGCTAATCGGCATCGTGTCCAAGAAAAAATTACAGTTCGAACAAATGCGCATCTTGAAGGATGACTTGGGCATCGAGGAATAAGATCGCTAGTTCACGAAGTCCGTTCAAGCCTATTTTTCGAGGACATGTCTGGCGATTCGCTGGCGAGCTTGGCGAATCTTGCGGCGCGATAGACCTGGTGGAAGTGTTGGCCGAACACGCGGCCTATCTTCGTATAGCGGCCTATGATTTTTGCCAATTCGGGTGCTATAATTCCTGGTGATTCATGCTCGAATGCCGTGCCTGGCAGCGGCATGAACGCATGGCCGTGTATTCTCGTTCCTGGTTTTTCAAGGACATCCTTGATAAATTGAATGTTCAGGGCAACATCATCGCTAGTTTCTCCCGGCAAGCCGAAGATCATGTCGATGTCGATCTTGTATCCCCGGCTGGCAAGGATATCGATGGCATTCCAGACATCCTCGATCGTGTGGCCACGATGGGATGCTTTCAAGATTCGCGGGCTCGCGGATTGGGCACCCATGACGAACGTGTCATTCGTGATGTACGGCGCAACAGCATCCAGGATCTCGTTATTCACGAATTCCGGCCGTATCTCGGAGGGAAAGGTGCCAAAATAGATCTCTTCGAGGCCTTCGATGCTCTTTAAGCCCTTCAGCATTTTTTCGACAACGGGTGGATTGGGTTTGGAAGTCGTGCTACCATAAGCAAAAGAATTTGGCGCCGTGAACCAGACGCGGCGATATTTTAGCATGACTGCTCGTTCAACCCAGCAAATCACGTTTTCAGGGCTCCGATGACGTGATCTATAGCCAAAGATCTGTGGCGTCAAGCAAAAGTAACACCCGTGCGGGCATCCTCTCGTGATTTCGATGGGTCGAAACATGCGATGGTCGATGGCGATGGGAGGATAATCATCGAGGTCCACGAGCGGTGCAGGATGCGTGAAATTCATCTCGCTTGTTCCCGGATCCATGTAATAGCAATTCGGAACTGCGGATGGCACGAATTTTCGAGGGCCTGCATTTCTTACACTTGCATTCGCGTAAAATTCATGAAAAAAATCAACGATCGCGATTTCGCCCTCCTTGTTGAAGATATAATCAGCTCCAGCATCGAATATCTCACGAGGGTACACGTTTGCATGGGGCCCACCCGCGATGACATGTACCTTCTCTTGCATGTCTTGCTGCGTCTTGAAATCGGCAACATTTTGAATTGATTTCAATATTTTATGGGCGTGGTAACTATTCACGGTGAAGAAGAAAAAATGATGGTTTGCCGTGCTCGATTGCACCCGATCGAGCACCGATTCGATCGACGATCTCGTGGTGACGAGGTCAAGATGGTAATCCTCGAAGACGTGCCGGGATTCAAGAATGCCGATAACGGATGCCCAGCTGTACTTGTTTTGCTTCCCATATTGCAAGTAAATCGTGTCTGGGTCTATCATAAAAAGCGATCACGTCACATTACATTTTGGCCGGGTTGAAAATCCTTGACCTTGATCTTGATGATTTCGAGCAATTTTTCCTTGTTTTCCGAGGTCATCACGGAATATGGCAGGATTGTTTCCTCGCCAAGGGCTTGTACCTGGTCCGTGAGGCTCATGACTTCGTCGTCTGTCAGGAGATCGCGCTTGGCAATCAAGATGATGCGATCGATCGCCGGGAATGTCATCTGTATTTCGCTTAACAGTTCCAGTTGATCGCTCACCTGGTAGCCGCTCATCATCGTCGCATCGATCATGAAAACGATGATATTGGCCACGTACTTGACTGCAGTGATGGCTTGGAGCTCGATGTTATTTCTTTGACTCATAGGCCGATCGAGCACGCCCGGTGTGTCGATGAACTGAATGCGCTCATGACCGTACTTGTAATAGCCAATGATGACCTCCTTCGTCGTGAATGGATATGGAGCGACTTTAAAGTCACTACCACAGATATCGTTTACGCACGATGATTTTCCCACGTTGGGATAGCCAGCAATCACGATGGCAGGAATGGTCTGATCGAAGACTGGTAACGACTTCAATTTCGTCCGTGCGGTCCGCAAGTAATCGAAATCACTGGCGAGCTTGTCAACGATGGATTTCATGCGGCCAAATGCCTGCTTTCGCTTTTCCTTGATGTCGAATTCCCTGTCCAAGGGGGGAATTGCCCGGATGTGCTGGTGCTTGAGTTTCTCGAGCACTTTGACAACGCCGGAAATTCGGCCGAGCTTTTGCTTGAGCATGTCATTATCGACGAGTAACTGTGCAAGCTCGAAATAAAACTGAGGTAAAGTTGAAAGATCAGGAACACTCTTCACGATGCCAAGAAGGGTTTCGCAAACTTGATCATACGCCACCTCGATTCGAAGGATCTCCCTTTTTTTTGCCTTGTGCAGTGCATCCTTCTTGTCACTCAGGCCTCCCGCACGCTTGTTCGCTTTTCCCCACGCCGTTTCCAAGATTTCATCGATCGGAGGGACGTGTTTAAATTCCTTGAATGGATCCTGGGGCATCGCAATCAATTCGCAGCAAGTCGATGGCAAGAAAAAGAAACCATATTTCACGTAAAGCTAGTGCGCTATTGCTTATTTACTTGTCCATTAAGTTGACAAAGTTGAACGAACTGGCGTGATCATCCAAGCCGCACGTGAATCATTCAAGAAGCAGCGAGGTTTGGGGGAATACATGTTCAAAGTTCAAGAAAAACATCAAATGGACACATTCGGGGATAAAATTCTTTAGGTTGAATTGCCGTTATTTTAAATGCTGAACTTGAGCTCCCGTTATTAAGGATGTTGAACTTAAAAATTGAACCCGTGAAAGGCCATGAACTCGGAAAAGGAAGATGATGAGGATCGAGAACCCGAGGAAGAGGAAAATGACAAGGATCTCATGAAGAGCACCATGATTGCCCTGGGTTGGGAAGAAATGCCAGATGGCGATGCCTCTCCTAAAAAAGCAAGCAAGGATGATGTCATCAAGAATCTTCAACAGGAAAAGGAGACGCTTGAACGGGAGATCACCGAAAAAACTTCAAAAATCAAGCAACTAGAGCACGAGCTTGAAAAAATATCGAGCGAGCTCGCGGATGCAAAAGAATCGATCTCTCGCGGGACGTCCACGCTTGAAGTTAGCGAACATGGGCAAGAAGAAACTTCCAGCGATGTTGAAGAGCTGCGAGAAAAGCTCTACTTGCAGCAGAAAGTAAACTCGATGCTCGAACAGAAACTCAAGGAACTCGATTCCACTACTACCACGGCTCGTCCTTCCGGGCACGTGGAAGACGAGGAGATGAATTCCGTGCTGTCGAAGCTCAAGGAGGCAACGAGCACGATCGACGAGCAAGCTGATACCATAAAGTCCAAGGAAGATGCGCTCGCCGAGATGGAACGACAATTGCACGAGCTCGAGGAAACCAACAAGGAACTGAAAAAACAGGTCGTCGACATCGTTGGCGATAATACCGACTTGAATGCCGACGTGCAAGCAAAACTGGATCAGCTTTCGCATCACCAGGAGAACATCGCAACGCTCGAGACACGCACCCGTGAAATGGACGAGGAAAACACAAAAATGAAATTGGCACTGGACACCGTGAAATCGGAAAACGAGAACTTGCGATATCAACTTGGAGAGTACGAGGGACTCATCAACAAGCAAAAATCAGAATTGTTTCAAAATGTTTCCGACACGTCAGAGGGAATGGCCGGACTCCAGCAAATCATCGACGAGCAAAAAGAGGAAATCGTGGCATTCAAGAAAAACGTGCAAGCATTGAATGCGAAATGCGATTCTCTGGCCAAGCAGCTCGAAGAATCGGAAAAGAAACGCATAGGTGTCGAAGCTGTGGTGGAGAAGACGAGCAAGGACCTTGCCTTTTACCAGGAAAAATACTTCGACCAGAAAAATCGTATCAAGGAATTGGACGTGCAAGTCGAGGAAATGCAATCAATGATCGATCAAAAGACCGAGATCCTCAAGGACCTGGAACTCGCGAAGGAAACATTTGATGCGGCGAAAGAAACCTTGGAATCGGAAAAAGAAAGGGCCGTGTCTGTCCTGGAAACGGAAAAAGAAGAATTGTTGGAACAGCTTAAATCAACCGACGACGCCGAGGAAATCAAGGTAAAACTTGCAGAAGCGGAAGGGAAAATCACCGAACTTGAATCATACTTGAATGATCTGCAACAAAGCCTCGACGAGCAAAAACAAGCCTTGGACGAGGAAAGGGCGAAGCAAGGAACGGTTGAAGAAGAAACAAGGGCAATCACGGAAGAGAAGCAAAAACTCGATGAAGAACTCGAGATTGCCAATGCCAAGGTAAGCCAACTCCAAGAAGAACTAGAAAAAGCCGGATCCGTTGATGAAGAAGTGTTCAAGGATGCAGAGCAGAAAGAAACGGAATACCTGGCAAAGATCGAGGAGCTAGAGAAAAATCTTGGCGAGGCGATGGAAAATTCCCTGACGCTATCGAGCGAAAATTCGAAGGCCAAGGAGGATCTGGAATTGCGCGAGAAGGAAATTGAAAAATATAAGCGTCGCTTGGCAGATGTTCAAAAAGGAGGAGGCTCGGGAGGGAAACTCGAGGATGAGAACAAGGAATTGAAAGTCCAGTTAAAAGAAATGCGGCGGAAATTGGCCAAGTTTGAGAAAGATGGTTCTTGATTTCAATCATTTCTTCCATCTAATTTTATTTCATTTTTCCAAGTGCATGATTTATCTCGCATCTTGCCTTGAATCACACGTGCGTTCATGAAAGACGCACATTTCAATTTGAATAAACCAAGACGTGAAAACACCAATGGCACTCGATCCATGGGGAAATACCAAAATTGATGATTATGACCGGTTATGCGAAGAGTTCGGGATCGAACGGTTCGAAGGCCAGCTCGATGAAATCCTGCAAAGCAACCGGTTTTTTCGCCGGGGCATCATTTTCGGGCACCGAGATTTCGGGGTCATCTTGAACGCCATCAAGGAACAGCAACCCTGGGCCGTGATGAGCGGGATAAAGCCATCGGGGCCGTTCCATCTCGGCACGTTCACGACGGCATCGGAAATCGTGGCGCTGCAAACGCTCGGGGGAAAAGCCTACTATTGCATAGCAGACATCGAGTCTTGGCAAGATAATGGCATTTCATTTGCAGAGAGCGCCAAGACGGCCGTCGACAACCTAGCAGACATTCTTGCAGTCGGTCTCGACCCCGATAACGCATATATCTGGCGGCAATCAGCAGAGCAGCACGTCAAGGACATTCCTTTTCTCGTTTCCCGGGGCTTGACCAACAACATGCTCACCGCGATTTATGGCGAGCGCCAGTTTGGCTTGTATCTTTCCGCCATGGTCCAGGTTGGTGACATCTTGCTGCCTCAATTGCTCGAAGGCCCGATGCCAACGGTTGTTCCCGTGGGCATCGACCAGGATCCCCACATTCGCTTAACGCGAGACGTCACGAGAAAATATTTTCAGGAGGAGGGAAGCGGCAAGCAATTTTACTTGCCAGGCGCCACATATCACAAGTTACTCGAAGGACTCGATGGCACGGATAAAATGAGCAAGCGGAACCCGAACAGTTATTTCACGTTTGATGAAGATTCAGATTCCATTACCGCGAAATTGAAAAACGCGCTCACGGGTGGCAGGGACACGCTCAAGGAGCAACGGGAACAAGGTGGCCAGCCTGACAAGTGCATGATCCACAAGCTTCTGAAATATCATTTCCTCGAGGATGATGAAAAATTGCAGGAAATCTACGATGATTGCGTCGCGGGAAAATTGATGTGTGGCACATGCAAGAAATTCGCAATCGATCTCGTGTTGGATTACGTGAAACAGCACGAGGAACGGAAGGAGAAACTCATTCCCCTTGCGAAAAAAATACTACATCTTGAGGACGTTGAATTATAGGATCGTCCTTTAACAAGGCATTTCCTGCTCTGTCGTTATATCTGGCGGTTGAATCATTCCTTTTTTTGCATTTAAACTCTTTTTTATCAAGCTAATTTCTATCAAGATCAAGGGAACGATATAAAACACGGACATCAAGGGAAATACGAACCAGATTGCCATGATCGTCGTTGGTATGAAGGGGATCATTTTTATCTTGATACTGATGTCTTTACTTTTCATCGACAACCAGAATAAATATGGAACCATGAAATAAACCACGTGACCAGCATCGAAATCCGGAATGATCGATATCGTGGCGAGCGCCGCGATCATCAATTTATCTATAAACACCAATGGCGTCTTGTAGATGGTGAAGATGGTGAATGGCACGACCACGATGATGGATATTAAGAATGGATACAAGATATTAATGCCAAAAATGCTTGCTAGATTGCTGGAAAACGTTCCTGATATATTCATATTGGCCAAAGGTCCTTGAGAAAATTTGATGTTACAAGGAATAAAATCCCATATCAAGTTTGGCCATAAAAGAAGCATGATGATGGTTGGCAAGAGCGGGATTATGAGGAATACAGCATTTTTCACGAACTGCTTTAATGGTTTTTTCAAGATAAGAAAAAAAACCCATATTATCGTGTTTAAAATGAACATGATCGATAACCCCCAAAAAAAGAAACCCGCGTGCTCCTTGCCCTGCAAAAAATAATACAACCCCGCGATCACGAAGAATCCGGCCAAGGAATAGCTATCCCCTACTAGGTATTCAAAGAAAAACCCGAAATACACGATGTATATACCGGCGATGACGTAAGGGCTTTTGATAAAGCTTGGAATCTGTGACTCCTTGATCTTTTTCAATTTACAAATTTGAAAAATCACGTAGCAACTCCCTAAGTTGCAATACAAGGTAACGAGGGATTGAGCGACGAAATTGATCGGGAAGGGAATCGAGTTAAAGATCATGTAATACAACATGATGCCTGGTACACGTCGACATTCCATGTAAAGATTTCCCGTGAACAATTGCGAAGGGTGCGCGATAAATAACTGCACGCCTTTTATGAAAACGAGATAGAAATCAACGTCATGCCAATTAATTATGCCGGTGACGATTTCTGTAAGCGCTTGAAAATAATAGGCGAAAAAATGAGTACTGATGCAAAAGACGAAAAAAATTTTCTGATTTCGCAAGTCTCCAAGAAAAAAACCACCTTTTGTCCATCGATAGAATTGGATTTCCAGGAAAATGCCGATGATGATGAAAGCCCAGAACCACGCGTTTAATGCAGCGAAAGAAACGATGAAATCCCAGAACGTGATAAGGAATGCAACGATGGAAAACACGAGGCATGAATTGAAACAAACGAAGACAGTTTTGCGATTCATCATGAGCTATACGATATTTCTGGGTCATGAATATAATAAATCTTTTTTCACTTGAAATTTAAAAAATGAGCAAAGCTCGCGGGAATTCTAATTATTATTTAGTACCAAATATCGAAATATTCTTTCCTTGGCATTATGCGTTCCAGGTGGTAATTCTCCGCGTTAACCCCCTATTAATAATCTCATGGATCGTGATTGACGTGCTCTCCGGATGATCTGCATGAAAATGGGTTGCTTTGGAAAAATGGATAAAAATTAACACCTCGGGTTCTTCCCCGGCACTCGAACCTATTGGAAAGAGAATCAGCCGACGTGTATGATGACGTGATCCCTCAATCATGAAGATTAACTTGATTCTCCCGCCTAATCCCGTCCTCCAATCGCCTCTGATGGAGGCGCCGCTAGGCCCTCTATATCTTGCTTCCGTGCTCAAGGAAAACGGGCACGATGTCTCAGTAACAGACATGAGAGCTGATCGCGAACCGAACATGAGCTTGATTCCTGATGGTTGCGAAATTTATGGCGTAACGGCTACCACGGCAGAATATAACGACGCGAGGAATATCAGCACTTTTCTCAATAAAAAAAATCCTGAATCCTTGCTCGTGATCGGCGGCGCCCACGTCACGTATGACTGGAAATCAACGCTCGAAAACACCATGTTTCAGGTCGCCGTCATCGGAGAGGGCGAGATCACGATATCCGAATTAGCGGATGCCACGGACATGTTCGGCATCAAGGGAATTGCATTTAAAACGGGAGAATCACGTCAAAGACCCAGGATTCATAAAAACACGCCACGTCCATTGATCGAGGACCTTGATTCCATTCCTTTTCCTGACAGGGAAGTATTGCCTTACGACAAGATATTCACGACGGACTTGTATTACGGGGCACGATATGGGCATGGCGAAGTGGCAACGAGCGTCATTACGGAGCGAGGTTGCCCGTATTATTGCAGTTATTGTGCAAATTGGGATCGTACGTTGAGATTTCGAAGCGTGGAAAATGTTGTGAAGGAAATAGAAGTCTGCAAGGAAAACTACAACTGCCACAAGTTCCGATTCATCGATGATGAATGGGGCATTGGACAACCGAGATCGATGGATTTGCTGGAAGCCCTCGCGGGTCTCGACATACATTTCCGGGCACATACCAGGAGCGATGTCGTTGATCTTGAGCTACTGCAAGCCATGAAAAAGGCGGGATGCGATGAAATAAGTTTTGGCGTGGAAACTGCAGATGATGAAGTGTTAACACTTTTGAACAAGCGCGAAACGGTCGAACAGCACAAGCAAGCGGTGATGTTCGCAAAGGAGGCAGGTCTACTTGTGAAGGTCTATTTGATGACTTGTCTTCCAGGCGAGACTTGGCAAACAGTTGACAAGATCAAAGCATTCATCGAAGAAACACGACCGGATAAATGGACATTATCTACCTTCATCCCGTATCCCGGATGCGATGTTTGGAAAAATCCCGAGAGATACGGCGTGAAGATATTGGAAAAAGATTTTGACAAGTATTGGCTTTATAATGAGCAAAGCATAATCGAGACAAACGTCGCGTCGAAAGAGGAACTTGACCAGCACAGGGCAGAACTTTGGCGTTTTCTAAATGAATATGATGCGAGCAAGCAATTATAACAATGCAGTACCAACAAGAAATCGAGGGCATTTAAATTGAAAGGGCATTTGAACGAGAATCTTGTCCTTGATTCGAATGACATCATTCACCAGGGGCATCATGATATCAAGCGCGTTTTATTCATATATTTAACGCAAGAAAGTGGCGAATACTACGTCACGGATGACCCTGGATACGAAATTCAAAGAAGGCCCCAGCTTGGGTTGCAGTATCTTTGCGCGGTGCTCGGAAAACGGAACATTGAAACCGGGATATTGGACCAGGCTGTGATTAATTTCAATATAAAGCAGTTAGTGGCGACATTGAAAGATTGGGATGCCGTGGGCTTCTATGCATCGGATCCCCAAGAAGCCAAGGTCAAAGCCTATTGCAAGCAGATCAAGGCGAGGTCCCCCATTCCTATTCTTGTCGGGGGGCCGAGCACGCTTGGAAATCCTAGTTTTCTCGATCATGGCTGTGACATCGTGGTTCATGGCGAGGGAGAGAGAACGATCCTGGAAATTGTCGATTTTCTCGAGGGAAAAACATCTATTGATCTCGTGAAGGGAATATCATACAAGCAAGCTGATAGAATCATTACAAACGAACCACAAGGCTTGATCGAAAACTTGGATGAAATTCCATTCCCTGATAGGAGCAAAGTGGACATCATCGCATATCAAGATTATTTCATCTTCGGCATGCGCAAGCCATACATAACCATGATCGCGTCGCGTGGTTGCATTTACCGATGCCATTTCTGCACGTCTTGCAAGATATGGGGTTACCGGTATAGGCAAAGAAGCGTGGATAACGTGCTCGCGGAAATCGATGCGGCGGTTCATGCATACAACGTGAAATATATTGCCTTCCAGGATGATGTTTTCGGGATCACAAACCCGTGGATCGAGGAATTTTGCACCAAGCTCATGAAACGTCAGTATAGAATCCGGTGGATGGTCATCCTGCACCCGTTCAGCATCGGGCAGGACCAGGAACGCATCTTGCGGCTCATGAAACGCGCGGGTTGCGACACCCTCTCGTTTGGCTTGCAATCTGCCGACGCGGCGACCCTCCGGGGAATTAATAGAAGTCCTGCAGAGCCGGCAAGGTTGAAATCAATATTGGCAACAGCCAAACGTCTTGGTTTAGTGACCGTGGTTGGCTATATCTTCGGTTTACCTGGCGATACGAGGAAATCGATCCAGAAAACTCTCGATTATGCTCTTCATTGCGGCGCTACGTTATCAAATTTCTACGTGCTGTCCATTTTGCGAGGTTCTGAAATGGAACGAATGTATGGTACGGGAAACGTTTCGAACTTGCCAAGAGACGAGATCGTGAAATTGACAAAACAGGCATCAAAAACGTTTTACACATACCCTGAAACCATTTGGAACATCCTTTTATTCATTCTCAAGAATCCCGGATGGTTATTTTATGTCGTGCTTAGATTTCGCGCCGTGTTATCAAGGATAGGTTTTTGATCAGGGAAATTCCTCAAGTATTTTCGTTATATTAAGAGTATGTTGGAAATTTGCATTTAAGATTTAAAATTTAAATAGCTTTTAATCTTCCTGAGTTAGTTTTTGAATGATTTTTTCCTTGATTCCACGCGCTCCTTTCTTTTTTGATGGGAAAACGTTTACCAATATTTCAAAGCCAAAATTAATGTACCATCGCAAGAAATTCGGCGTCAACCGGGTTATCAATTGCTTGAGAGTCTGCTTTCTAATAAAAAAGGACGAATAAAAGTCCTTGAACGCCAATTCGATCAATTCACTTGGCAAGTGATTTAATTCGAACATCGGTGGCTGAAAGCTGAAAAAATTTGCATCCTCCAAATCTGTCTGGATAAACTTGCCACTTGCTTGAATCTCATCGTATAATTTGGTGCCTCGAAAAGGCACGACCTTGAAAAAACTAGCGCTATCAATTCCTGATTCGAGGGCAAAATGCTTCGTCTGTATGAAACTATGTATGTTTTCGAATGGAAGTCCCACCATGAAAAAACCATCAACCATGATGTTTTCCTTTTTCAAGAGTGTTATAGCACGTCTAACCGAATTCAAATCCAGGTTTTTGCCGATCTTGTCGAGGATCTCCTGGTTTCCGGATTCGATGCCAAGCGCGACCTCATAGGTTCCAGCTCGTTTCAATTTCCATACCAACCGAGGCGTGATTTTATCGGCACGGAGACCGTTCGAAAACTTGATGTGGAATTTAAAATCAAGTCCGATAATTGCATCGCAGATCTTCTCTGCACGATCGACATCAAAATTGAAGTTATCGTCGATGATGAAAAGCTCGTTCATGTTGAATTTATCATGAATAAATCTAATTTCTTCAATTATATTTTCGATGGATCGATATCTCAATTTATAACCGTGAATTATTTTCGTGCAATTGATGCAACCGTACGGACACCCTCTTGATGTCATCAACGGGTAGAAATTCCTGCCACGGGTTGCAAAAAAGTATTTCCTTGGCGTGGGAAAGAGATCCCAAGCAGGAAATGGCAAGCTATCAAGATCTTCGATGAATACTCCGGGCTGGGTTACAAGAACGGCGTTTGACGTCTCGTCTACATAGGCGATGCCTTGAATTGCCGAGATTGGATTGTCGTTTTGAAGTGCATCGATTAGATCGACGATCGTCGTTTCTCCTTCGCCAAGAACGACGAAATCGCAGCACTTCTTGGATAGAAGAACATTGTATTCGATAGTCGCGAAAGGTCCCCCAAATATGATCCTTGTTGTCTTGAATCGGGCTTTCAACCATCTTGCAGTGATGATGGCTTTCCTTGATACTGCGATGTTTGATGTGATGCCGATGATGGACGGCTCGATAGCAGCAACGCGTTTTTCGACCTCGTGGATATTCATTCGCTCTGCAGTCGCGTCGATGACATGGACGTCATGACCTGCTTTCCTGAGAACCGCCGCGATCATGGCTAGGCCGAGTGGCAAATGGAAAGCGCCAGGCGCAAAAAAGAAATTTTTTCTGAAATAATTCGGAAATATAAGAACGATTTTCATGACTGCCAAGATTAGATGTTGATTCGTGATTATGAAGTTTTATTGCCTTGATGCCAGATCGTCCCAGTTAAGATTCTATTGAAGAGATTTCGTTAAAAAATTAAAAAAAATTCAAGATCTTCGATATCGCGAGATTTCCATCAATAGAAAAGAACATTTTTTTTCCAGGGCAATTATTTAAATTATATTTCAACTAGGAATAGTCATATCATGGAAATCAACAAGGCTTTCATCAACGATGACCCAATCCTTGTCCGTTGCATAAAGCTGATCAACCACGTGCTGAAAGTCAGTTAGCACTCGATCTCGCTTGATTTTAAGCGTGGGAGTCAGGTATCCATCTTCCTCGTTGAATTCTTTTCCAAAAACTGCGAATTTTTTAACAGTCTCGTAATCTGAAATGTCTCTTGATTGCTCCAGAATCGCGTCCTTGATGGCTTGCAGAATTTGCTCGTTTTGAAGTAGATCCTGGTAACTCTGGTATGAAATTCCTTTCTCATCCGCCAATGCTTTCACTTCTTTCTGGTTTGGCACGATGAACGCGGTGACGTATTTTTGTTCTTGGCCAACGAGCAAAACTTGCAAAATAAGAGGCGACATGACGAGCTTGTCTTCAACGAGCGCGGGGGCAACCATCTTGCCTGTCATTAACTTGATGATGAGTTTCTTGCGACCCGTGATGAATAAGTATCCATCCTCATCAATGCGGCCAAGATCGCCCGTGTGGAGCCAACCATCTTGGTCAATTGCATCTACAGTTTCCTCGGGCTTGTTCCAGTACCCTTTCATAACGTTGGGCCCGCGGATAAGGACCTCGCCGTCCTCCGCGATCTTCGCTTCGACGTCGGGGTAAGGATTTCCTGGAAATTCGAATGCAGGTCCGACAGATCCCAGCTTTGCCATCGGGTGAATATGCTTCTTTGGTGGCCAGTTGGGGCGGAAGTTGGAGTTTTCCCACGTCCGCATCACATGGGTGACAGGCGTCGATTCTGTAAGGCCGTATCCGTCTAATATCCGAATGCCAAGAGCCCAGAATGTTTCACAGATCTCGGGAGGGAGTCGTGCTGACCCGGACACGAACGCGATCAAGCGGCCGCCAAGCTCACCTTGGACACGTTTGTAGATCAGCTTACTGTCTATGGAGTGATGGATGCGCCACGAGAGAGGAATTGCTTTGCCATCAGCGATTGCCTTGTTGTACTTTTTTCCAAACTCGAGGGCTTTGTAGAATAATTTTTGCATTGCAGGTGGATATTGGGTTTTGATCTTGTTGAAGATCGTGTGATAGATCTTTTCATACACGTAGGGGATCCCAGCCATCAATGTCGGGTGGAACACCTTGAACCCGGTTTCGATGATGGCCGGAGACCTGCCACCAGCAAGTCCGAGACACGCGCCATTGTTTAAACAAAGAAACTCCTCAGCAGTACGGCAAAACGAGTGGCTAAGAGGCATGAATGTCAGTGATTTCTGCTCGTAGGGTTTGAATTTCGGGTCAACGGATTTAATGATCTCGCTTTCCATTACGGTATCCGAGCAGAAATTCCGGTGCGTAAGCATGACGCCTTTTGGCACGCCGGTGGTTCCAGATGTGTAGATGATGGATGCCACGTCTTCCTCGCCAACCTGCTTGATTCGTTCCTTGTAGAAATCCGGGCGAGTCACTAGGAATTCCTTGCCTTTCCCGATAATCCAGGCAAGCGGGTGAACCTTGTTCTCCGTTCCACCGAGTTCAATTATGTCCTTGTCTGTAATCTTATCAAACACCACGACGTGCTCGAGCTCGGGCAATTTTTCCCACTGAGCAAGTGCTTTCTGGAGATTCATCTTGTCGTCGACGAACAGAATTCGGCTACCGGAGTCTTCCATGATGTATTGAACTTGTGCTGGAACCAAGGACGGGTAAATTGTAACCGTGATCACTCCTGTTCCAACTATTGCAAGGTCAGTGTAAACCCATTCTGCCCGTGTCTCCGAGCAAATTGCAACGCGATCCCCTTTTTCGATGCCTAAAGATGCCAACCCTGCGGCGATCATGCTTGCGAGATCATACACTTCTTTATAAGAGAGAGAAAGTTCTTGTCCCACTTGATCCCGCCATAATAGAAACGAACGTTTTGCATGAACAGAAAGCGTCTCTAGGAACATGTCGCCGAGAGAATTATAGATCCGAAGCATAGTAACCAGCCTAATCTAAAAAACTTGAATTTTTTTAAGTGAAAGGTGTAAAAATCGATAATTATGCAATGTTCCTGTGCATATTGCAAGGAACTCTTCTCATTCGATTTAATTCCACCTATCCGATGATGCTATTAAGCCTTTTTCCCGAGTTTTAACTCAATCGAGAAGGCAATCCCCGATTCCAGACCCGATTTCCATTTGCATTCACCGGCACAATTTACCATTTCCTCGAATAAGCCCTTGAAATCTTCGAAAAGTTTCTTGACATTTTTTTTAAAACCAAGAATCAAAGCATATCGTTCTATATCCATATTGTCTTGGTTATCTTCTATTTTATTTCCGAGTTCCTTTTTTCCTTCTGCGATTAGGGAGGTAAGGTCAATTGAAAAAGTAATTTCTTGTTCCACGGCGAGCTTGAACCCAAACGTGAGATTTGCCGCGATTTCTAATTCATTCAAGGAATCTTGCTTGTCATGGAGTACTTCGTAAGCTGCTTCCGCAACAGCGCTTTTTGCGTCGGCAAGGTGGATGTCCATCGCATTTCTCTTCCAAATATGTTTTTGAACTATTTTACATCTTCGACCTTGAGATTACATTCAACGGCCTGAAGCCAAAAAACATCAGCCAAACCCCCGGTATCACCATCAATCGCGCGAGCCACAAGTAATCATAATGGGTGACCCCAAAGAAATTATAATCGACGAGATCCTCGAGAATGCCAATTCCCAAGAAAAACGTTGCAAACAGGAGGTAGATGGCTTTTTTTTTCAAGGCACCCGAAGCTACTTTCACGAATTTCGTGAATCCTACAGCGCTCACGGTGGCAGCAAAAAGGACCTCGCCCCATAATATAAAGTAAAAAATATTGGTTGGCATAACCCAATCATCGAAGAGCGTGTCAGTGGAGGACGCGTTTTGGACGATTACAAGGTTCTGCGGAATGTTAGCAGTCCACAAAGAAGGATTAGGATTGTAAGTCCAGGCGACGTATCCATAATAAATTACATAATAAAACAATGAATATACAAAGAATCCGAGTAGAATCTGCTTGCGATGCATCGGATTGCCAGCTATGCTCCACGTCGTATCTATGATAGCAATCGAACCGAGCGGGATTATACCGAAAGTAAGGAATCTCGGAAAATTATAAATCCAATCTGGATTTGGGTTCCCAGCTAGATTCGAAACGAACGATGAGAAGATGCCCGTCCATCCCAATGCGACTGCCATGCCAAGCAGCGTGCAAGTCAAGAAAGGATGGGTTCGGATCTTCCGATAGTACGCGGCACTCGCGATGCAAAAAATCCATGCCGATATCCATAATGCGAAAGCGCTGATACCGTTAATCCACGAAATTGGGCTGGTTATCAAAGTGATGATCGATATCGCAAACGGATATAAATGAGTTTTGTCTCAATACAACCAAGAAGAAATGCAAAGTGAATGTTATTCGCGATACATGCAAGAGAAAATTATCAAAACAGTTCAACGAGCTTAATAGAAATTCACCATGAATTAAGGTCGCGGAACTTCTGTTATCGATTCAAGATATTAGAGTGAAGTTCGTATAGTTTATTGTTACCCTTTGCATATAGCTTTGATACCACCGAGGAAAGCAGGTATTCACCTTGAAGATTCTTTTGCTGTTTCCGAATTATCTGCAGCATTTTTTCCCGATCCCGAGTTCATTCCAGCAAAGCTTGGGATTGGCCATGATCGCCGCGATGTTAAAGCAATCGGGGCATGAGGTTCACGTCATCGACGCGACTGCAGAGCGGTTGAACATCCTCCGGCTTCAAAAACGCGTCGAGGCCATTAACCCTGCCGTCATCGGAATCACGGCCAACATCTCGTTCGCGAAAAAAGCCTCTTTAACTGCAAGGTGGCTCAAGACCCGGAATCCCGGTTGCAAAATAATATTTGGCGGGCCATGGCCGACAATCGATTATGAATATTTATTAAATCGCAGTGCTGCTGACGTGGTCGTGATTGGCGAGGGTGAATACACCATCGTTGATCTTGTCAATGCGATCGAAAACGGATTACCATTAAACGATGTCGAAGGCATTGCCTTCAAGGAAAATGGGGTCGTCATCAAAACCGAAAGGAGGGCGTTCATCGAGAACCTGGATGATCTTCCATTTCCCGCTTGGGAATTGTTCCCCTCGCCAAGGAAATATTTCAACCACACGCTCGGGCGCAGATTTTATCCGATATCGACGTCGCGAGGATGCCCGATGGGGTGCATATATTGCTCGAAGATGGTTCACGGGACTAGAATTCGAACGAGATCTATTGAAAGCATTATCAATGAGCTCAAATATTTAAAAGAAAGATTCAATTTCGACGAGATTATCATCGTCGATGATAATTTCAATCACGACATCGAACGTGCCGAACGTATCTGCGATGCAATTGCACAGCTCGATTTCAAGATAAAGATGACGTTCAATAACGGCGTGAGAGCGGATAAAATGACGCCGCGATTGGCCTGGAAGATGAAACAAGCCGGGGCCGGCGAAATAGCGCTTGGTATCGAATCTGGAAACCAGGACGTCGTGAATCGGATTGGTAAGGGTCTTGACTTGAAAGCCGTTGAACATGCTGCGAGGATTCTCAAGAAATTGAACATTTTCACGGGCGGGTTTTTCATGGTTGGGTTGCCGTTTGATAATGCCAAGACGATCGTGGATACCAAGCGGTTTGCATTGAAATTGGATCTGGACGTTTCCAATTTCTTCAGGGTGTTACCCTTTCCTGGAACAAAACTTTACGAGATCGTGCAAGACCAAGGAACCTTCTTGATAGATATCCGCGAGAACTTGAATTTTTATAATTATATGACGCCCGTGTTCGAGATCGGTGATTTAAACCAGGATTTGGTCGAAAATGCACTCAAGGACATGATACGATCGTATTATTTGAGATTCTCGAAGATATTCTCGCTATTGAGAAAGGCGAGGTTGAATGATTTAAAATGGTATATCAACGGCATCTTCATCGTGGTTCACGACATTTTGAAAAAAAATAAGAGATAACTTGCTTCGCATAAATGGTGTCGAAAAGACCAAGACATACCTGGCAAGGAACCAATACCAGTTCAATCAAAAAATATAATTATTGTTATCTCGTTGTCAAGCATGATCATGTTTGAAAATCACCCCGTTGATAACGTCTTGGCGTTTTTCAAGGATAAGCGTGTTCTGGTCACTGGCGCGGGCGGTTTCATTGGTAGCCACTTGAGCAGATGGTTTTACAATAATGATGTTTTTGTCCGGGCCGTGGATATAAAATGGGATGATTTTATCAAGGACCAATATTTCTCCGAGAAGAATACACTTGATTTGCGATATCTTGACAATTGTATGAAAGCTGTAGAAGATATCGATTTTGTTTTCAATTTTGCTGCTAATATGGGCGGAATTGGGTTCATCACATCGGTTGGTGCCGAAGTGATGTATGATAATGTCTTGATCAACACGTACATGGCGAAGGCATCGGTTGACTGCAAGGTCCAACGATTCTTTTTTTCATCGTCTGCATGCGTGTATCCTACATACAAGCAAACCGTCATCGACGTAACATCCCTCAAAGAATCGGATGCAATTCCTGCTGATCCCGACAATTATTATGGATGGGAAAAGATATTCACGGAGAAAGTCCTCGAAGCATTTACAAGAGACTGTAACCTGGACGTTCGGATTGCCAGGTTTCACAATATCTATGGCCCCGAAGGCACATATAAAGGTGGCCGGGAAAAATCTCCCGCCGCGTTATGCAGGAAAGTGGCAGAGGCATCCGACCCGGGGGAAATCGAGATTTGGGGTGATGGTAACCAAACCCGTTCGTATTGTTATATTGACGATTGTCTCGAGGGCATACTTCGTCTCATGGTATCTGTTTGCCGAGATCCATTGAACATTGGCTCCGACCGGCTCATCAGCATCAATGATCTGGCGGAAATGATAATCGAAATTTCTGGAAAAACAATTTTAAAAACTCACGATCTTGATGCACCGCAAGGCGTGCGCGGGAGAAATAGCGATAACACGGAATTGCGCCGCGTCCTGAATTGGGAACCCAGGACAAGCCTGGAAGAAGGCATAAAGAACACTTACTCATGGATCGAATCAATGGTTGCCATTGATGCGCAATCTTCGGTCTAATCAAGAGATTTGCACCGATTAAATCGTCTCGAGATTAAAAAATAACATTGCAGGGTTTAAAAGCACCACGATGGAAATATTTTCGAGATTTAAATCCGATTGATGAATCAATGGTATATCAGAGAAGCATTCACGAATAATTGGAAGCATCATGCAATCCATCTCGATACCCAGCCGGGATTCCCGATTAAATGTATTATACACGGTTCTTCAGTATGTATCGTCTAGTTTGGTAATTGTTGGAGGAATTGCAGATACCATTGGCGTGCCGGATTATATTCGGTGGATTTCTGCAGTTAATGCATATGCTTTCTTCATTTTTTTCCTCGGGACGAACGTCTTAATATCAATTAAAAAATCACCCCAGATATCCTTCGAATTGTTTATGATTTTGGAGCTCTGCGCCGGAGCATTTATCCAGTATGCGGCAGGAATGATCACGTTTTTTCTTTCCATTCCTTATTGTTCAGAAATCGCTGAAATAGCCATAGCGGGCTGCAACATGATACTTTTATTGAGAAATCAATCAAATAACCAGAAACTAACGGTTACGTTCAATGAAGATTCCAAAATCTTGATTATAATCGGTATTGTATTTTTTGTTTTACGAATATTCACGATAAACCCAGGAAATTTTTACCTGGACGATCAAGTTTTATTCGGAATGGCGCAAGGGTTTGCTAACAACCAGCATAATCTTCTTCCCATTTGGTCAAATGGGACTTACAATGGAAAAACCATCGAAATGCCATTCGAGATCGGTTTTTCTATCTCCTTGGGGATAATCACAAAGCTCGGATTTCCAGCTTCAACAGCTTTTTCAATCATTTTCTTGAAAGCGTATTTGACGATCCAAACGACATTTATCATCTTTCCAGTTTACTCATTTCTTTCTAGAACTATCAAGCAACGATCATCCGTGTTCATCCTGCTAATAATATTGGTTTTTAATCAAGTCCTTTTCATTGAAAGTCCGTATCTGCTCCCCGAAACAACTCTCATGATGTTTTTCACGACCGCTTTTTATTATTTTATTCTAGTTCTTGAAAAGGATGGTCCTACTAACGAAAATATGATCTTTTGCGCCATCGCGAGTGCCTTAGCCATGGCTACGAAGTCAAACGGGTTATTTTTATTTGTCATGCAACTTGTCATCCTTTTGATCATCTATTTTGTCTCTAAAATCAAACGAAGTTGGAAGCAAGCAAACGAGCAAGGAAATCTCGTTACCAAGTGGATACAGAAAATCAAGGTGCCTGAGTTCTCATCGATTTTTCGAATTATTCTATTCCAACTTGTTTTGCTGTTGATTTTTTATGGAAGCTTTGAAATCAGCTATTATATCAATAATGGCATCACAATAGCGGACTATTTAGAACGGGTGCCATCATATGGATATTTCGGTGTGGGAACATCACGTCATTTTTATACCCCCGTGGATACGATCACGTTTACATGGTTGTTGGACCATCTTTCATTCAACTTCCCTTGGTTTGTCGTGCATTTTACCCAGCTCATGGGATTCATCCATATTTTTAGTGGTAATGATATCTTGAGCATATTATTGAATTTTCCTCTTTCGATCATCTTGGTAGTGATTTTTGGGGTAAGCATGATATACATGTGGTATAAAACAGCACGGACTTATGTTCTATCAGCATTCTTTCAAGTTACCGTGTTCCTTCTTACATTTGCAACGATTATAACGTGGGGGGAAGTATATTTTTCAACGGACTATCGCTGGACCTATCCATTCTTGATCTTGATCGTCCCGCCAATTTACGGGACTTTCAAGGATTTTTTTGGAAAAATAAAGCATGTATTTCATCGAAATTTTGATGTAGAACGGATTCTTCCATTTTTGCTGCTTCCATTTCTAGTCTTGACGATCTACAGTACTATTTGCTTCCTAATCCCGATCTATTCAGGAAATCCTGATACACTTAAGGCATACCTTATATGGCAATTCGCGGAAAATCCTTTTGCATAAATTATTTGTTGATTTTGCTTGAACTTGAAAAAAAAGATTTGAGGCTCATGTTTGAAAACTTGCTCGTTTATAAAACTCGCCGAATAATGGAAAGCTCGGCAACCGAGATGGATGCCATTCCCGAGATAATCCACTGAAACGCAAAACCTACAAAACTCGAAGGCATATCATGAATAGGATCATTTCGCCTAGAAAATTCATTCCGTTGTTAAGATTGGTGAAACAGATATTGATTTGCAAGGTTTTGAAGAAGCGAATTCCCATCATCGTTTCTTTTCACGTGACGAACCGGTGCAACTTGAGATGCAGCTATTGCTATGCAAATTTCGAAGATCGGTTTAACCACCCTGCTCCAGATTTCACGACGCGAGAGATCATTCAAATCATTGATGACATGTATAAGCTTGGCAACCGGTGGATCGTGCTCCTGGGCGGCGAGCCATTAATGAGAGATGATATCGGGAATATCATCAAATATATCAAGAGCAAGAATATCATCTGCGAAGTCGTCACGAATGGCTTGTTGGTCAAAAATAAAATAAAAGAACTTGAACCTGTGGATGTTTTATGTATTAGCTTGGATGGTGATGAGCTTGCAAATGATGCAATTCGGGGAAAAGGTACTTACAACAAGGTCATCGAAGGGCTTACCATCGCACGTGAGCATCATATACAGACAAGACTCCATGCAACGTTAACACGAAATAACAACAATGCTCGTTCCATCACGCACCTCGCGAAACTTGCCGAGACTTATCAAGTAACGTTTGGGTATTCAAGCCCCATCTTGCATGAATATAATAAAATTGACGAGATATTCCTGTCAACAAGGGATATCATCGATTTTTGGAAACTCTCACTAAAATTTAAAAAAAAGAACAGCAAAAATTATTACACGTCCAAGGCATTGCAATACGTCATTGATTGGCCGTTCTATCCTTCAAGCATAATAGAAAACCTCGAGGCAATTCCGAAAAAATCCAGGTTCAAACCATCACCTTGTTTCGTCGGTCAGCGATCGTGTTACATCGATTGCGATGGTTATGTCTATCCTTGCATAATAAAAGGTGTAAAAAGCGGTCTAAATGTGAAGGAAGTCGGATTCAAGAAAGCCTGGGATCATCTCGCCCGATTCAAGTGTGGCGCTTGCGCGTACGTGCAATACGTGGAATTCAATAACCTCGTCAATCTTAAGCTTTCAAACTTGATCGCTAGTTTCCTCGCCCTGGCGCTTTAATATTATTTAATGAATTGTAACTTCAGGGGGATTTCTACGTCTGTTTATCGTTTTAATCAAGGCGATGAGACAGCCAGTCATTATTAAGATCATTATAACGGAATATAAGGGAACCATGCTTATCGGGGCATAAACCATGATATAGACGGTGAAAGTGGAATGTTCCCCGTCATAATCAATGACTGTGAGCGTGACCGAAAAATTTCCAGCTTGATTGAACCGATATTGAAAACCTAGGCTGGTGGTCGTGATCGTATCGTTCATGATTTTCCATGTAATGTTTGCCGGTGCATTACCTATTATACCTGTGAAATGGAAGTCCACGATTTCTCCCACGGAAATGCGCGTCATGCTGCACGTGAAATTCGCAAAAGGATGGATGTCTGGTTCGATAGTAATGTATTGCAATTTTTGCACGAAATCGTGAACACCCTGTACATCCGTGACGTCAAGTGATACGGTATAGTTGCCCGGAATTACATATACATGCGTGGGGTTCTGGGAAACGAATGACGTCGTGTTGTCGCCGAAATCCCATTTTAATATTACCGGTTCATTACTTGAATTGCCAGTAAAGAAAAATTGAACCTTTTGGCCTGCCACGGCTCGTGTTGCGTTGGCATGAAATGATGCAAAAGGGAATTGATAAGGCATAACGAGCGGGTGAAAATCTGTCATGTTTAAAATTGTTGCTGTTGTAAACGTATACGGCGTGTTCCACGTATCGTTCATTTTTGTCGCATTTGGATATTTCACCGCGTAATCACTCCAATAGTTTCCCCAAGCCGTGTTGTTCCAAGCTTGGGTGGTGTTATCCGGGAGAAACACTGCCCACGTTGCATATGCTTGGTATGCCTGGTTATCAATAAAATTGTTCAAATCTGTAATCGAGTTTTTGACATCTTGTAAAAAGACACCTATCGTATCATTTTCAATATCATTTTGCGTGATGTTGATATATGTAGAGGCTTGTCCTTCGATGCCACAGTTCTTGTTGTTGTTAACGGTATTTCTCGTGATGGTGATATTTGTGCTGTTATCCATGGCGAGAAAGCCACCATTGGAATTGCCGATGATGGCATTTCTCTCAATCGTGACATTGCGTGCCCTGAGAATCTTGATGCCCCAAGCCTCGTTGTCGATGCAATCATTGAATTCAATTCTTGATGAATTTCCAGTCAATACAATCCCATCCGCTATGTTGTTATGAGCATAATTTCCTGTGATCGTGGTATTGGTAGTAGACATCACCATGAATCCATAAATTGTACCTTGAACTTCGTTATCGGAAATCGTGAGATCTGTTGAGGAATTAGTGATAATTCCGTATAAAGATAGATTCAAAAATTTGGAATTTTGAATTGATATTTTGCTGGAATACAATATGATGATACCAATCCCCGTGGAGGAACACTGTACCTTGTTGATCGTTGTTTTGCTGCAATTGACCAAAATGATCTCGCTTTTAGGTTGAATAGTCGTTGAAATATTACCAACAAGATCCTTGTAATAATAGAGGGTTCCATTTCCATTCATGATATTGGTTGTATCGATCACCTGGTTCCTGCATTGATTAAGTGAACCATCTAATAAAACTCCACAGGCTATAAAGCAATTATTTCTCAGGATTGTATATGAGGAATCATTTATTCCAAGGCCGATATAAAGATCATTTTTAAATGTATTACTAATGACGGTTATGTTCGTGCAATTTTGCAATTGGACGCCAATGATGCCATTTTCCACGCTGTTATTCAAGATTTCAATGTTCGTGTCATTGAGCAGCATGATATCCGACGGATAATAACCATGCGCTGCATAAATGTTGATTGCATTCCACGCGTGGTTATTTTCAATATAAACGTGGAGATCGATGTTTTTCAAAAAAATTCCGAAGGGCGCCGCTCCGCAATAAATGTCATAACCACAAATTATGTATGGGTACGTTGCATTTCCAGAACTATCGTTACCTGCGCAAAATGCTTGCAACTGGTCATTACCATCTATTTCAATGATGCTATGGGATGTGTAATTGGCATCTATTGGTATATGAAGGATAAGAGATTTTGTCGATGCTGATATGGATTGGGGAAATTTATTCGAGTAACAAGAAAGCAAAGACAGCGAAAAAATGGCTATGAAAAACAGCCATTTTATTTTTCGGCTGGATGGAGGGAGCATTCCGGGTATCATTTCATCGCAAGTGTCGAGTTAAGAGAAAACACGCATTCATGGCTATATATTCTTGATCAAATTTTCATGTATTCCCCTCCCCCCTAAATATCCGCCGGTTCCTCTTTGCATCAGTATGAAGTGGGTGTAAATTGCCCCTAATCATTCATCACGAGAATTAATGATTACTGATCTAAGGAATTATCCAGCGATTAACAATTTACATCTTGGAAATTTTCAAATACACTCAAGTTGTGAGTATTTATTAAACCTATATATCATTGATAGATGAAATAACCCAACAAGAATGACATGAACTTTTCTCCAAAAAAGTCTTACCTGGCTAATGTGATCTTCTTGAAAGTTGTGCTCATATTTCCAAACACGCGGCGACATTCGATTTTTTACCCGTCCATACATCAACCCTCATTGGGGTTGGCGTATTTAGCAGCTATGATAAAGAATGAACATGATGTATTGGTCATTGATGCAGCGGCTGAAGATTTGGATTTCAAGCAAATTTTCAAGAGGATTGAGCAGTTCAGGGCGGAACTCATCGGCATCTCGACCAATGTTTCGATAGCCTATACCGCCTGCGAATTAGCATTGCGGATCAAGATCCGGTTTCCAGGCATGATACTCGTCATGGGCGGGCCTTGGGCAACGGTTGAATATAGCTTCATTTTTAGGCATCGGATAGCAGATTACGTCGTGCTGGGAGAAGGGGAATATGTATTCAAGGAGTTCTTGCATCGTCTAGAAAATGACGCAAGTCTTGATGACCTTAAAGGGATATCATTCAAAAAGCAAGATGGCACGGTAATCGCCAATCAACAAACCGAATTCATCCAAGATTTGGACGCATTGCCGTATCCCGCGTGGGAATATTTTCCTTCTTCAACTAAATACTTCACCTATTACCGTCATCGCCCCTTCTTTCCAATCATGATAACGCGGGGATGCCCATACGGGTGTATTCATTGCACGAAAATCATTCACGGATACAAGATACGGAAGCGTTCCATTGAAAATGTCATTGGTGAAATGAAATATCTAAAAGAAAAATTCAAGGCTAAGGAATTCATCATTACAGATGATAATTTCACGCTTGATGTCAAGTATGCGGAAAGAATCCTTGATGAAATTGTTAAGGCAAGGTTAAATGTTTACATCGCTATGCCGAATGGGGTACGTGCGGATACATTGAGTCCGAAATTATTGGCAAAAATGAAACTTGCTGGCGTGTACAGTTTTGCTATAGGCGTGGAATCGGGCGTTCAGTATATCGTCAACAAGATCGGAAAAAATTTAGATCTCGAAAAAGTTCGGTATGCGGCTAAATTGAAGAAAAAATATGGTTTTCTACTACGAGCTTTCTTTATTCTCGGATTACCTTATGATTCGCTCGACACCATGAAACAGAGCATTAAATTTGCCAAGGAAATTGATCCGGAGTTTGCGGATTTTTTCATCGCCACGTTATTTCCTGGCACGGAGATGTACGACATCGTGGAAAATACGGGCGTGATTGAAAAAAAAACATCGTCCAATAGCTGCGAAGGAGAAACTGATACAGATTCTATCTCGATGGACTTTGGTTTTTATTTCAAGCCGGTTATTAATTTCTCTTTTGCAAAATTGAAGCCGGGAGATGTTAAAACGGCGTATAACATTGCCGTGCGGGAATTTTATTTTCGTCCAAGAAAAATTCTCTCTGTTATTGGCACGATTAAATCAATCTATGAGATCGAGTATATATTGAACTTCTTCCTTCTTGCTATGAATAACGTCATCAATGGCTTATTTTTTCACAAGCCTTAAAATTAATCTTATTTATCACCGAGACTAACTATATTAGCTTTGACTGCCATTATTTTAGCATGTGCTATAACAATTTCAAAATTCGAGTGAAATACAGATCCCGTTCAGACCGGTTCTATCGGATAAATAATTCTGTTAGTGAATTCGCTGGATTTGAATAAAATTTATCTTATATTCAAGATTAAACGTGTATTGACTGCGCTTCAAGGGATTTATTATGAAAGTTTGCTTGATTTTTCCAAATATTTTCATGGGTGATTATTTGCACATGAACATTCCCATTCATCCACCTGCAGGTCTGGGATATTTAAGCGCAGTTTTGCGAGATGCGGGTTATAACGTGATCGTGATAGACGCCGCTGCCGAGAACTTGAGTTTATCCAAGGTGATTAAACGATTGAAAGCATGGGAACCCGATGTAATCGGGATCACGACGAACATCACGTCATCGCGAAAAGCAATCATGACCGCGAGATTTATCAGGGCAACTCTAGAGCAAATACCAATTATAATGGGTGGCCCATGGGCGACAATCGAGTATAGAAAAATATTGAAAGCCAGAATCGCTGATTACGTGGTTATTGGTGAGGGCGAAAGAACGATCGTGGAATTATTAGACAAAATTCATGATAAAATAGAATTAAATGATGTCAAAGGCATAGCTTTTTTAAAAAGCGATGGGATTCTCGTCAAAACGGAAGAGCGTGAATGCATCACCGATTTGGATTCCCTACCCTTTCCTGCATGGGATTTATTTCCTCCAAGTAGAAAATATAATTACGGGCGGCGAAGGCAGCCTTTCTTTCCGATTGTGACGACACGTGGATGCCCGTACGATTGCATCCATTGTACCAAAGTGGTTCACGGTTACGCATACCGGAAACGATCTGTCGAGAATGTAATTCAAGAAATTCGATACTTAAAGGAAAAGTTCGGTATCAAGGAAATTTTCATCATTGATGATAGTTTCAACTTAGATATCAACCGCGCGGAAAAAATAATGGAAGAAATTATCCGAAACAAGTTCAACATTCTCATCAGGCTTTCCAATGGCATTCGCGCAGATAAGATAACTCCTCGCTTGGGACGCAAGATGAAAGCCGCTGGCGTGTATTTCGCAGTGCTTGGTATCGAATCGGGAAACCAACAAATCGTGAACAAGATCGGTAAAAAGTTGGATTTGAAAAAGGTGATAACCGCAAATCGTATTTTAAAAGAAAACAAGATAACACGCGGTGGATATTTCATCCTGGGGCATCCTTTCGATAATTACGAGACCATGATCCAAACCTTGAATTTTGCGAAGACCTTAAATTTCGATTATCCACACTTCTTCAAGGCAATTCCGTTTCCTGGCACGAAAATGTACGACATGATCATGGAACATGGACATTTCATCAAGAACACAAAAGCCGATGCAAGCATTGATGGTTACACCATCAAGTCTGCTAATTTCGAGATATGGGATTTAAAAAACCAAGATGTTGAACGCGTGTTCAATCTTTCATATCGTTGGTTTTACCTTCGTCCCAAGAAAATTCTTGAGATCGTTAGCCAATTCCGAACGATTCATGATTTCTGGTGGGTATTAATGGAATTTATAATGATTATCGTGAAAAATCTATTTTAATTCAATTTTACACTAAAGATTCAATAATCTTTGTCCGAAACGCATGTATCGTGTTAGGATTTAAATAATGGGATGAAATAATCTTTAAATTGAAAACAGTTCATTTTTGAGCTTTACATCGGAACTTTTAAAAGAAACGAGATAAATTTTCACGTGATTGAAGTTGAAAGTTTGCTTGATTTTTCCAAACATATTTATGGGAAATTCCTTAATCATGAATGTTCCCATTCATCCACCACTAAGTCTGGGATATTTGAGTTCCGTGTTACGCGAAGCAAATCATGATGTTCTTGTTATAGACGCTTCTGCCGAAAACATGAGTTTACATAAATTGGTTAAACGATTAATCGATTGGAACCTTGATGCAATCGGGATCACGACGAACATTGCTTCATCGCGGAAAGCCGTTATGACCGCTAGATTTATCCGGGCAAATCTTGAGCATATTCCTATCATCATGGGTGGTCCTTGGGCGACGATTGAATACAAGAAAATATTAAGAAGTAAGATCGCTGATTACGTGGTGTGTGGTGAGGGCGAGCGAACGATCGTGGATTTATTAGACAATCTTCACGACAAATCTAATTTAAAGGATGTCAAAGGCATTTGTTATCGTGCTGATGATGGAAGCGTAGTAAAAACAGAAGATCGTGAATTTATCACGGACTTGGATTCATTACCCTTTCCAGCATGGGATTTATTCCCTCCGAGCAGGAAGTACAATTTTCCATATCGTAAACAACCATTTTATCCAATTATGACGACCCGTGGTTGTCCGTTCGATTGCATTCATTGTACCAAGGTTGTTCACGGATATGCATACCGTACACGATCCATTGAAAACGTGCTTAAGGAAATCAAGTATTTAATAGAAAATTTTGGAACCAAGGAGCTTTTAATCATCGACGATTGTTTTAATCTCGATATTGGCCGCGCCGAAAAAATTATGGATGAGATCATAAAAAACAAGTTTAATCTGATGATCAAATTTACAAACGGGATCCGCGCGGACAGGATCACGCCAAGTTTTGGGCGCAAATTAAAAGCTGCAGGAACGTATTATGCAGCGCTTGGAATCGAATCAGGAAACCAACAAATCGTTAATAAAATTGGAAAAAGGTTAGATTTAAGAAAAGTTATTACAGCAACGCGCATTCTAAAAGAAAACAAGATAATTCCCGGGGGTTTCTTCATGTTAGGGCATCCTTATGACAATTTTCAAACAATGGTTCAAACTGTGAATTTTGCGAAGTCTTTGGACCTCGATTATCCCCATTTCTTCAAAGCAATTCCATTTCCTGGAACGAAAATGTATGACATAGTCATTGAGCATGGTAATTTTATTAAAAATACAATATCTTCGGAAAAAGCCGACGGTTACGCTACGAATGGAAGTGGGTATTTTGATATATGGGACCTGAAAAACCAGGATGTCGAAAGAGCATTCAAGCTCGCGTACAAGTGGTTTTATCTTCGTCCCCGGAAATTGCTCGATTTAATCAGCCATTTGAGATCTTTTCACGATATCTGGGGTGCAATAAGGCAATTTATAATGTTCATTATAAAAAACCTAATTTAACAACACTTTACATAATTTACTAGAATAGACATGCTAACCAATCAAATCATCTTGATTCGCCCCGAGATAAATATTGGGATAAGTACCGATGTAAATCCTCCAATTGGTCTCGGTTACCTTGCCGCGTGTCTTGAACAGCAAGGCTTCACGGTAACGGTGCTGGATCTTGCGCTTAGGCGGTTAAGTAATGATGATTTAATAAGATTCATTAAAAAAAGAGACCCGTTGATGGTTGGCATAACCGCATTAACTTCTTATTACGGCAACATGAAATTGCTAGCACGTCTCTTCAAATCTAAGTGCCAGGACATACCAATCGTCTTGGGCGGGGTTCACGTATCTTCTTTACCCTTGGAATCAATGAAGGAATGCCTTCCGGATTTTCTTGTGATTGGTGAAGGCGAGGAAACCATCGTCGAGCTTGCTTCCGCATTGAGATTAGGAAAAGCAGATTATGAAAAAATTGCTGGAATTGCGTTCTGGAAAAATGGCGAGATTATTATAACTAAAGAACGGCAATTGATAGAAAACCTTGATGGGTTGCCGCTTCCAGCATGGAACAAGATAAACCCGAACAAATATCCGAAATTACCTCACGGATTCATCATGGTTCATAAAGAAATTGCCCCGATCTTGTCCAGTCGTGGATGTCCATATTCATGTTCCTATTGTGCCTCTTGCCGGTTTTGGCATCAGCGAATCCGTTTCAGGTCGCCTGTAAAAGTTGTTGACGAAATAGAATTTCTCTACAAGAAATATGGTATTAGGGAATTCAGCTTCTGGGACGATAATCTGACTTTGAACCGATCTCATATACAAGAAATCTGTAAAGAGATACTCAAGCGACACATCACCGCTTTATTTTCTACTCCAAATGGTGTGCGTGTTGACACGCTCGACGAGCCAATGTTACGATTAATGCATCAAGCCGGGTTTTATTATCTCACATTTGCGGTTGAATCAGGGTCGATTAAAGTCCTTCACGACAATCAGAAATATACCAGTTTAAAAAAGATCGCGCAAACCACTATAATCGCAAAAAAATTGGGTTATGAAATGAATAGTTTTTTTATAATTGGATTTGAGAATGAAACAGCCGAAGATATCAAGAAGACCATCAAGTTTGCCAAAGCACTTCCATATAACATGAAGACATTTTTCGTCTTAAAGCCCTTGCCAGGTTCTCCATTATTCGAAAGATGGTCAAGTAGTCTTGATTTAACCGACTTTGATTGGGGACAGACAAATTACTGGGATAATAAGATGAGCGTGAATAAATTAGGACCAAGAATTACGAAGAAATGGCGCAGAAAAGCATATATGGAAACAGTAGTTCGATTTCCTGAATTCTTTCATTATCTCTTTTATCGGTTCATCAAGCGCGGACATTGGTACCAGCTCGGATTTCTAATTAAAAGAGTAATTTACATACTAGCTGGCTCTGAATAATACTGATTTCCTGGATCAGGAACGAGCGTATTTCATCTTTAACCTTATTATAAGATATTTTCTACAACCTTAAACTATTTTTTGTCCATGGCATTCTATCCCGTGGATTAATGAATTCGTGT